>JACCDX010256713.1_pt1 | contig 105177 bp, 98 predicted proteins | sample 7449681 | NCBI WGS metagenome assembly JACCDX01 (sample SAMN15323450, study PRJNA562643) | freshwater metagenome | isolation source: river surface water | place: USA:Blue River Watershed | collected 2017-08-18
AAAGAGATATGATATATACAATTAAAATAAGTTATACTTTGGGAATTACAAATTATACGGATGCAAATATTTCAATCATATCTTTTGGAATTGTGGCCAATATGGATTATTCATCTGGAATTATAGAAAATTGCAATGTTACCAGTTATCCTTCTCTTGATGAATATGTAAAAACAACTATTTCTGACAAATAGGTTGGCGAGATGCCAAAATTGATTCATAATAATAAATATTCATTTTATATTCATTTATTTCCTCATTTTCATAGAAAATATTATATGTCGATAAATCGAATTTGTATTCGTCTGTTTTATTAATAATAGTATGATACATATATTCCATAATATTTAATACGGTATAAGTATCCTTTTTAATGCTTTCCATATATTTTTCATTAGGAATTGTATTATGTAAAAAATCAATATACCAATGATTAAAAAAGCGGTCAAACTGCAATCCAGGATTTTTAACGATAGGAACATTTGCAACTCCCACAAATTGTTCCAAAATTTCACTATCCGTTATTTCAGCAGGGTCGACTGCATCAAAACTCATGCGTTTAGCTTCAATAAATAATGCCGGCAATTTCTTCAAAATTTTTATAAGGGATTCATATCTGGGACTATCTTCTTTAATATATGTTGTTATTAATGGAGATATTGATGATTTAAATTCGACTCCTAAATTAAGTTGCAACAATAAACTAAAAAAAGTATCAATATGTAATTTTAAAAATTCAAATTCCATTAAAACCCCATTCGATAATTCTATTCTTTTACCGTCGAATAATTCAACATATTTTAGTTTATTATATTTTAATAATACTGATTCATATTCTTCCTGTTTTGATTTATTAAATGCAATACGTAATTTAATATCTTCATCTGATAAAGTAATATCAGAATTATAATTATCCATGATTTTATTATATAAAGGCAATTTATCTTCCACAAAATATTTTAAATTACACAATTCCTCTTCTAATATTTTTAATTTGTAATCGGGAAATACTAATTCATAATAACTTCCACCGCGAACATTTATTATACCATATTCAATCATATACTTTTTAACAATTGCATCTATTTCCATATAGGACGTTATTTGTGAATTAAATATTATACAATCAGTTGTATATTTTCTGAAAAATTCACTAGACATATACGCTTCTGTAAATATTTTTGGAATATTTTCCTCGGAATGATTGTATTTTGATGCATGAACATATATTTTTCCGTCACACGTTACATCTTTTTCATCGGATAATTTTATAATATAGCAATATAATGAAGATTCCATAAAATATATAATAGTAGTTATATATTTTAAATTTTATATATTTTGTTTGAATTATTATTTATTTATTTTGTGACAAAGTAGGATTCAAACAAATTTCGCGATTAGGATAAATTTGTCCTGACATGCATTTATCAGATTCGGAGATTTCTATACAACCGCGTTTATCTTGATATTCCCCCACTAAACACCATTGAGACTTGGAACTAGAAATCGGATTTTGTATAGGGTTTGACGCCGGAGTTGGTTCAGGCTCTTTTGGAGGAATGCTCGGTGGAGATGTAGATAATGCATTATCTAATGAGGTTTTTACTTTTGCATCGACGGATGATTGACTGGCCGTTTTCAATAAATTTCCAACATCTTCAACCGCACCAGTTGCTAAATCAATTCCTCCCTTAGTTACGTCACCTACCACATCGGAGGTTTTAACAATAACTGATCCAGTTGTGTATCCAAAAAAAGAAAGAATACTTTGAACCAATGGACCAAATAAATCGGTTAACCATTCTAAAACACTTCCCAAAATAGTAAAAATATTTATTCCTAAAATAGATAAAATAAGAAGAATAACTAATATTATAATAACAACATTTTTACCACTAAACAAATCACTGGTTGATTCCGGGATAATATTATCAGTTTTAAATATACTTCCATTTGAAGTAACTGGAGTTCCTGTATTTGATTCCATTAATAAGATATATAATATATATTTCTAGAATAAATTGCAACTATAAATATATTATTTTATGGGAAAAAGTAAATAGAGGAATTCGTTTATATTAAATTATTACTTTATTCTGAAATAGTAAAATGATATTTTTTAATATTATAGAAACTTCATTCTTCATTAGTTTAGCAATTACTTTTATATTAGTATTTTTATTAATGTACTTTTTTAAAAAGAAAGTAAATACTTTGGAAAGTAAATACGATGCTATTCTTACTATTGTAGGAAATGTAGTTAAAGAAGTAAATATACTTAGGCAGGCAATAATGCATACTAGTGTTTTACATAATATGAATTCGCCTTCTTCCATTGTAGTTAATACGGTTTCTTCAAACAATGTGCCGGAAAGACCTTTGCATACCATAGAGGAATTAGATAGCGAGTCGTCGGATTCCGATTCTGATTCCGAATACGAAGACGACGCCGAAGATGAAGGCGAAGAAGAGTCTGAAACAGATGAGATGGAATCTACACAAAATATACATATGGTTTCTGTTGAAAAAGGCGAAATTTCCGACTCGGATTCTGATCCCGATTATTTACCGAATTATTCAGATAGCGAATCCGATGAAGATTTTATAGGAGAAGAGGAAGAAATAGTATTTGATAATTCGCCAATCGAACTTGATGTTGAAAGTGAAATTGCGCCTCCATTAGAACTTTCAGAGGAAATGCATGAAGAATCTGTGGAAATTTCAGTTCCTATATCAGTATCAGAAACAGATGCAGTTTTAGAACCAACACAAGAAGAAACAGTTCCTTTATATTCTGGACCCAGTGAAATATTAGATATTACATATGAAGCAGATGACCACGAGGATGTTGCGGAAAAACCGATAGAAGAACAAGAGGACAAAGAATCATACAAAAAAATGAATATTCATCAATTAAAGGCGTTGGTGGTTACAAAAGGATTGGTTTCTGATGCGAGTAAAATGAAAAAAAATGAGATTATTCGTATTTTGGAAGGAACAATATAAAGTCTTTTTACGTAAAAATTATATATAAGAAATATATAATGTTTTCTTTTTATACAACCGGTGAAAATTTAAAGTGCGCCTATCCTATTATCAAAGAAACGATTCCTCGTTCATCTTTAGGATATAATACAAATAATGTTTATCCTCAATTTCCTCCAAATATGAGCGATGGTCGCGCAATTGTGGCATCTTGGCAACCAGAAGCAGTTTTAAATAATGATTTATTGAAACAAAGTGGCGTCAGAACCAATTTGGATTATCGCAGATTTTTAACACATAATGCTATTGATATTATGACTTATAATATGACGGAAGCATGCAATGATGTTGGATATTACAAACGTTTTGCGAAAGCCGAAGATATGGGGTCAAATGCTGTTGCATTTACTGCCAACGGACCACATATATATTCATCTATTAATGATAATACTCCTGTTATGGGCGTTAGACATAGTGACTTAAAAGTCGATTATTTAACTAGAGAACAATTAAACTCCAAAAAGATTTCTCCAACAATTACGCAGGAGGAACTTTTGAGAATGGGGCGATAAAATTACGATACAATATATGATATAATTTATGATATATTGCGAAAAATAAACATAAAAACATTTATGTAAATTATATATTCAAACAAAATAGTATTATAGATGAAATTGGTTAGTTTTGATGTTGGAATTAAAAATATGGCATATTGTATTTTTGACATAGGAATAAAAGAATCTACCCCTTTTTTCGAAATTTCTGCGTGGAATGTTATTAATTTAATGCCATCTGATCCACATATATCTGCCGAAGGAAAATGCAATTGCGAATTACAAACAAAAACCAAAAGAAATAAGCGCCAAAAAAGTGCCGAAGTAATCCCCCAGATAGTAGTGCCATTATGTGGAAAACAAGCCAAATACAATCTCGGAGATAGCAAATTTTTTTGCGAGAAACATGCGAAGAATTCCAAATATATTATGTTTTCAAAAGAATATTCTCAAACAAATTTGAAAAAGTTAAAAAATGTGGATCTAATTTCTATTTGTAATCGACATTTTATTTATTCCAATGAAAATGGGGTTTTAGTGCAAAATTTGACAAAACCCAATCTGCTTTTACTGTTGGAGACATTTTTTGCCAAAAATATGCTTTCTGTTATTAAGAAGGAAAAAAAAGAATCGGCTGCCGAAGTAAATCTTATTACGATTGGTCGTAACATGAAAAAGGAATTGCAAAAAATAAAGGAAATAGAAGATGTATCCCATGTGATAATAGAAAATCAGATATCACCAATTGCAAATAGAATGAAAACTATACAGGGTATGTTAGCACAATATTTTATTATGGCAGATACATCGGAAAATATTTCGACAAATATAGATTTTATATCATCGATTAATAAATTGAAAGGATATGATTTAGAATCAATTATAGAATCCGATGCAAATGAAAAAACCAAATATAAACAGCATAAAAACGATAGTGTTATTATTTGTTCAAAGTTTTTAGATGCAAATGAATCTCTTTTTAAATGGAAACCGATGTTAGATACACAAAAGAAGGATGATTTAGCTGATTGTTTTTTACAAGGAATTTGGTATTTAAAATCAAAAAATATTATATCTAATGCGAACGATTTAAAAATAACTAATCTATAAATTAATATAATTAAAATGGAAATCGATTTAGGATTAAATGATTTGGACGCATTGGCAATTGATTTAGAAGATAGTACCTTTTCTGGTGGTAATTCTAGTTCTTCCTTTGGTCCTGGTATTGAATTATTAATGAATGATAAGAAACGCAGTGCTTCTCATAGTGTAAATGTTGAATTGGATGATTTAGATAATATGGAAAATGAATTGAATAATTTGTCTAGTTCTGTAAGTGGAAATAAACCTTCCGGTGGTCAAAGCAGTTCTAGTGGTGGAGGATTTGGCAGTTTTGCATCGAATCTTTTTAACATGGACAGTTCTTCCCAAAATGCCGAAAAAAATGACTCCAAATTAGGTCAGGCAACTAAAGACACTACTGGTACTACTAAAACCTGGGATGGTTTCACAAAAATTAATGATATTCCTACTGAAACATTTAGTTCCAGTTCCAATATGACTGAACGTGAGAAACGTCGCAAGAAGAAGCATATGATTAAGAAATTGGAAGAATGGTATGAGAAGGGGCAAATAAAGAATATTACCCATTTTAATAATGATTCTGATTATCAAGAGGTGGAGGATGAATATGAAACTTTTTTGGAGGAAAAACGTAAGAAGGATGCTATTAAATTACAAGGATGGTGGTTTATGACAGCAGTAAATTCGATTGAATATGCTAATGCGGCTTTTGATCCCTTTGGAATTAATTTAGATGGATGGGGAGAGCAAATATCAGAGGATATTGATAGTTATGAAGAGATTTTTTCGGAATTGCACGATAAATATAAGGGCGGTAAAATGGCACCGGAATTATCCCTTTTATTGCGTTTAGGATTTTCGGCAGCAGTTGTTAATTTTACTAATAAAGCACTTTCTACTGCCACCCCCGGATTTAATGATGTTATTCGTCAAAGTCCAGAATTGATGAAAATGTTTACAAATGCTACAGTTAGTAGTATGAGTCAACAATCCCCCGGATTTGCTTTTGCAAATAATATCGCAAATGGTGGTAATGGCGGAGGAAATAGACCAGAACCTGTAAATACTTCTTATGGTCCACCTCCAGCACCAGTAGAAACTAAAAATGCACCCGCACCTCAAAGACCTGGAATGAATTTTAATGATTTGCCGGGAAATAGACAAGATATTAATGCCGCAAGAGGAACAATGTTTCGCGAAAAAGGAGTTGATATGACCAATACATATTCTGACCCAAATAAACAGGAAAAATCCATTCGTACACCTTCTCAATTTAATCCTTCTTCTGTCGAATCCAATACAAATTCACGTCAGGAAATGCGCGGACCTCAAAATTCGGATATAAATAATTTATTATCCGGTTTAAAAACTAGAACAATAAATATTCACGAACCATCTCCTGCACCAAACCAACAGATGAATTTCAAAGAAGATGATTCTCTTATTTCCATTGCTTCATTAAAAGATATGCAAGGTACAAGTATGCCAAAAAGAGTAAACCGCGGGAGAAATCGATCTGATAAAAATACCAGTAGTATTTCATTAGATATATAAATATAAAATAAAACACATAAAGATTAAATAATATATTATCTATTAAATTTGATATAATATATTACACACATAAATATGGTATTCGCAAGATTATTAGTAAAATATCCTAGAGCAGGATTGACAGCAGTTATTATTGGCGGAACATCATGGAGTGGTTTGGGATTTTATCGCGGAACACAGCATTATAAATATCGTACTGAATATTATAAAAGAAATTATTTTTATTCAGATGCATTTATAATGGGATTATTTGGTACGACTTTATATTCAGCACCACCTTTTTGTTTTTTTATGATTTATAAGGAATTACAACGGTTGGAAACAAATATTCGACATTTGGAAATAAAAGATGTAGTAGATTATAATTCATTATTATGATAATGAATATTATAATATAATAATTTTTGTAAATAATATAAAATTATTATATGTATTATATTATTATTTATATTTTACGTCAAAATAAAAATGGATATTAAAAAAATAGGAATTTTTTTGGCAATTTCTGGGGTATTACTTCCCTATACATCTATATATGAAAATGTGAAAACAGAAATAACCAAATATTCTACTCGTACGTTTTTTTGGATAAGTAAACAAATCGCAAAGGTAAAAATTAATTATAATCATTTATATAATGAAAATTCTTTGATAAAGGGAATTTCTGATTGGACCATTCAAAAATATAAATTATTGGAACCTTTAATGACAAACAAAAAATGCGAACCGAATTATAATACATGGATAATGAAGGGAACCTTATATTATTCGACATTTTCGTTACCGGAAAACTTGAAATATAGAGATTATTATTTTTCCTCCAGATTTACAGAATTTTATAAGAATATTAATTTAAACACGTGTGGATTTTATAATTTTGAAAAATATGATTCTTTGGAAGATTATAAGATAGCAACTGATTGTGGAATTTATAATAAATTAATGTTTGATAATTTTTATAATGTTCATTCGAATCATTGTATAAAATCTTTTTTGGAAATTAAAAACAATTCGGACAATTCTATTTTAAATAAAGATAATTTTACTATTATGAAATATGATGATAAAACTCATATAGTAAATATATGCAAACCTATTTCTGAAATTCCAAAAGAATTTGAAATAAAACATTCTAATATTCATTTTATTTCTATTGAATATAAACATCCCGAAATGGAAACCCCCTTATTTTTGGAAATTCCTATGTCATATTATATTGTTGGAAATGAATTATTTTCGTCCGGTTTTATTTTAAGATGTTTGGAATATCAATATACTGAATTTAAATTTGATAATAAATATGAAGTATCTTTAATGGATAATGAAATTAGAATGGAAACTTTACAATTTGGACAATATGTAAAAATTTTAGAAGATAAATATGAAATAATAAATAATAATAATAATAATAATATCGTATATGAACAACAATAAATAATATCAATAAACATATTAAAGATTTAATCCTAATTAATGTATAAGGGATTTATATTATACGAAATACAAATGAGTAATTCGACCCAACCCCTACCACATAATGCTCTAATTGGTAAATGGGATTTGTATTACCATTTACCATCTGACTCTAATTGGGATTTATCTAGTTTTAAAATAATTATGCCGGATATTGATAGTGCTGAAAAATTAATTGCGATTAATGAAAATTTGCCCGAGAGTATAGTGAAATTTTGTATGTTATTTGTTATGAGAAAGGGAATTACGCCTCTTTGGGAAGACCCGAAAAATAGACAGGGAGGATGTTTTTCATTTAAAGTAATTAATAATACTGTTCATGGTGTATGGAAATCCTTATTATATGCATTATGTGGAGAAACACTATGTGTTAATAAAAAGAATATGAATATTATTAATGGAATTACTATTTCACCTAAGAAAAAATTCTGTATTATTCGCATTTGGTTGGCAGATTGTTCTATTCAAGATCCATCTATGTTTGCAAATATTCCCGGATTAGAAAAAAAGAGTTGTTTATTTAAAAAGCATGAACCTGAATTTTGATTTTTTTAATTTTGTAAACAGTATTGTAAATTACAACCTTATATACGTAATAAAAATAAAAATTTTAGGAAAAATATGTATTATAATTATATAGATTTATAATACATGTCTAGAAAAACGGAGAAAACTACTTATGGTCGCAGACGTACTGACAAGCGCCGAAAAACGAATGGTACTCAAAAGCGTAGACGAACAAATCGCAGAAAACGTGATTTGCCACAGCAAACATTCGAACGTTATTTCCGGTATAATACAGATACGCCTATGAAAAGAACCGACACTATGTCTAGATATTACAGATAAACGTCTATTCTGTGATTTGTCCTATATATAAGACAAATCAGAATAGCGTATATGCTAGTTCTAGTATGTATTTTTATACATACTATAATAGACATGAAAATTCTTGTAAATAGAATATTATATTTGTAAAATTTGTAAATATAATATATGTAAATGCGTAAACTTCATCATAGTTTAGAAAATTCTATAGATAATATAATTTATATTTTAGTAGAAAAAATAGCACCATTTGTTTATACAAAATTGGGATTTAATGCAAATATAGTTACAACAATAGCAAATATATTTGGATTATTATCTATATATTTTATTTTTCAATATCAATTTATTTTATCTAGTATATTTTGGGTTTTTCTTATATTAGTGATTGTTTAGATGGTTATGTTGCTAGAAAATATAATCATGCAACCATATTTGGTGATTATTATGACCATATTAGTGATATTATTCGACATATTTTTATTTTTTGGTCTTTATACAAAATAAATCCTGGAATATTTTTCAATGTTTTACCTTATATATTTATTATATTAATTATTATAATTATGCATTTTGCATGCCAAGAAATTATTTATGGAGGAAATAAATCGCCAATTTTATATATATGTAAATATATATGTCCTTTTATTTCTAAAAATAATGCAGAATCGATAATAAAATATACAAAATATTTTGGTTCGGGTACCTTTAATTTTTTAATTAGTTTATTAATTTTATATTATGGGTATTGTTATTATAAACCAATTAATGCAACCGATAAAAATGGAATAAAAACAGATGAAATTATTGGAGACGAGGAAACTTTATAGATTTGTAAAATATTTTTAGTTTTTTATATGGAGTTTTTTTATATAAAAAATAAAATATTATAATAAAAATAAATACAATGATATAAAAAATAAATTTGGCAAAAGCATAGGATATATTGTATCCTGGTTGGGGTTGTGTATCAAGTTTTAAAATACTTATATAATTATTAAAAATTTTTTGAAATATAGTATTTAAAAAGGGAATATACTTTAATTCTTTACCCCAATTATTTTTATTTTCTGTTTGCGGAAATAACTGATAACATAATGGTATATAATAAATATAACTTCTTTTATATAAATTTAAAAAAATATCCCAATCTTGTATTATTTTTTTATTATTTTCAAACAAAACTTCTTTTTTTAAATTTTCACTATAAATACAACAATGGGTACCAACCGATAATCCTCTATATACATATCCATTATATGGAATTAATATTTTTGGTAATACTCCCAACTTAAAAATATAAGATTCATTTTTGTGTGTATTGTTAAATTTATTTATATTTGATATATGATATTTATCCTTTATTTTTTCGTCAAACATAAAATCGTCTTCCAAAATAAGTATATTTTTATATTTATTATCTTCTGAATGCTTAAAACATTGTAAAAATGCATCCGTTAAATCTTGATAAGATATTTTTTCAGGAAGAGTTTTTTCGCATTTTTTATAACCTTTATTATGCACAATATATACAATATTTGTTGGATGATATTTTGCCAATTGTTCCATGATAGAATCCATTCTTCCATTACCCTCTAAATTTATAATGTAAGTTGCATCTACAGTTTCATCTAATAATCCATCATTAAATATCTTTTTTTCAAATGTATAACAATATGTATTTTTATCAATTTCCATATAATAAATATAATATATTCAAACAAAATAATATATTTATCATGATATTACTTTCCACTCATCGCCTTGAATTCTTTCCAATTAATTTTTTTACCTTCCTCTTTTGGTGCAATTTCTTGTGCATGTTCTTTATCTAAATTATCACCACGGCGCAATGCAGAATCAATGTATAATTCTTTTAATAATTTTCCTACCATAACTGATCCCTCATTTTGGTCCACCTTTTCCTCTTCAATTAAATTTAGAACATATAACAACTTTTGCATAATATCTAAATCAATTTCATCTTTCAATAATTTATTGAAAATATCCGTATAATTAGTAAATAAAAAATTGCATTTTTCTTGTAATCTACCCTCAAACGATGAATAATCCTTATTCTTTAATTTCTGATTTTTAGCTTTATAAATTTCCATTTCTCTTATATCATCCCTAATTTTTAAACTGTGTTTTAATTTACGAATTTGTTCGGTATTATCCACATAATTATCCGAATTATTATCGATAAGTTTTTTAAGATTTAATCTCTCTTCGTTAGAAAAATTCATTTTATATAAAATAAAATCCGAATTATTTATGTCCATTTTTGCCGAATTTATATATCTTTTAGTTTTTTATTATTATCTTTTTATAAATTATAATAAAAATGAAACTTAAAACTCAACTTTTATTGCTCGGCGCTGTATTGTTCTTTATTATTTTAATTGCTCTTTATGCCGGAACTGGACCTGTTCCTTATTCTAAAGATACTCTTTTTAGCATCCAATATCCATATGAGGGATTTCAAGAAGGTGCTGTCGACGGCGAAGTAAAAAAAACAAATGAAATTACGCCATCAATGGCAAGTGCTCTTGAAAAGGTTGGAGTAAAACTTGATTCAGTCAAACCTAGTGAGAAAAAGGTGGAAGGATTTTCTGGATTATTGTCGGCACCTTACGGAGATGAAAAATCACTCGATATGTTTTCTCAATTGAGTTCTGGAAAATCTTGCACTCCATCTCCCTATAGTAATTCTCAAGGTTACTTATGTTTAGATGGAAATGCGTCTAAGATGCTTCAAACTCGCGGAGGAAATGCCACTGGAGGTGATGCACAAATCGGACATTAATGTCCATTCTAGTTTTATCCTATATTTTAGTAGGTTTTCATATTTTACATTTATATAAAATATTTATATATTATATAAATGGCATACAATAAACGCACGTCAAAAAGGAAAACCCGAAGAGGTGGCACAAAAAAAAAAGAATATATAAAAAATCCAATACCTGTTAAAATTACAAACGAAAACATTAAAAAATTTGTTTCGGCTTATATAGATAAAGGAAAAAATACTAAGGATTTGCCCATAAATCTTAGAGGAATCCCAATTGGAAAATGGGATGTATCGAAGGTTACAGATATGAATAAATTATTTTCTAATACAAAATTTAATGAAGATATTTCAGAATGGGATGTTTCGAACGTTACAAATATGTCACATATGTTTTATGCTACAACTATGTTTGACAAACCTTTAAACAATTGGGACGTTTCAAATGTTACAAATATGCATTATATGTTTTGTAGTACTTATGTATTTAATCAACCTTTAAATAATTGGGATGTGTCAAACGTAACTGATATGTCTTTAATGTTTGCATATGCGGAAAAATTTAATCAACCTTTAAATACATGGGATGTATCAAAAGTTAAGTTGATGACTGAGATATTTAGCGAATGTCCAATTGAACGAAAAAATTTTGAAAATTGGGAATTTAATGGATTATTAATAGAACCAGATATGGGTTCTTATGATTTACATCAAGTATATAAAAGATATCAACGTATGACACCTGAAGAAAAAAGTATTTTACATAATGAAAATATTAAATTAAGAAATGAATATTTTCCTTCAAGAAATAAAGCAAAATTTTTTAAAGCGCGCAAAGAAGTATTAAAACTAATGGACAAATTGGACGAAAAATATGAAACAATAGATACGCATTCTACTCCAAAAACATCTGCAGAAACACGCCATGAAAGAAATTTAAATATTTTAATGTATCAAATATACGAAAGATATCAACGTATGACACCTGAAGAGAAACGTATTTTACATAATGAAAATATTGAATTAAGAAATGAATATATTAATTCAAAAAATAAAGAAAAATTTTTAAAAGCGCACAAAGAAGTATTAAAACTAATGGATGTATTGGACGAAAAATATAAAACAATGGATACACATTCTACTCCAAACCCCCCTCCTCCAAAAACACCTACTCCAAAAACATCTGCTGAAAAACGACATGAACAAAATTTAGATATTTTAATGTACCATGATGGACCAGGAAGAGAATTACTTGAATATATTGGACCTGATAATTATGAAGAGGAAGAAAAATAAAAATTTATATTTTTATAAATAGTGTATATGACATATTAGTGTTTGTCCCATATTTTGAACAAAACTATAATAGTGTATAATATATTCTGCTATGTATCATTTTATAATAGAAAAATTTTATATAATTTAGTAGTTTTGCATATTTTACATTTATATAAAATATTTATATATTATATAAATGGCATACAATAAACGCACGTCAAAAAGGAAAAACCGAAAAGGCGGTACAAAAAAGAAGGGTTCAATCATGAGACATCATATAGGTAAATATGTAAAAAATTCAAAACCTGTTAAAATTACAAATGGGAATATTAGAAATTTTGTTATGGTTTATTTAGTTAAAGGAAAAAATAGTGAAGATTTGCCTATAAATCTTAGAGGAATACCTATTGGAAAATGGGACGTATCGAATGTTACAGATATGAGTAAATTATTTGCTAATACAAAAATGAATGAAGATATTTCAGAATGGGACGTTTCAAACGTTACAAATATGTTGGGGATGTTTTTATCTGCAACTATATTTGATAAACCCTTAAACAATTGGGACGTTTCAAGTGTTACTAATATGTCGGCTATGTTTGCTGATACACATGAATTTAATCAGTCTTTAGATAATTGGAATGTGTCAAAAGTAACTGATATGTCTTCTATGTTTGCGAGTGCAAAAAAATTTAATCAACCTTTAAATACATGGAATGTATCAAATGTTAAGAATTTTAAAGCCATATTTTACGAATGCCCAATTGAGCAGAAAAATTTTGAAAATTGGGAATTTAATTCATCAATACCTCAAATTTATTGGGGGTTTAATATATTACCAGAACATATGATATCTGGTTCGGATACTTTAGATGCAGTATATGCAAAATATAAATTTATGATGACCCCAGAAGAGAAAAGTATTTTGCACGATGCAAATATTAAATTAAGAAATAAATATGTTCCATTGAGAAATAAACCAAGATTTTTTAAAGCGCGCAAAGAAGTATTAAAACTAATGGACAAATTGGACGAAAAATATAAAACAATAGATAAACAATCTACTCCAAAAACACCTACTCCAAAAACATCTGCTGAAAAACGACATGAACAAAATTTAGATATTTTAATGTACCATGATGGACCAGGAAGAGACTTACTTGAATATGTTGGTCCTGATAAATACGAAGAGGAAGAAAAATAAAAATTTATATTTTTATAAATAGTGTATATGATGTTAAAAAAAACTAAAATATACTATAACAGTGAACACAATATGTTACATGTTGATGTCTATCATTACCCAAATCCATTAAATCAGAATCTAGTTCATGATTACATTTTTGTTTGAGAATGCATTTTATTTGATTATGGATTGCGTCAATTTTTTCATCGAATTTTTCTCTTTGAAAATATTCTATAATAGTTTTAGCATCTAATAATTGTTTTATTTCTTCTCTCGAATATCGTGTTGACATTTTATAAATAATATATTTAATATATTATTTATATTTTTTATTGAATTAATGTCTATTCTAGTATGTATCAAAATACATAGTAGAACTAGCATATACGCTATTTTGATTTGTCCTATATATAGGACAAATCCCAGAATAGACGTTAATGTTTATTTATTTTTTTTTCCTTCTTTCATCCCCTCCTTCTTTTTCTTATCTTCCATATCTTCCATACCTTCCATAAAATTTAAACCCCATCCGCGGGTCATTGACATAACTGGTTTATAAATAATAGTCCAAACAAGGGCAAAAATGATACCATGAACAACGGCAACAGTAATTTTTGACCCATTAGTAGGTAAACGAAGTAAAACACTAGGAGTTAAAGCAACAAAAAGAGCAACAAATACAGCAAAAAGAACCAAATTCATGATTTTTATATACTATCTAAATATTTTTATTTTTTCGTACAATATTATTATTACGTGTATAAACTTAAAAGAGTTTTATTTATAGGGTCTTCCTGCACATTAATCAAGGTTTCGGCCTGTTTTCTAGAAAGAGTAACGGGAAATTTAATATCCAAATTCCCGTCTTTTTTAAATATTTTACTTTCCGGTTTTACTAAACGTATTAAATTTAGTTTTGTATGTATTATTTCTAAACATCTCTTTAAATTTCGAACACCTTCTTCATTCTTTGTAAATTTTGTTTGATTTACCAAATATTGTAATGTATCATCGGGAAAAATTATATCTCCTTCATTGAAATTTACTTGTTCGCGAATTTTCGGCAATAAATAATTCTTTGCAATAATTATCTTTTCTTTAGCGTCATATCCCTTTGTTTGAATTCTATACATTCTATCACGCAAAATTGGATTAACCAAAGACTCATCATTATAACTAAAAATAAATAAACACTTGCTCAAATCAAAATCCACTTCCGAAAAATATTTATCGTGAAATTGACTATTTTGTGATGTATCCGTCAAATGTGTTAAAATTCCAATTATTTCTTGACCTTTTGGCGTATCACTTATTTTATCTAATTCGTCAAAATATATTACTGGATTCATGCACTTACTTTCTATTAAAATTTGAACAATTCTTCCCCAGGTACTTCCCTCATAAGTATAAGAATGACCTTCCAAAAAACTTCCATCTGATGCACCTCCCAATGCAATAAACGCGAATTCTCTACCCAAAATCTTGCTAATTCCCTCTTTTACCAATGTAGTTTTTCCGGTTCCCATTGGACCCTTAATTGCAATAGCACTTCCTAATGCACCTGGATTCGAAATCCATTGACCAACCATTTGCATAATTTGCATTTTGGCTTCTTCATGGCCATACGCGCATATATCCAATGTATTTTTTGCATCCTCCAAGAAATTATGTGATACCTCCAATCCATCTTTTATTGAAATAGAAAGATTTTTATATACACCAAACGGTATTTTCATAAAAGTATCTATCCAATTCTTTATTTTAAAATATTCGGAATCGCCGGGCGACATTTCCTTTAACATATTCAATTTTTGCAATGCAAATGCCTTATATTTTACAGGAATTTTCGATTGTAAAAGAGAAAGTCTATATGGTTTATCAATATTTGTTTGAGAATGAATTTCCTTTAATTGTCTTACTATTTCTAGTTGCTCTTTGTTTGAAAGTTTCTTTTTGAAATACTCAATTTCATTCGTTTTTTTATTATCGTCGCGTATGAGTTTATAATATAATTTGGTATTCTTTAATCTGGCCGACTTAATTAAACTATTCATATTTTTATTACATTCAGATACTGCTTTTTTTAACATTTTATTTTCCGGTTTTTTCTTTAATTTTTCAAACAAGTGCTTCTTTAAATCCAATAATTCCAAATATTCATTTTCCACGTCGGTTGCATTTTCATTAAGTTCTTCTTTTTCTTTTTGAGTTTTGTTTTTCTTCGATTTTTCAGTTTTGTTTGACTTTTCTTTATTTTGTTTATTTTTTTGAGGTTCTTTTTCTTTATTTTCTGTTTCATGTAAAATAAATTCCTGATAATTTTCTTTCATAAATGTTTTTTCATCGTCACTATTTACTTCATCTTCATCGCTATTTAAATGGTCTTCGTCGTCAATTATTTCTTCTTCGTCTCCATTTCCTCCGGCACCTCCAATAGTTAACATTATTTTGAAATTTTTCTTATCACTTTCATTCATTTCTTCCGAATCTTCTTCGTTATACGATTCGTCATCAATATCATCATTGTCGCTTATAAAACTATCCATATCATCGGATTCAGATAAGGAATCACTTTCAGATTCCTGTTTTTTATTGATTTTATTGATTTTTTGTTTTTTGTTTGAATTTTTCTTTTTTAATTTGTTTAATTGTTTGTATTTTCTTTTATTTTTACTTAATTCACTAGAATCATCTTCCGATGAAAAATAATTAGAAGAATCATATTCTTCCGAATATTCATCGATTATTTGGGAAGATTTTGATTTTTTATTAGCATATTTATTTTCATAATATTTAATAACATCTTCCACTGTTCTATTTTTGGAATTTTTTTTGGTTTTATTATATGATTTTTCAAATGCTTTCATAAATTCTTGTTTAAATGTATCACTATTTTTGTTTGAATCTGAACTACAAGTAGAATAACTTTCGGATTCTTCAATAGTTTCACTTTCATTTTCTGAAGATGACTCAGACTCAGAAGGCGGATCATCCTTCTTCTTTCTTAAATTATATTTTTTAGATTTAGAATAATTATCGGTTTTAATATGTGGCATTTCAAACAAAATATAGATTATACCAATATAGGTAATATTATATTTATATTATTTTATTTTATTCATTATATGCGTGTGTGTGATAAAGATAGAAAATCGAAACCCCCAAAAAATTGATTTAATACAATATAATTAAATTATATTCTACAAATTAATCTATTGATAAACCTATTTAAATATAACTTATAATATATATATTAACTCTAATAATGTCCTCTAATCAAATATCCAAGATGTACGAATATAAAGCCCCTTCTAAAGTTATTGGAGTTCAATTTAGTATGCTATCACCCGAAGAAATTCGCAAGAATTCTGTTGTCGAAATTACTTCGAGAGATACGTATATTAATAATAAACCAGTAATTGGAGGTTTATTCGACCCTCGTATGGGGGTTTTAGAATCGGGGTTATTATGTCCAACTGATGGATTAAATTATATAAATACGCCGGGTTATTTTGGGCATATTGAACTTGCTCGTCCGGTATTCTTTATTCAACACATCAAGGAAATTATGAAAATTTCTAGATGTATTTGTTATAAATGCAGTAAACTTTTAATTAATAAAACACAAAATAAACATGTATTTGATATGACTCCCGAAAATCGTTGGGAATATGTGAGTACTCTTGCCTCTAAAGTGAAACGCTGTGGCGATGCAACTGAAGATGGATGTGGTTACAAGCAACCAACCAAAATTAAGTTAGAGGGAATGTCGATGATTTATGCTTCATGGGAGTCCATTGATAATGAAGGAGACGATGACAAGAAAATTAAAACATGTCTTACTCCGGAATATCTTTTAAAATTATTCAAGAGAATTTCCGATGAAGATGTGCATTTTATGGGATTTAATCCCACTTGGTCTCGTCCGGATTGGATGATTTGTCAAGTTTTGCCAGTTCCTCCGCCCGCGGTTCGTCCTTCAGTTAAACATGATGCTCAACAAAGAAGCGAAGATGATTTGACACATATTTACTGCAATATAATTAAAACGAATAATGATTTATATAATAAGATAAAGGAAAATGCTCAGGCAAATGTAATTGAAAAACTCACGTTATTATTGCAATATTTTGTTGCTATGATTGTGAACAATAAGGTGAAAGGTTCTGAACCGATGGCCCAACGTTCCGGTCGTCCATTACAATGTATTATGGGTCGTCTCAATTCGAAGAATGGACGTATTCGTGGTAATTTAATGGGTAAACGTGTAGATTTTAGTGCTCGTTCCGTTATTACAGGTGATCCCAATTTATCTATTCGTCAATTGGGTGTTCCTTTGAAAGTGGCAATGAATTTGACGAAACCGGTGGTGGTTAATGACCGCAATCGAGATTTCCTTTTGAAATTGGTTCAAAATGGTCCTGATGGAGGACCAAATGGAGAACCTGGTGCTAAAATATTAGAACGAAGAAATGGCGAAAATATTTCATTGCGATATGTTGACCGTAATTCCATTCGATTGGAAAATGGCGACATTGTTCATCGTCATATGATGGACGGCGATGCTGTCTTATTTAATCGTCAACCTTCATTACATAGAATGAGTATGATGTGTCACATTGCTAAGATTATGAAGCGAGGTGATACTTTTAGAATGAATGTCGCCGATAGAAGGTTGTGTGTCGGCAACAGGGGGCGTTAAAAACGTGCTTCCCCCTAGTCACCATTATGGTGGCAAAATACCTTGTTGTTCGGGGAGTCCCTTAGAGCCTTAACTACCAAATCTGTACAGGAAACTTGCAGATGGCCGAGAATAGAACTCGGGTATGGTAAAAATGTTAATGGATTGGGTAATCCGCAGTGTTACTTCCTAACCTCGTTATGGTAAGAGTATGGAAGGCATTCAGAGACTGAACGGGTATTGGTGAACTATGAAAGACTAACCGTCTGGAGTTTGCTTAAGATACAGTCCAACCTGTTTGGAAACTTACAGGACCGATGTTCAACTAGTTGGATATCAAACTGACAAAACCTTACAATGCAGATCGACAAAATGACGCAAATATGCATTAGCATTTTACCAGTCGAGGTCTGCAACAGGAAGATTTAAAAAATTGATACTTCCTAGTGAATAACTTAAGTACTAAGTGGAAATTATATAAAGAAATAGTGATTATATAAAATATAAAATGTGTGACGATACTACCCTAAATAATGTCAAAAATTGTTCTAGATGCAATGAGACAAAAGAAGTAAATTTGTTTATTAAAAATAGAAATATTTGTAAAAATTGTAATAATGAAAGAAGACGAGACCAATTTAATAAAAAAAAAGAAACATTTTATGAAAATTGTGAAAACAAAATATGCAACACTTGTAATATTTTAAAACCAATTAATAAATTTTACACAAAAGGAAATTCTTGTATTGATTGTAAAAATGAAATTCGAAGAAAAAAATATAAAGAAGATGAAGAATATAGAAAAAAACATATTTTAATAACAGGTAATTTTAAAAAAGAAAAACGTAGAATTGCTAATGAAATTAAACAAAAAGAATTACAAGAATTAGAAGAAAAAATTGGGTCTGAAAATACAATTTGCAAATATTGTGGAGAAATTAAAAATAAATCACGATTTAGATATAACCGATTAAAATGCCGAGAATGTGAAAGAGATGAACCTGTATCTAGATTACTTAGAGGTTCTAGATGCAGAATCATGGCATCGTTAATTTCAAAAAAATTACATGTGGTTGATTACTTAGGATGTTGTGGAAATGATTATTTTAAATGGTTAAAATTTTCAGATTCTAACTACGAAGTAAAAAATGCTAATTGGCATATTGACCATGTTATACCTATATCTAAATTTAATATTTTAAATGAAGATGAACAATTACTTGCATTAAATTGGAGAAATACAATGCCTTTACCAGCAAGTGAAAATCTTTCAAAAAATAATAAAATAATTAAAGAACAAATAATCACACACATAAATAAATTAGAAGAATATCACAAAGAAAATAATATAGAATTTCCAAATAGTTTTAAAGAGTTATTTGCAAAACACCTTGATGCGGGAACCCCCTTAGAGCCTTAACTATCTAATAAATAGTTGAATCACTACCAAGTTTGTATAGGAAACTTACAAATGGCCGAGATTAGAACTCGGGTATGGTAATAATGTGAAGGATTGGGCAATCCGCAGTGTTACTTTCTAAGTCCGTTATGATAGGATACGAAAGGCATTCAGAGACTGAACGGGTGTTGGTAAACTATGATGGTCTAGTCAACCGGAGTTTGCTTAAGATACAGTCCGACCTGTTTGGAAACATACAGGGTCGATGTTCGACGGGGATGAAATGAATATGCATTCACCACAAAATGTTTTAGCAGAGACTGAATTGCGTCACCTGGCAGCAATTCCATGGCAAATTGTAAGTCCTGCAAATAATGCGCCAATTATTGGTATATTTCAAGATTCTATGTTAGGTGCGTATCGTTTTACACGCGATACGGTCACATTTACACCTAGAGATGCAATGAATTTACTAATGATGTATAAAAATGTAAATATTGATAAATTAAAAGAGAAGGGAGAAAAGATAAGTAGTTTTGATATTCTTTCGCAAATTATGCCTCCCCTTACAATGAAATATAAAACTAAGTTATATGAAGATGATCAAAGTGCCGAATATAATAAAAATAACATTTTTGAACTAAGAAATGGAGAATATATTCGAGGTCAATTAGATAAGGGTGTATTAGGCGGTGGAACTAAGGGTGTTCTTCACAGAATATGCAATGATTATGGTAATATGGCAGTATCAGATTTTATTGATAATTTCCAAAATATTATTACCGAATATATGAAATCGAGTTCATTCAGTGTTGGTGTAAGTGATTTAATTTCTGACCGTAAAACGTCAGAGAAAATCATTCAAACCATTACTGACCAAAAAATGGAAGTTCAATCTTTAATCGAACAATTGCATTTGGGAACATTTAAAAATGAAACTGCGGCGTCAAATCGCTCTGAATTTGAGTTAAGAGTTACCAATTTGTTGAACAAAGCAACGGATAAGGCAGGTAAAATTGGCAGAACCAGTCTAAGTAAAACAAATCGTTTCGTTATGATTGTTAATTCTGGGTCAAAAGGTTCTCCCATTAATATTTCCCAAATGATTTCTTGTGTTGGTCAACAATCTCCGGAAGGTAAACGTATTCCTTATGGATTTGACAGTCGTACATTACCACATTATAGTAAGTTTGATGATTCACCCGGCGCAAGAGGATTTGTAGAAAATTCTTATATTTCAGGATTAACTGCGCCGGAATTATTCTTTCATGCAATGGGTGGTCGTATTGGTCTTATCGACACGGCTGTGAAATCTGTATCATGGGAAACGCCTATAGTATTGTTGGATAATGGTAAACCTATTTATACTGAAATTGGAAGATGGATTGATAATATTATTGATACATCAAATTTTGTAAAAAAATATGAAGAAAAAAATATGGAATTAGTTAATATTAATACTAATACTGTATATGTTCCGACTATGAACGAAAATGGTATTGTTACTTGGGAAGAAATTACGGCAGTAACTAGACATGACCCTGGTAATGTTTTATATAAAATAAAATCATTGGGAGGTCGTTCAGTTATAGTTACTGAAAGCAAATCATTGCTTATTTGGAATAAAGAAAAACAAATATTTAATGAAGTTCTTACTCCAGAAATTAAAATAGGCGACTGTTTACCTGTAACAGAAACATTATGCGATTCTCCAATAGTATTAAATCATATAAATTTGTCAGAAATTCTTTCAAAAACTGAATTTATTTATGGTTCTGATTTTAATAAAGCAGTTGAATCTATGAATATTTCAATGAGTGGAAGAAATAAAATACCTGCAAATTGGTGGAATACAAATAATGGAAATTTATTTACATTACCGTACACCAAAAAATCTTCTTTACAACGAGCAATTATACGTTCAAATGTAAATAATATTGAAAATGGGTATGTTTATCCTTATCACGGAATTCGCAATGAATCAAAAATACCAGAATTATTTGAATTAAATGAAGTAAATGGTATATTTATTGGATTATATTTAGCAGATGGACATGTATCAAACGAGCATATTCACATTACTAAAAATAATATTAATATACAAAATTTTGTAAAGAACTGGTTTAATTCTCATAATATTCATTTTGAAGAACGCAAAAAAGAAAATAATTATGGTTCTAGTATAACTATAGTTGGTCATAATACTGTATTTGCAAAATTCTTAATGAAATGGGTAGGAAAAGGTGCCTCAAATAAACATGTTCCTTCGGAAGCATTTATATCTAATAAATTATTTATTAGAGGATTATTGAATGGTTACTTTTCTGGAGATGGAACTGTATCAAAAAATTCAATTGATGTTTCATCTGCATCAGAAAGATTAATTGAAGGAATTAATATGTTATGTTCAAAATTAGGAATTTTTGGTAAAGTATTTATGTCTCAATTAAAGAAAAATAATTTTGGAACAAAGAACATTAAACCTACATATAGATTAACTATTCGTTCTGATTGGGGAAAGAAGTTTGCCGAAGAAATTACATTATTGGAAGAGGTTAAACAAGAAAAATTAATTAACATTAAATGGACTAATAAATTAAATAAATTTCACAGTCATAATAATGTTGTATTAGACCCGATTGTTGAAATTACTCCTCTTAGTCCTGAAAATTATCCAAAAATGTATGATCTTACTATTCCTACAACTCTTAATTTTGGATTAGCAAATGGATTGCAGGTACGCGATACAAGTCAAACTGGCTATATTCAAAGACGACTTATCAAGGGTCTTGAAGATTTAAAAGTTGAATATGATATGACTGTTCGAAATAGTAAAGGTAAAATTATTCAATTTCAATATGGCGATGATGGATTTGATTCCACAAAAGTAGAGAGTCAAAATATTCCTCTTACCGAAATGAGTATTGAAGATATCTACATGCATTACGATATATTGGGATTAAATGATTATGACAATGATTTATTGCATATTTATAGTTCTGGTACAGTTTCTCGTATGAAAAAACAAAGATTAGAAAGTAAATCAAAATGCTATAAATATATTAATTTAATGATTGATAATAGAGATAAAATTGTTGAAAAAATATTTCACCAAAAGAATGAAAATGGAGTTAAACTTCCAGTTGCATTTCAAAGCATTATAAATAATATTCAGGGTCAATTAAATTTAAATTCAAATTCAATTGTTGATATTACACCTTTGGAAGCATTTGAATTAATTGAAGAATATTATAATAAATTATTAAAAATTACTTTTAATCCTCCTACCAAATTATTTGAAATCATGTATTTCTTCTATTTAACTCCCAGAGAATTACTTACAAATAAACGTTTTCATAGAAAAGGACTTCTCTTATTATTAGAAACCATTTTATTAAAATATAAGCAGGCAATTGTTCATCCGGGAGAAATGGTTGGAGTGATTGCCGGTCAATCAATTGGTGAACCTACTACACAACTCACTCTTAATACATTTCATCTTGCAGGTGTCGCATCTAAATCCAATGTCACTCGTGGTGTTCCAAGAATTGAAGAGATTCTCAGATTAACTAAAAATCCAAAGAATCCCTCTCTCACAATTCATTTAAAATCAGTCGATGAAGGAGACCAAGAAAAGGCGCAAAAATTCGCGAATATGATTGAACATACAAAATTAATTGATGTGGTAAAAAGTGTTCAAATCTGTTTTGATCCGATTGAAAGAAAAACTGCTATTGAAGAAGATCGTTTATTATTGGAACAATTCTACGAATTTGAAGATATGGTTAACGAATGTCTTGATAATCCAAACGCATATTATCAACAACCACAAAAATCAAAATGGATTATTCGCATGGAATTTGATACGGAATTATTACTCGATAAGAATATCACTACGGATGATATACATTTTGCCATAAAAAATAGTACTTACGGTGCCGATATTAATTGTGTATATTCCGATTATAACATGGACAAATTAGTTTTCCGCATTAGAACAAATAGTTCATTATTTGCGAAGAATAAGAAGAAGTCCGGCGCATCTCCTCTTGACCAATCGGATGATATATATTATTTAAAGAACTTTCAAGACACATTATTAAATAGTATTGTTTTAAGAGGTATATATGGCATTACAAATGTTCTTCCCAGAAAATTGCAAAATATGGTTGTAAAGGACGGAAAGGCCGAAAAAACAAAGGACGGTCGTCTTACAAAAGAAGATGGAAAATATGTTAAGAAGGATGTCTGGATTCTTGATACAACTGGTTCCAATTTACTCGATATATTATCACTTGATTTCATTGATTCACAAAGAACATTCAGTAATGATATTAAAGAGATATTTGATGTATTGGGCATTGAAGCAGCAAGAGAAACTGTTTATAATGAATTTGTAGATGTCATGGAATTTTCAGATGTATATATTAATTATCACCATTTAAGTTTATTGGCAGATCGTATGACATGTAATAAAGATATGGTTTCTATATTCCGTTCTGGTATATTAAATGATAATATTGGTCCTATTGGTAAATCGACTTTTGAGGTTCATACAGAAGTATTATTAAGTGCATCTAGACATGGAGAATTTGACCATATGAGAGGTGTTTCTGCTGCAGTAATGTTGGGTCAATATGGTTATTTTGGTACAAATGCATTTAATGTCGTACTAGATTTGAAAGAGATGGAGAATTTAGATTCAGTAGAAATAAATACAGAAGATAAAAATGAGGAAATAGAAAAAATGTTTGGAATTACAAAGAATGCCGAAGAAAAGGGTCAGTGCTCTAAGACTGATATTGAAATTAAAAATAATATAAAACATATTAAAATCGAAAATACTGAAAAGTGTGATGATGATTATGATATGGGATTTTAACGTCTATTCTGGGATTTGTCCTATATATAGGACAAATCAGAATAGCGTATATGCTAGTTCTACTATGTATTTTGATACATACTAGAATAGACATTAAATAAAAAAATAAATAATTAAATAAAAATAAATAAAGATATATGTATTCAATTGTATATAGTGTAAATATTTTTTTATTATGAATTTAGATATATTTCAAAGATTATTGTTTAGAAAAAATATTCATAACAATGAAATATATCAAGATATAGAACCTGATGAAATTCTGATGAATAGATTGTATTTACTTCATCCAGATGAATTGCCAAAAATAACTTCCATTTTTAATGAAAATATAAATAGTAAAATAAAAAAAAGTGATTCGCAAAATATGTGTTTAGAAATTGATACAACACCAACATGTTATTCGTGTCATTTTTTAATTGAATTAGTTTCCGATTGTTACAATTATATTTATAGTGTAAAAAATATTGATTAAACAAAATAATATAAATGTTCCATAATATTTATATTATAAAAATGGATTTCATTTCTCCGTCAAATACAGGATTTACTATTTATAGTAAAAGTGGATGTCCTAATTGTACAAAAGCCAAACAATTATTACATGGTTATTCTAATATGGAAATAATAAATTGCGATGAATATTTATTAGAAGATAAAGAAGGCTTTTTAAATTTTATAAAAGAGAAAACTGGCGGAATTGAACACAGAACATTTCCAATGATTTTTCACGATAAAACATTTATAGGTGGATATAAAGAATTAGAAAAATATTGTGAAACTCAAAATAAAAATATAGATAATTTTTTTGAATTGACCGATTTTTAGTGGTACTACAATATATAATGAGTTCATTTATTTCGTTATTTCATATTTTTGCGGTTGGTACATTATTTTTATATTTAGGTATAAATAAAACCAATGTTCCAAATATTATGTATCATTTTTTATTGATATTAGGACCAATAATCATCGCATATCACATATATAAAATGTATACGTATGGAAAGTTAAATTGGGTTAATTTAATGCATATATTGTTGATAGGTCCATTATTACTTTATATTGGATATAAAAAACAAAATACAGAAAGAATGTTTTATGAAATAGTATTATTATTAGGTTTTGCCACAATTGGATATCATGTATATTATATGATAAAATAAAATTATATAAATATAAATATTTTATATAATATAAAATATGTTGCCTGAATTACATTTGGTTTATAATAAATGCGATACATCTTGCGAAAAATATTTTGAAAATGAAGAAAATAAACAAAAAAATATGATTTTGCCATTAGTTGTGCAAAATGAATCCAATGAACCGGAATATGTATTTTTATGTGCCAAATATGCTCTTATATTATTTGGAATAACATCAATATGTTTAATTATAACATATGCAATATACACCTATAAATAATATATCTATGAATATTCATATATATATTATTCCATACACTTTGCGTCCATCGGGAATTGAACCCGAGTCTAATCCTTGGAAGGGTCAACAACTAGTAACAAATTTCTTTATAATATTTGATAGTTTTATTCCTTAATTTATTTTTTTTCATTTTCTTCATGATGTAATTTATATTTTCTTAATCCATTCATTTTTGCTACATATACATTCATTATTGCCATTATGTCTTTCACTAATTCTTCTTCTGGTTCTATTTTATCTTTTTCGTTTAATATTATTATTTTTCCTCCTGAATATTCTTCTATTAATTCTTCTATTAATTCAAACCCAAATCTAGTTAATCTATCTCTATATGCTACAACCAATTCATTTATTTTTCCTTCTATTGCCAATTTTATTATTTTTTTTATTCCTCGTTTATTTAAATTTAATCCTGAACCTATATCTTCAATTAACACATGATTTGGATATTTATTTATCATTTGTTCTTTTTGTCTTTCTAAATCATCTTTTTGACCATTTGACGAAACTCTAACATAGCAAATATTTAATTTTTCCTTATTATTTAATTCTTCTAGATTTTCACATGCTTTATTTTCGCATTTTAAATTATCCAAGTATTTTTTTACATTATATAATCTATGATTAGATGGCGTACGAATAGTTTCTATTAATCCTTTTTCCTCCCATAAATATAACGTTCTTTGATGAACGCCCAATATTTCTGCGGCTTTTTGCCCTTTAACAAAATCACTATTGATACTCATTTTTATTTATAAAACTCTTTTGTAATAATAATAAAATATATTTATATTAATTTATAATATAAATATAAATTAATATAAAGAATAGTTACTAATAATATTCATGAAAAAGAAACGTCTTAAAAAAGACTCTTTTTTTGAAGAATATAATAAAATTCTAAAAAAGCATAAAAATGAAATACCTTCATTTAATAATTTAGATTCTTATCAAAAAGAAGAAATAAATACTGGTTCATGGTTTTCTATGCATAAATGCAAAAGCATTGAATGTACAAATATGAAAATTAAAAATACAGATAAATTACCAAATATTGATTATAAAATGATAAAAATAGATATGAAATTAAATGCTACTCATAAAAAGATTTTTAATAATTGGTTCAAATCATCTACTGTAATGTATAATGAAACATTAAATTATATTAAAAAAACGTATTCTTTTACAAAACATGAAATAACAAAAAATAAAATAATTGGTGAAAAAGACTTTTATAATAGTTATGGTATTAGAAATAAAATGAAAGAAATAAAGTTAAAAATACAAAAGGATTTTAGTTTTGAAATAAATAAAGAAGAAACTATAAGCAAGAAAAAAAATATTAAATGTGCAATTGATGTTCACACATTAGATAAAACTATATTTCAGTTAACACAAAATATTAAAAGTGCAGTTTCGAATGTTAGAAATGGGAATTTTAAGTTTTTTAGAATGAAATATTGGAAATATACAAGACCTAGTCAAACTCTTGAAATAGAAAAAACAAAAATAAAAGAAGGAATATTATGTAAATCAATATTTAAAGACTTGCCTGGAATAAAATATTTTTATAATGGTAAAAAATATGAATTAAAGGAAATAAATTGTGATTTTAAAATAAATTATAACTCAATAACAGATAAATATACATTAATGGTACCAGAAAAAATTGAAAAGATAGATTATTGTAATACGAATAATAATATAGTCTTGGACCCAGGATTAAGAACGTTTATGACAGGAGTAAGTAATAATGAATATTTATCGATAGGAAATGATATACATTCAAAAATAAAACAATCGTTATCCAGATTACATAAAATAAAAAACAATGAAAAAATTTCAAATAAAATAAAAAAGAAAAATGAGAAATCAATAAATAGAAAAATAGAAAATAAAGTAAATGAAATGCATTGGAAAATTATAGATTTTTTAACGGAAAATTATGATACTATATTTTTAGGTGATATGAGTGCCAAAAGTATTGTAAAGAAAAATTCTAATGTACTTTCAAAAATAGCAAAGGTAGCATGTTTACGAATGAAATTTTACGAATTTAGAATAAGGTTAATTTATAAATGTGGAGTAAAAAATCGTAAATTTAAATTAGTAGATGAATTTTATACATCAAAAACATGTTCAATGTGTGGAAACTATAATGAAAAATTAACAGATGAAATAGAATATAATTGTAAAAAATGTAATATAAATTTACATCGAGATATAAATGGTTGTCGTAATATTTATATGAAACAATATATATAAAATATAATGTTTCAAAGGCAAGATACATGTCTATAAAAACTAGAATAACTTAAAGTTTTGTATGCTTATGAATTGAAAAATGAATAAGTAGGAACTAATTTGGTTATTATAATAATTATTGATTATTTAAGCAATATCAAATATTATCAAGTTTTTTGTATCGGATTCGTTCTACCACTATAGTATGAACAAAACAATATGTATATATATTGTATATATATACATATATACAATTTATCGTATATATGCAAATAGGAGAAAATTTCTTTATATTATTTTATTGATAAATAATTTATTCCACATTTTCCAAATAATATTGCAATGTTTCGATGCTTCCATTTTCTTCGGCATTTCTTCCAGAAATAGTATTTTGAACAATTGTTTGAAATTCTCCCAAAGAACCAATTGCCAAAGAATCCTTAATTAAACTATATCCAGGAATTTTGTTTGGGCCTTGTAAAGAAGGAGAACGAATAAAATAATGCAAATCATTATATTTATTTCCCATAATTAACCATTCCCATTTATTATTTAATGAACGTAATCTCAATTTTGAAAATAAACAAATCTGTATTTTTGTTTCCATTGAGAATATCCAAATATCCAAATCCGTAATATAATATGCATCGCTCATAATTGCAGATTCGATTGTAAGAGTATTTGATTTTATTTTATCACATAATGACTTTTTACCCTGTTGCTTCCATGTTTTCAAAATTGCCTCTTTATATGTAGGTAAAAATTTCTTATATCCATTCCATAAAGAAACTTTCAATGATTGAACAGAAATTACGGTATTATATTTATGATAAAAGATATACAATAAAACATAAAAACTACAGTTGTTTGAAGTATTCTTAAAAATAATCTCTTTGGTGGTCTTTGGAAATATTCTTTTCCACATACTTTCACTCGCATTTCCAACCACTTCTACTGTATCTTTTATACACTCCAACATATGTTCATTAATATTTTTATTATCTGAACCCATGTCACTAACATGTTGGTCTTTTAACGCAATAGGGTCGGACGAATAAGTTTGCGTTATTTGTGGTTGAGCAGTTCCGTGATTAACATTTACAATTTGATTATTATAATTGTATGGAACCAATTTTTTCAAATATTCATTATTAATCGATGTTTGTAATAATATAAATTCGTCGTCTCTAATATCATAATCCGTATTTGTGACATTTAAATACGTTTTAGGTTGAAACATAAATACCTGAATTCTTTTATATCTAACTAATTCATCGGCCAATCTTCCATAATAAATATTTTCATTGTCTAATCCACTAATTAAATGTTTGTTTGGAATAATCATTTGACATTTACCGTCATCAGTTTTTATACAATATTCCTGTTCTCCGCAATTAGAAGTCAAACAAGATATTTTTTCGAATGTTAAAAGTACATCATCCGCAATTTCTTGGAATAATATTCTATCCTGCATTATTTTCTTTAAATATCCAATTACTTTTTTCATTTTTTGTTTGTAATCCATTTTCTCATTATTTATTACATGTAATATGCTAGACCTTGCAAAACTATTTTCATATAAATTTAATCCAGTTCTAACCAAGCTTCGAAATGTAGTATAAAACTGACTCTCCAATGAAATTCGTTTTATCATTTCGACTCGTTCAATATCTTCTTCTTTTGATGTAGTAATTATTTTATCAGCAATAATATAATTTGATCCATTTAAAACAGTTAAATCATCAAATTTAACATTTTCAGATGGCGGTTCAATTTTAACAAATTGATTTGTATTTGTAATTACCCCGACAATCAATTCATCTTCAATTACTTTCATCTTTGGATAACATTGAACCTTTCCATTGGTTATTTTATTTATTTTTTTAAGTTCATCAACCGTTATATCATAATCGTTCCAAATTGGATTTTCAGAATCATTTTCATCCATAAAAACATATGGAATATCGTTCATTTCGTCAATGTAGGCGGAAGGCAAACAAGGTACAAATACATATTTTTTTGCATCCTCTCCAGAATTAACAACCAACCCAATTATTTTTCCTTGATAATTAAGAACTTGAGTACGAATTTTATATTCGTGCGATTTTAAAGTAATATATAATTCGCGAATATCGATGTTTTTTGCAAATTTATAAACCTTCGGCAAACTGGGATATGACCCACATTTCATATTTCTAGTTTTTTGAATAATTTTTAAAACGCGTTTTATATTATCCAAAGTATTTAATTCAAAAAATGTTTTTGTTGCAGTAATAACACCGTCAGTTTCTCTATAAATATATATTGGTTCATAAATATTATCTCTCTTAATTAAAATAAAAGACGCTTTTTTGGGGTCATACAATTTTGTAAATCGAGAATTGGTTGGGCAAATTATTTTAATATTATCAGTAATATCATTATTAGGAACATCCAAAATAATTAAATTTATTCCACCTTTAATAAATGATTCATTATTTTCAGTTATCATATCCCAAATATAGGTATGATCAATTGTACTTTCATCGCCAGTTAAAAAATTAATATAATTTTCATAAGATGCAATTGTATCTTCTAAAAAATCCACTTGAAATTCATTGTTTAAATCGACAGATTGATATATTTTCGTATTCTCATATTTTTCAACATCAATAGAATCTCTATCTATTTTTTTAGGTTTAAATACAGTAACCAAATTACTATTATTATATCTAATAAAATGGTCTATTGTAATTGTTGTTTTAATTATTTCTTTTAATTTTTCTACAGAAGGAACAGTTTGCAATCCTTGAGAATATGCATATAATTCGGCGAGAGAACCATATATAGATTGATTTTGAACTTGTTCAACTCCGTAACGCAAAATACAATTTACATTTTCTTTAATCATGGCCGAATTATTTTCCGTTACACATAAATTATTATCTGTTTGAAGAAAATATTGAACTGATTTCGGCAAAAATCCAAATCTATGCATTTGTCTAATGGGGAAGGTTTCATTACTAATAATATATGCTGTGTTTTTCTCTATATCTGGAATTTCATTTTTATGTTTTTTGGGCAATTTTGGTCTTCCTCTTTTTGGTGGTAAATTTTCCTGATTATATTCCCAATTTTGTTTGGGAATTTTAAAACAACAAGGTAATCCATATCCTTTTGGGTGTTTGTTTGGTTTAAATCCTGGATAATGTGGTATATATTCTCCTTTTTTATCTATATGTTCTTTCGCATTATTAAATTCATATACAAATACATTATTTTGAACAAACTTAGTATCCTTGTCTATTATTTTATCGGGTAAATATTTACCGGGATTTTGCGGGTCGGGAATTTTGGCACATTTACCATCTTTAACATCTTGTTCAGTCAAACTTGTATTTGTTTTCATGCACCAATATCTAGGACAAATATAATAAAATGAATTATCTGGATTTGTTCCATATTTAATATAATCTGTATATGAACCTGGAAAATCTTTATTTATTTTATCAAATTCTTTTTTTGTTAAAATTACTGGTTGAATACCACGACTTGATTGACAAATGCGGGCATACCCTTCATAATTTGTACCTTCTTCTGTTGCAAAAAGAATAGGATCTCTTTGTTTCATTCTAGTGAAAAAATAACTGGGATCTTTTAATCGCATTCCAACAGGATTAATAACAAATTCTTCTTCTTTTTCCGGTGATGGTTCATCGTCTAAATCAATTTCATCATCTTCTTCCTCATCTTCTGAATCCATTTTTCCACCTTTTTTAATTTTGCTATTATCTTCCTCCTCTTCTTCCTCTTCCTCTTCCTCTTCATCATCATAAAAAATACCTCCGTCTGTTGATGCAGATGATGGATTTAATTCAGGCAATTTTTCTTCGGGTTCCTCTTCAGGTTCTTCTTCGGGTTCTTCTTCAGGTTCCTCTTCGGGTTCTTCTTCGGGTTCTTCTTCAGGTTCTTCTTCAGGTTCTTCTTCAGGTTCCTCTTCAGGTTCCTCTTCAGGTTCCTCTTCAGGTTCCTCTTCAGGTTCCTCTTCAGGTTCCTCTTCAGGTTCCTCTTCCGGTTCTTCTTCAGGTTCCTCTTCAGGTTCCTCTTCAGGTTCCTCTTCAGGTTCCTCTTCAGGTTCCTCTTCAGGTTCCTCTTCAGGTTCTTCTTCAGGTTCCTCTTCAGGTTCCTCTTCAGGTTCCTCTTCATCATCTTCTTCAAAAAATAATCCTTCTTCGTCTTCAGAGTCGACAGGTGAAGGTTCTTTCGGTTTTGCCATTATTGGTTGAATTGTTTGTGCCGGTTGTATCGGTTTTATTTCAATAGGTTTTGGTTCAACTTTTGTAGATTCAATATTAACAGGTGCAATACTAGAATTAATATCATCGTCAAAATCATCATAAAAAATGCCTTTCTGATTTTCTACCATATAATCATATTCATCATCGTCTTCATCAATTGCAATTGCTTTTATTTTCAAAGGTTTACTGGGTTTAATAAATGTAGTTGCAACAACATTTTTAATATGAGGAGCATCTGCTGTATTATCTATTTTTACAGATTTCAAACAAATATCATTAATTATATTTTTTCCAATAATAGTTGTATCCGGTTTTTGAGTAATTCTTATAATACTATCAAAATAAATATCTAAAACATTAATATATTCTAACGCATTAATGTCATTCACTTCTATAACTAACTTATCCAAATTAATTATTTTTAATATAACAAGAAATCCAGGATTATCAACAATTTTTCCACGAACATCATTATGTTCACCAAAATATTTCACAATTCGTAATTCTGCAGCATCTTGTGTCATTTTATAATTTTTAATTAACGCCTGAATTGCTCCAGATATATTTCCGGTTTTCATTATAGCATTGCGAATCATAGTAGTTTGTGCATCCATTTCCTGAAAATTTTCAACCCGTTTAAAAATCAATTCTGTTCCATTTATTTCATCTTCTTTAATAAAATCAAAAAGTGCAGTTATACAACCGGAATATTTACTCAAATTAAACTGTTTTTCCAATATATATTCAGTTCCATATACAATATTTTGTATTTCAATATATTTCTCTTTTAATGTATTTATTAATCGTATAGTATAACCAGTCTGCTCCAAAAATCCATTAATATTTATAATAATCGGATTTAATTTTGAGATCATTAATTCTTTTAATTCGTCAATACTTATTGGACTTTTTAATTCCGAAAAAATATTAACATCTCCATTGCTTTCAATTGTAATATATAAATAAATTGTTTGTCCGTCTTTCTCTGAAATATATTCCGTATAAATTGATATTTCCTTACTCTTTCCAGTATCTCGAGATAATCTCAAAATAGTCGATTCAGATAAATAAGGAATATTTTTACCGTCTAATGTGCGTTGTGTACTATATAATCTATATAAATTTTCACTGCGACTTCCGGGATTAAATTTAATAAAAGGAATTTCTTTAGTTGCGTGAATATTTTTAAAAATAACATCCAATGGCAAATTTCCATTTAAGTCAGAAACAATTTTTAAATCAAATGATTTAATTCCTTTAGACTGATAATGCAAATCTTCTTTTTTACTATTATAAATATCGTAAAACATATCTACAGTTTTATACAATTGCAATGTCTGTTTATTTAATAATTCTTTATTTTTAGATATCATACCCGGTTTTGCTTTTATAAATTGCGGTAAAGTTACTATAGACGATTTATATAATAAAGGAAAATATGTCTGAATAGAATATTCTTCGGCAACTCCTTTATTCGAAAGAAATTTTACAACATTATCGGGATTACATAAATATATGGTATTTTCATATATATCGCCATAATTTAGAAGTAATTGATTTTCAAATGAAATGAGTGGATTTTTATTGAAATCTACCATAGATGTATTACTATTAATTACAGTAAATGGATTTGCAGAAAAAAGATAGTTATTATATTCGGAAAACCTTTGTCCCAAAGGATAACTTATCAAATAATCTTTATCAGATGTAAAATAATTTAAAAAATCGTCGTAAGTATAATAATCCTTATCATCAATTTTTGCCGATTTTATATTGAAATTTTCAAACAAATTCGTTATTTTTAATTTTGTAAGAGGTTCTCTATCGTTATCCGTAAGTATTTTATATAAATTTAAAACGTCTATTTTTTCCAAAATATTTATAAATAAATAAATTTCATCGTAGCATAATAAATTTTGTCCTATTTCCGATATAATTTTCTTTTTAATAACTCGAATAGAATCATCTTTATGTATTTGATTTTTACAATAAATAATTTCTATATTTTGAGATTCGTATTCTTTGCTAAATACATCGACAACATTATTTCTAGAAAAAACATAAATTTTATCTATGTTTCCTGAGGAATTTAATACACATATTTTAAAAATATCCTCTTTTGGTATATCGATTTTTAATTTTTCCATTATATATTTTGTATATATTTTTATGTAATTATAAACTATAATAACATGTCTTTAACTATATTACCAAAAAAAGCATTATTAGTCGGCATAAATTACAATAGTATTCCTCAAATTAAGTTAAATGGATGTATTTCAGATGTTATAAACATGGCAAATACATTACAAGATGCCTTCGATTATTCTAGTAGTGATATTACTATGTTACGCGACGATGTTTCTTCTCCTTCTATGCTACCTACACGTGCAAATATTCTCAATACTTTAAATACCTTAGTTAATCAGTCCGCATCTTATTCTGAAATCTGGTTCCATTATAGCGGTCATGGATCACAAATAAAAGATTTAAATGGAGATGAAATTGATAAATTAGATGAAGTAATTGTCCCCTTAGACTATGCAACAAAAGGATTTATTACTGATGATGAAGTTTTTAATATTGTTAAAAATACAAAATGTCGAACTATTCTTTTGTTTGACAGTTGCCATAGTGGAACTATGTGTGATTTACAATATATGTTTGAATATACTAATGGAAAAGTAGTGGGTTCAGTAAATGGAAATAAAACAATTCCCACAAATCCAAATGTTATTTGTTTTAGCGGATGCAAAGATACACAGACCTCAGCAGATGTATATCTTCCTAGTGAGGCGCGTTCAGTTGGAGCATTTACGGCCAGTTTTTTAGCTGCTCTGCGCAAAAATAAAATGAACGTGGATTTGATGAAATTATATTCCGATTTATGTATTATTATTAAATCATCTGGATTTTCACAATTGCCAATGCTTTCATCGTCTACAAATAATCCATCTTATATATTTCAACGCGTTACAAATGGAACCACTGCAAAAACACCCGCCACTTCTATTATATTAGTAAATGGCGTTACAAAAGATCTTCCTAGATTAAGTATTAATTCTATTATTAAAGTTCCTGCAGTGCAACAGGAAAATCTTTTTATGGGATTAAATTCAAACAAAATTAGAAATGGTAAAAATATGATGTCTATGAAATTTATGTGAAAACAATTGTATAATTATATAATTATACATTAATAAAATTGATATACTTTTTTATAATTAAATTATAATCCCCCACCCCATTTCTTATTATATAAATAATTATTTAATATAATTATTTATTACCTCCCTCAATAACTTTTACTATATACAGTTATAATATTATTTACTCTATTTACTCTATTTACTCTATTTACTCTATAATGCCCATCGTTAAACAATCACCTCCTATTGCTGAAACATGCAATATATGTGTTGAAACTTTTAATAAGTCGACTAGAAAACAAGTTATATGTGATTATTGCGATTTCCTCGCATGTTCTTCTTGTTGCCAAACTTATTTATTAAGCATAGACACTCCAAAATGTATGAATTGCAATACTGCATGGAATCGAGAAACTTTACAAAAAAAAATGACAAAATCATTTATTGAAACAAAATTAAAACCCCATCATAAAGAATACTTATTTAATTTGGAAAAAGCACTTCTGGCACAAACTATGCCTGAAGTAGAAAAATATAAAAATATCCGCAATATTAATATAGAAATAAAAAAATTAGATGATCAAGTAACTTTTTTAGAACGTCATAAAATAGATCTTTATAAAAAAGAAAAAAAATTATGTTATGAAAATTTACAAAAATCATTTGTAATAAATAAAAATATTACTTTAAATAATAATGGAGAGTCAGAATTAAATTTTATTGATTCCTCTGAAGTAAAAAAAATAAATAAAAAAATTAGAAAATTACTTGATGAAATTAATACATTAAAAATGCAATTAGGAATTGTAAAAAATAATGGAAATACAATTCCTATTGATTTTTATAATTCTTCAAAAATTATATTAAGATGTCCTTCGAATAATTGTAAAGCATTTTTAAATAAAGACTTTCATTGTACACTATGTAATATTGACGTATGTGAAGAATGTCATCAAATAATGTCAGAAAATCATTTATGCAATAAAAATGACATTGAAACTGTTCAAGCAATTAAAAATAATACAAAACCATGCCCTTCATGTGCAGTTCCTATTTTTAAAATAAATGGATGTGACCAAATGTGGTGCGTGAATTGTCATACAGCATTTAATTGGGTAACCGGAAATAAAGAAACAAACAACATACATAATCCCCATTATCATCAATGGATGAGAGAAAAACAAAATGGAATCCCGGAAAGAAATCCCTTAGATTTTGCATGCGGGCGTGATTTAGGAGAATACTTTTTACAAGATTTTAACAATATTCAAAAAAAAATTCAAACAACATATAATAGAGATAAATATGCATTTTCAATAAATATCTATTATAATAAAATATACGAATTCATACAAATATTAAATCATATATTACACGATACTATTCCAAAATATCAAGAAAACAGACAAAATAAAAATACAGAATTACGAATTAAATATATATTAAATGAAATAGATGAATCGAAATTTAAAACCGAATTATTCAGTAATGAAAAATTCACTGCTAGAAATAAAGAAATATTAGATTTATTAACAATGTATGTGCATGTTTCCACAGATATTATTCATAAAATATATCAAAATGCTTATAATATTGCTTATAAAAATGAAATCATAGACCCGTCATATAAAGACGAATTAGAAAAATTAACGGACTATTTTAAAACCACTATTGCAAATATAGGTAATATATATAATACAAAAATTCCACAAAATATAAATAGTAGTATAGAAGAAATAAATAAATTATTATATGTATAAAATAAAAATAAAAAAATAAAAATTAGTTAGAATTTGTATATTTGTATATATATATTATGTGTTTGTTTTATCTGTTTGTCTTATGTGCGTTTTTTTATTTTTTATTGAAAAATTGATTATATTTTTTTACATATATATTTTTTACAATATAATATAATTAAAATATACTATAATTAAAACCATTTCTCTATTATTCTATTATATAAAATGAGTGATTCTACAATTTGCAATATATGTGTAGAAAAATTTAATAAATCATCTCGAAAACCAATATCATGTAATTCTTGTGATCACGTTGCATGTACATCATGCTGTCAAAATTATTTATTAACTGTAAATATACCTCAATGTATGAGTTGTCATAGAGAATGGTTAAGAAAATTTCTCAATAATAATTTTACAAAAGTATTTCTAGATAAAATATTAAAAGAACATCATAAAAAATATTTGTTTGATATTGAAACCTCTCTTTTACCAAATGCTGTAATTGAATCCAAAAAAAGAAGAGATATACAATCCTTAAAAACAGACATAAAAAATATAAAAGAACAAATATATGCACTTTATTCTCAAATTAGAGAAAAGGAAGAACAAATAAATGAAATACGTCATGGACGTAGATTAAACAATAATAATGAAACAACAGAAACAAACAGAATAAATTTTATTAGAAGATGCCCAGTAGATAATTGTAAAGGATATCTTTCTACCAGATGGAAGTGTGAATTATGTTCTGTAAATGTATGTAAGGATTGCCATAAAATTAAACTAGAAGCAGGCGAAGGAGAAGAAGAACCAAATCACGTATGTAATGCAGATGATGTTGAAACTGCAAGAATGATTTCTAATAATACTAAGGCATGTCCATCATGTACGGTTCCTATATTTAAAATTGACGGTTGTGACCAAATGTGGTGTGTAAGTTGCCATACCGCATTTAGTTGGACAACTGGTCGTATACAAAATACTGTTCACAATCCACATTATTTCGAATGGTTGCGTAGAAACAATAATGGCAATATAGCAAGAAATCCATTGGATATACAATGTGGAAGAGAGTTAGACAATAGATTTATTATGGATTATGATAACATATTACGTAAAATTGTAAACCAAGAACATAATAATACCCGTCGTCAAATGCATATTGTTCCTATACGATTCACAGAAGAAAATCAAAAATATGCTTATCTTTTATCTTTATTTAATATGATTCGTAATATTAATCATATATTACACATTGAAATTCCCAGATATTCCAATGAAAATGTAGAAACCTATAATTTAGATTTAAGAATTCGATATATAAATAATGAAATAAATGAAGTACAATTTAAACGTTTATTATCGAGTGCAGAAAAAAGAAGAGAAAAAAATAGAGAAATACATAATATATTAACTATGTATTGCCATAGTGCAATAGATATAATTCATCGAGTGTATGATAATATGTATAAATATGTTAATAATAAAAAAAATAACCAATTAGATTTAAATATTGCAAATGAAATATATGAATTAATTAAATATGTAAATGAAAATTTAAGTGACACTTGTAAATTATATTCTATGAAAAATGAATTATATATTACATCCTATGATGGAAAATTATCTGTTCGAGCAGAATAATATCCATTCTGTTATATATTATGTATTGTATATTGTGTGTTGTGTATATTGTAATATATTGTATATATTGTAATATTTTTTATCGCAGTTATGCATCGTAATATGGATTATCACTAATTTTCATTCCGCAATATTCTTGTGGCGCTTTTTTATAATCTGTAGGATGATGTATATTGGCCTCTTTGGCTTCTTCTAATAAAAATTTAAAATTCTCCCAAAATTCACTTTTATGCCCGATAGATTCAGTTGCAATATGAGATAATTCATGTATAGCAACAAATGTAAGTGTATGGTCATCTATAATATTATCATTATCTGTATGATCTTTACTATTTTTATTCAAACAAAATGCCACTTTTTCCCCTTTATTTTCACTGTATGCAGTGTATGTACTTGTCGGTAAAATCTCCGATATTTTTTGAGGATTAAATCCATCTTTTAAACGTTTAACATTTTCTTTATCCGGATATTTTTGATGAACATAATTTACCAAATCCTTGCATTTTTGGGATACTTTGGCCAACATATCAGCCGCCTTTTTTACTTTCGATCTTTCTCTTACGCAATATTTATTTCCATCAACGGTGGAAACGATACATTTTAAATCAAATCCATTTTTTTCATAATAAACATAAATACACGCACCAATAATTGCAATAATAACTACATATCCTAAAATATCCAATTTATTCATAATATTATTTATAATTATATAATATTCAAACAATTAATTTTTCGCATTCTTTTTTAATCGTAGTTTCCGATGGTAAATTTTTTCCCAAAACACATACATTTAATTTTGATTTTAATAAATATTTTTTAATTATTTCGTGTATATCCTTTACGGTAAGAGGTTCATAATAAGTTTCATATATTTTTTCATATGGTACATAATCTGTATGATTAGCATATAATAACATATACTTACCGTTATAATTCGTATAAATACTGTTCTTCTCCAAATTTGAATTCATACTACCCTTAATATAATTTTTTGTCAATTCCATTTCCGATTGATTAATTCCATTTTTTTGCAAATCATTTATCATGTCTATTATTAAAGGAAGAACACCTTTCTTCCCATTATTTTTAATTAATTTGTTTGGATTACTTTTAACACCTATAGTAAAATCTCCGCCGATTTCATTTATTCCTATATCAGAATAGGATGAATATGTTAATCCATTATTTTCACGCAATAAAACAAATAATCGAGAACTAAAATATCCTCCCATTATATTAGATAAAAATCTAAGAGCATGTATATCAGAAGAATATTGATTGCACGCCCTAAATGATAAATGCATATATGTAACATCATCATTGTTTGACTTTTTGATATTATATTCTATCTTATTTTTTTCATATAATTGTGTATAAAAAACCGATTTTCGGCATTCATTTTCCTGGGTATATTTGGAAATTTTCTTATAAAAAAATGTCTTCTTTAATATATTAAGTATTTTAACAAAGGGGATATTTGAGGTAACGCTTAAAATCATATTATTTGGTTGATAAAACTTGTCATAAAAATCAATTATTTTTTCATATTCTAATGATTCTTTCGGTTTTGTGTGATATTTAATATGGTCAACCGGGTATTCAAAGGGAGTTCCTCTATAATTCATTTCAGTTGTCATATCCCAAATTAAATCCTCATTATCAGAAGATAAATTTTCCTCTATAACTACGTTCTTCTCTTTAACATATTCTTTCTTATTAAAAACGGAATTAAATAGAATATCCGATAATATTGATATTAAATTTTCAAATGCATCATCCGGGCATTTTACAATATATTTCGTATATCTTTGTGTAGTGGTAGCATTAAAATATGCACCAACATCATCATAACTGCGAATAACGTCAATAGAAGTTTTCAAACGTTTGGTTCCTTTAAAAACCATATGTTCAACAAAATGAGAAGCACCTCTAGTATCATTCGTTTCAAATATAGAACCTACATCACAAAATACATCAAAATAAGTAATAGGAAATTTATTTTTTGATTCTTCATATATTAATCTAAAACCATTCGCAAATCTATATGTATTTTTTGGTATTTTATATTGAGGGGGTGAGTTCATAATATAGTATAGTTATTATATTATGATATTATATGTGGCAATAAATTATTTATTTGTATGAACTGCCAATTTCAAGGGGAACACGTCCTAAATCAGGTTCAATAGTGGATTGATTCCATGGTCCAACGTCAGCCTTTTGGATAACAGGATCAGAACGCAATTGAAGATTGGGATTGCGTAATGATTGACCAATAGTATCAAGACCAATATGGTATCCAGCTTGAAGAAGATCGGGCATAACAACACTTCCTTGATTCATGGCAACAGGATTTAAAGCAGCCCATTGACTATTTTGGTCCTTAGGTAAAAGTTCCGCGGGACTGGCAACTGCTTGTGCGCTATATCCACCAGTTGCTTGAGAAACCGGGGAAGCACCTGAAGAACCAATTGATGCATCGGATGGTAATTGAGGAGGAGAACCCGCATGTCCATCATCCATGTTATCTAAAACAAGACTCTTAGAATCGGAATAAGACATAAGAGCATAACCTAAAATAATTAAGGCGATTAAAATAAAAATCTTATCACGGGTAAAGAATTTACTAAGACCACTAGAAATACCTTTGAACATTTTTGTTTATATAAACGGTTGATAAAATTATTTGTTAGAAATAATGATAAATATTATTATAAAAAGTATTGTATAAACATCCTAAATAAATTGTATTATATAAATTATTATATCTCCAAATATGTATCAAAAAATAAATAATGAAATAATATTATATTCTACTTTCTTCATCCATTGATTTTATAAATTTTTCTTCGTCTAAATCACTATCTGTATCCTGAATCATATAAATATTTTTAATACGTTTGGCTTCTAAATAGGAAGAAATTGCTAAATCTCTGGCAATTTTTGCTTTACGTTTGGCTTCAACATACATTTCATAATAAATATCTTTCTGTTCTTTGATTTCCACAAATTCAGAACTGTTTAATTTATCTAAATCAAATTCTACTTCAATTACTCCATCATTATTAATTTCTACTTCCGGAGTATTTTGTATAGGCAATATATCAGGTTCTTTTGTTTCTAAAACCGGAGTTTCTATATTTACTGTTTCGGCATCTAAATTATCTGATTTACTAAGATCATATTCATGTTCTTGTGAGAAATCTTCTTTTATTTCATTTACTTTTTCCTCTAAATCTTTTATTTCATTATGAACTAAAGGTGCTTTATAATTTTCATTGGCAGTTTCAACAATATTTGCAATATTCGATGTTTCTTTCATATGGAAAATGCATTTTTCAAACAAATTTCTATCATTTAAAAGCATAATTTGCTTTATTTCCATTTCAATTTGAAAATTTCTTGCCGAACATTTAATTCCCTGCACTTCTAATACAGTCATAACTTCCATATTCTCTTTTATAGATTCAATATCAATTTCATTTTCATCTTCGTTATATGCTTTCAAAGAACAATTTCCTAAAATACTTGGTACATTTACTCTAGTTAAATAAAATTTTCCCGATTTTACAACTTTAAATGGTGAGGTAAAATAAGTTTCAATATCATTTTCATCTAAATTCGTTTCAAACCATTTCTCGCGGTTCTCAAACATAATTTTGCGACAATATAATTCTAAATTTTCCACCCATCGGATATATTGTTCATTTTCATTTGTGTACAAAAGATCACAGTAAATTTTTTTCCCAGATTTAAAAATTCCTTGCTTCGTTTTACATTTAGGCGGTTGAATATATAATGGATTATCGTTTACCCTAAATCGAATAAAATAATTTCCACTTTGATTTACTGGACTTAATAATGAAATTTTATCGAAAATAAAACTATCATTTGGAGCATATATACCCTGCATTTTTAATCTTATACTATAACTTCGTCTTCATATTTTTATCATAATATTTTTACGAATATACGTTCACGTATATCTATTCGTTTCTCTAAATAAAATAATATGTATTATAATTGTCATGAAAAATATTAAAGATGTATGTATAGATTTCCTTAAAAATGAAAATATAAAAACGGCGTTTATGGATATATTTAGTCCAATTTGCAATATTATTTATGATAAAATATATTTGTACATTTGGGTTATTTCAATATATATGGTATTTCTTACTTGTATTATTTTAGCAAATTTGATTTTATTATTGCGTATAATAAAAAGTTTATCAAAAAAAGATATATCTATTGTTTCGCAATAAAAAAATATATATTAAATAAAATGTTTATGTAATATATATTATTTATAATGACATTATCAGGTATAGGAATTGCAAAAAATGCAAGCGAATTTAAGGGCGGCGCAGGTGCTCCCGAATATGCTCAACAAGTTTATGGAAAAGCAGGCGAACAACACGCTGTTCCCGGATCAAATGTTATTGCTATGAAAGCTGTTGGAGGAAAGCGCAGAAAGCAAAAGACTGAGAAACGTCGTAGACAAAGAAAGTCTCGAGGTGGAAAGCAAGAACAACAACAACAACAAGAAAAGAAAGAACAAGAAGAGCAAGAAGATGAAGTAGTTGGCGGAAAGCAAGAACAACAAGAAAAGAAGGAACAACAAGAACAACAAGAAGGAGGAAAGCAAGAGCAACAACAAGAAAAGAAAGAACAACAGCAAGAACAAGAACAAGAGCAAGAACAAGAAGGAGGAAGACGCCGAAGAAAGCAGCAAAATAAACAACAAAAGCAAGACGGAGGTGATTTAACAACTATTGCCGTTCCAACTGCTTTAGTTGCTGCCACTATTTTACAAGGTCGCAGAACACATAAAAAATCAAATAAGTATAATAGAAGAACAAATAAAAGACGTTCAAACAGAAGAAGATAAAAGAATATAAATATATGTTTTTATAATAATATATATTTGTTTGACTTTCAATAAAATAAAATGGAAATACATTCCCAAAATAAAAAAGATGAATTAATACAAAACATTAAACGCTGGGTTGAACTAGACTCACAAATCAAACAAACCAATGATAAAATCAAATATTTTAGAGAAGAAAAAACCAAACTTACGTCCAATATTTTAACCAATATTAGTGAAAATTCTCCAAAACTTACTCGTGTTCAACTTGCCGACGGAGAATTAAAATTTTATACAAAAAAAGAATATTCACCTCTTACCTTTGGATTTCTGGAAAAGTGTTTGAAAGAAATTATTACAGACCAAAGTCAAGTTTCATATATAATAGAATATGTAAAAAATAAAAGAGAAGTAACAAATGACATAGATATAAAAAGGTTATATAGTAAAGAATCAAACAAATAATTTACTTATATATATTATAACACATATATAATATATATTATGCAACACGAAAACTCATTTGTAGGTGGATATAAATTTAACGAATTTGAAAATAAAGAAAAAGATATTGATGGATTTCTCTCCAATATTATTACAAATGCATCTTATCCGGCAAATTCTCTTATAAAAAAAATAAAGGACAAACAAAATTCTCCTATTTTAGAAAATATGGGAGTTCCCGCAGGTTTAGTATTATCGGTTCCAAAATTAGTTCCATATAATGAATTTGGAAAAGAAGAAAAAAAAGGCGGTTCAAAAAATAGTATACCAGAAGTTATACCAGATAGTTTGTTTGACGAACTATTCGGATTAGTGTCTTCAAATACTAAACCCAAAGGCAGTTTCGCGAATAATTCAAAAACTAAAAAATCTAGAAAATAATTTCGAAATTACGGCAACTTTTGTATAAAAATCAAATTGTTCATATTCATAACAGTTGGGTCATTTGTTTGAAATTTCTTTGGATAAGGTATAATTAACTTTTGTATTTTATAGTTTATTCCATTTTCATCATTATATTTACAGAGAGATTCAAACAAATTATCAATAAAATCCAAATTTATATCTTCTATAATATAAATTCCATAAGTTTTTAATTTTTGTATAGATTCAGTATAAAATAAATAATTACTAATATATGTGTGAGGTCCATCATCCAATATAATATCAAACAAAAGTGACTCTAATTCCGAGTTATACCACAGTTGTTTTATTGATTCTTTATTTTCCTGATCTACATAATAAGAATGAATTCTATTATCATTATATAAATAATTTGCATCGATATCGGCCGAATATATTGAACTATTTATAAAATATTCCTTCCAACCTAAAAGTGATCCTCCCCATGATCCAACCGAAGGAGGCACTCCAACGCCCATCTCAAATATGGTAATATGTTCAAATCGATATTCGCCAAAAAGCATATGATAAAAATATGTATAATTGTGAACTACTCGATTTGGCGGTAGTCCTCCAAAATATCTAAAATGATTACATAATCCGTACCCTTTATCCGAATTATATTTTGACATAATAGTAGTTAAAATATCTTCTTCGTATTGATTATCAAAATTCGGAGTTTTTAAGTATTCTAAAAAAAGTGGTAAATTATCAAAATTGAATATTGTTTGAAATATACTGTTCATAATAATATAATATTATAATATTATATTTTTGAATACTTTATGCAGAAACAAATATTTTCAAAAAAGTTGAAAAATTATTTCCTATTATATAAGAAATACTACTACTATCAATTAATTAAATTTATCTATTAAAATATGTCTACTCAAACTTTGCCAACTGTAACTATTTTTGCTAGTGGAAATAAAAAATATATTTATCGAGCTGCTCCTGATATTTCAAAATATATGACTACAGAGTCTTGCATTGAAAATATAATGAAATGCAGTGATACTGGAAAATATGGAATATATTTTGCTACGTTGCCATTATTAGCTATTGCCATGACACTAGAATATAATGTTCCTCTTGAAATTGGTGTCTTTGAAATTGTAGAAGATATTACATTAACTATTGGAAAATATGAATTTCGACAATTACATCCTAAAAGGTATTTTAACGAAAATAGAGTACTAATAAAAGGATTAGACCCTCTTTCATGTGAAAATATTAGTCATATAGAAAGTATTTTACCTATCATGAAAAATCTAAAAACGGGTAAACTCGAAGGGATCCTTCCTAATAAATATGATGCCAAAATTAGAGAGGAAGGTAGAGAATATTTTCTTACACATTCTGATATTCCCAAAATTAAATTTGTACGTGCATATAAATTTAATTATAATAATTTAACTTCTTCAGTTCGTCATGAATCATTATGGAATTTAATTATAGGAAAACGATATCCAAAACCATTTAGTAAATGGTTATTTAATTATATAAAAAGAAATAAATATCCGTTTTATTTAGATAAATATATTGAAGATAAAATACTAGTTCCTATTATATAAAATTATATACATATAAATAATGTATCTTACATGGAATATTTTATTTGCGACAATAAAAACTAGTATTTTTATTTATTCTAGTGTTTTATTTTTTTTACAATAAAAAATTATAACATGAACCAATCGTTTGGTTCATGAATAGTCGCTATAATATTACCATAATATTCTATTTGATATTTTGAATAATAATCAAGTGCATATATTTTTGTTCCCGGTATTTGAATACACTTTTTCATTTCAGGTATTCGTTTGATAGATAAAGCATTTGTATTTATAACGGGTTGTCTATATGTATTACATAATTTAATAATAATAGTAATTTCATTTATTAAATGAATATTCATATATATTTCATTTGTAATAGGAAACATATCTAAAACTACTATTTCAGAATTATCATTAATTGTCATTTTTTGTTTGAAATATAGTTTTATAATTACAATATTCAAACAAAATTTAATTTTTATATTAAATTATTATATTATATTTATATGGATTTTATAATATAATAAGGAAATGTTATTTTTTTTTTAAATATGCACTAGTATTCTGACCATTTATTATGATTAAACGAATTAATTTTGAGTAAATTGGCGGAATTATCCATCCAATATTTCACTTTTTTATTCATTAATTCGTCTTGTGGAGTAGAAGGTCCTAACATATCTGCAACCTGACTCATATTTTTCAGGTCGGCAGCAGTTGGTTCAGGTTTTTTTCCGTAACAATTTACACCAAAACGCAAATAAGGATTTTTCATATAACCTCCATTAATACCGGGTCTACCGCAATTATTCTTTTTACTAGGAATTTTTTGTAATTTATCCCAGGTTTCCTGTTGAGTAGGATAATATATCATTTGATTATCGGACCATCCATAATTACACCATTCGGCACCATCTTCATATGCTTTTTCCATATCATCATATGTAGCCAATCTTGAACCATATGATTTACAAATTGCTTGTGCATCTTCATATGTATATAAATTGTTTGAAATATTAAATACTTGAGGATTATCTTTCTTTAATATTTCGGAAGTAACCGAACTACTAACAGTATTTGCATTTCCAGAAACTGTATCTGCTGTAGATTCTAAAGAATCCCATAAACTAGAAATAAACTTATAAAATAAATCTCCTATAGAAATACCTAAAAAATAGGTACAAAACCATGATATTAAAGTAATTGCAAACATTACCCAAGCACCAGATTCTATTAATTGAATAGACGTTGGTTTTACATCAGACGTCATTGGTATTCCTGAAATAAATATAGCAAGATAAAAAACAAATATAAACAAAATAATTGAAAATATGGCAGTGTCTTTTTGTATATAATCTGTAAAATTTTGCAACCATCCCTCCGCTGTTGATTTTCTTTCATCATTATTTACGAAAACTAATTTTAAAACAATATAAATTAAAAGTGCTCCAAATATTAAAAAATCAAATACTTTGATTGCTTTTGTTGACGAGGATTGAGAATCAGTAGATGACGTAAAAACACCTAAAATAAAATAAATTACAAAATATATTGCTAAAAATATTAGCAATAAAATTACATTTGATTGTGTAAATATATCCATAATCGTATTTCCATTTATGTTTGAAAATCCTTCATTGCTTATTTTTTTGCCATTATCTTTTGATAGATTTACTTTCCCATTAAAAACAATATCATTCATGGTAAAATCTTTTATATAATATTATATTATAATTAGTTATTTTTTTTACGATAAAATAAACAGTATGCATATGGAGAAATTATTTGTGAACAATCCATTACAATATTAACCGTCGTATCATTACACCATAACCATTGTTTGGATTCATTTAATACAAATGCAGTATAATGTCCTCCCATAAGTCCACCAGAATGATTACAAACCCCATATAATTCATATTTATAAGAGGATGCATTATATCCGTCCACATATGAACTCAAATCTAACATATTTAAAGGAAAGTTTACAAGAGTATTTAATTTTCCCCCATCCAATGCCGAAAATCGATTCAATGTAATTACCAATATATCTGGTAAACTCCAAAAAGTCATTTTTTTCATTACTGATTCTTTTTTACCAGTATCTTCATTATACCAAGCATTTTCATTTTCCAACAATTCAGGTTTACAATATAAATTAAAACAATCATATATGGTTGGGATTTGAATATTTAAAGGTATTGGTAAATCTAAAATAAAAAATTGTTCCGGTTTGCAATTAAGTACTGTGTTTTTGTTTGGAGGTGTTAAAACAGATACATATACTCCATAAAATAAATGCATAATTTCTGAATATTCTTTTTCATATATTTCCTTTATCATATTATAACAGGAAAGTGCCAATTTATCTTTTTTATTTTTAATGGTGCCTTCGATTTTGACTTCAATACCTCTAGATAAACTATTATGTATTGAATCTATCATAAAAAGTAAAAATTCCGATATATCATTTTGTGCCCAACCTGTAAATATTTCCCTATTTTTAATTTTTGCTAATTTATGTATACCAAAAACAAAATGTTTTGGGGATATTATTCCATTATTATTATACATAGCATATTGTAATTCTTTCCATAATTTAGTTATTAATGCTTCTGGTAATGCATTTTTTAAATAAGTGCGTGATTTTTCCGAACATATTATTTCTGTTAATTCTTTTGTATGGCATAATACCTGCAAACAGGAATTTAAAAAACACGTGTTTCCTAAATTTGCCAAACCTGTATTTCCAGTATTTATTATATTTGTTTGTGACATAAAATATATAAAGTTAACTTTATCTATTATATAAATAACCCTTTATACTATTTATAATATAAACGAATGTCTGCAAATACAGAAAATATTAATAATACGGAAAGATTAAATTCATTGCAAAGGATGCATGATATTTTAGAAAGATACTCTTCAATGATAAATAATTATAATAATATTTCTTTACAAAATATAAATACTATAAGAAATGTTATAAATAATTATAATAGAAATATTGAACATTTACATTTGGAAATAGAAAATATTGTTGGAGTTATTATGCAAAATGAACAAAATATTATAAATAGAGAAAATAGAACGCAACCGAGTTTTCAAAGAAATAATTATAATAATAATAATAATAATATGCCAAATATAAATCGAGAAAGAAATACATATCAACGTCAAGAAAGAGATGCTGCCAACTCCCTAGTTGATTTATTATTAGGTACAAATTATATAAATATACCTCTTACAAATAATCGCTCTCCTTGGCAAACCAGAAATACAACACCCACAAACAGATTAACTCCTATGCAAATTCAAAATTGTACAGAAATTTTGAATTATAATAATACGATGCATGAAATTAGATGTCCGATTACATGGGAAGAATTTACAATAGGAGAAAGTATAACTAGAATTCGTAGATGCGGGCATATATTTAAAAGATCAGCACTTTCGCTTTGGTTAACAACTAATAATACATGTCCAGTATGTAGGCAAAATATATTAGGACCAGGAAATACTACAATGCCAACTTCTGTTCCTACACAACCAACAGTTCAAATGCCAAATACAACTAATAATAATAATAATAATAATAATAATAATAATAATTCTGAATCAGATTCTGATACTGAAATAGATGAACCGCAAGTAGTTTTGGATATGGAAATAAATTCATCTATATTAAATGATGCGAGTGAATTGCGACAAATTTTTAATTCCATTTTTAGTGGTATACCAAATGTTACTGTTGGAAATATCGATTTAAGTGGAAATCAAATATAAAAAAATATATACAATATATACACTCGAAATAATATACAAAATTTATATGTAAATTTATTTATATATAAATACGATTTTTTATTTTTATTTTTTAGATCTTATAAAGAAATTTGATATTTCTTGAACCCCATTTTTTGCATTTTCTATTTTTGTCAAAAACTTATCAAATAATAATACTTTCACTTTGGTCGAACAAACTTTCTCTTTCTTTTTCATAAATATTTCCAAATCAGGAAATTCTTTTTCCAAATCTTGCATTTCTTTTTTAAATTTATTTATTGCTGAACTTTTTCCTTGTAAATCCCATATTTGTTCCAATGCCAAACCATATAATTGTTGCAATGGTTTCATTAATTGATTTGTAATATAAAATGCATAATCTATTGGTATTTTTTTCTCAATAATATACTCCGGGGTTTCTATTTTTTCTCCTTGTAATGCTTTTTTTGTACCATTTACAATATGAACAAATCTCATTCTATCTCCAGGTTTTGGTTTATTTCCTGGATCACGCTGACCAATACGGTCTGCCAATACCTTATGTGCTATTGTATTCGGATTTTTATAATAACCTCTCAATGCCTTAGTAATCATCAATTTATCCATAGATACATTACCATCTATAAGATTTGTTAATGAAGAATTTAAATAATCAATTGATTTTTGCAAATTATTTTCCTTCATTAATATATTTAATATTCCTCCATAAGTATCTTTTAAATAATCACATGAATCCCGGCGTTTAAGCGATAATCCCATATATTTCATTTTTCCTTTATTTGGATCTTCTTCATAAAGCATTCCCACGTATCTTTTTTTTGAAAGTAATATAAACGGCATTAGGGTTTTTTCATATGCCAAATCCATCGGAGGTTTTAACCATTGACTACATAATTTGGCAGCATCCTGTGCAATTTCAATAGTAATTTCCAGTGCTTTTTTACCGCGAATTTTCTCCCCAGTTACTGGGTCCTGCAAATTAAATGTAAAGAATACTGAATCTGTATTATGAACAATCATATTTCCAATTCCTGCAGCAAAATGATGATTTTCAGTAGTTAAATCATAAACATAACCAGTATAATCTATTTGAGAAATAAATTGAATTTTACTTGTATATTCTTCCGGTTCAATATTTGAAGAGGAATATATAATTATTTTATTATTTGAATCCACATAAATTCTAGGTACATGTCCCATTGATGTTAAATAATTAGCATATATTGCTCCATCTATCATCTTTTTTGGTTCCCATTTATCTCCCCAAATACGAGTTCCGCCACTAAAATTTCGAGGCAAAATTTTAGATTCTTCCGATTCTCTTATAAGTGTTTTATGCATTAATTGTTCTCCTATAGTGACTTCTTTCGGAGATACCTCAGTGCCATCGGCGCGAACAAGAGAATGATCATCAGTTACATCTACACAACCAGTTCGAGTAGCAATTCGCAACATTTTTTTATGTGGTGCTAATGCATGACGAATTACTCGATGTAATCGAGTCCATCCTTTATCAGTCCAAGTTTCAACATCAGGAACCATTTCACAATATTCTTTACTTTGTTTTCCTGGTTCTTCGCAATAAAACCATCCTCCTAATCCAAAATGTTCTGCCAACGAATCGATAGTAAAAATATGTACTTTATTTTGATATTTTATATAAACAGGAGTATATTCAGCTACACTATCTCCATACACATATTCGGCTTTGGTTAATACAATTCCGTTATTTTCCGTATTATATTGACGATTACCATATACTTCTTCAATAATGCGTCTGGCATATGTAATCATCATGCGACCAGTTGCAGTAGTGCAAGCTGCCACATCTTTTTCATAAAATGTCGATGTTTTGGCACCGCATTGTCCATATAACGAGTTTGCAGTTACCTTATAACCAAGTTGACGTTTATCCAAAATATTTTGCATAAAAGGGTCCTTCTCAGTTTTTGCCATTTTACGAGTATCAGAACGAGCTTTTAATAATTCTTCCAATATACTAGGCATAATGCCTTTTTTATTATCCTGAAATTGTGCCCATCTGCATACTTTTTTACCGGTTTTGGTTTTCTCAGCTTTGGCAGCCGGACGCTCAGGATTACGACGCCATTCGAAAGAATCAAATTCCAAATCAATATATTGATATCCCGGTAAATTATCATAAATATAATTACCATTTGAATCCTTTTCACCCCATTCTCTAATCAATCTTCCAGATAAATCATATTCTTTTGTCCACACTTTACTATCGTGTGATAAATTCTGACTAATCATGGATGATGGATATAGAGATGAATAATCTACACACGCCACCGGATTATCCATATACATCGAACATTTCGGAGGCAAAACGATTGCTCCCTCATATCCTTCATTACCCCCACTCTTATCTAAGTCAGGCATAAGAGTATCTTTTAACATGCATTTTTTTGCCACATAACTGGTCAATTTAATTCCCTGACCTCGAAATACCAGAAAACTAATGGGGACGCTGCAAATACGAGACATTTCAACATATCCGGTTATAACATCTATTTTATTCATTAAATGATGAACTAAGTTACAATCTTGAATACAATATTTGGCAACAATGGCTCTATCACTTGCAGAACCATTTGCCAATCTAAAAATATCCTGAGGAGTTACATCATCTTTTGCCATACCCCATTTGATTTTTGCCATTCCCGATTTTGTAGAAGTCAATTCATTTATATTTTGATGTTCGCCTATAATAATTACATTATATTTTGAAACAACTTCTTTTCCTTTTACTTCTTCAGTAATTTCTTTATTATAAATAATATCCAATACTTTGAATTTTTTACCATCTTTATAATAATCCGAAGTAAATCCGGCAATTTCAATATGAATAAAATCATTAATATGTAACCCGGTTAAATTTTGACTATATAATTCCGTAATGGGACCATATACTGGATGTACATCACATACTACCTTTTTAACATCATCGCTAATAAATTCGCCTGCCACGTCATCTAATTTATATGATGATAAATTAAAATCTCTGCGAAAATAAGCGTACATATCAATTTGTAATCTTCCGCATAATTTGGGATATCTTAAATCGTATTCGCCACTGGCCAAAACAATCTTGGTATTTTCAATCGAAAGTATACCTTCTTTATTTTCCTTGGCACAAGTTTCACCTATTTTCTTCGATAATTTTAAAAATTCGCGCTCACAATGCAATTCCTCCGATCGACGAAACATAAACTCATAATCAAAACCAAATATATTATATCCAATAATAATATCCGGATTCTCTCGTTGTATAAGTTCCATCCATCGCGTTAATAAATCACGTTCTTCATTTATGCTTTCAATAATTGCGCCTTCGACAGGATCGCATGAACCCAAAACTAAACAATGATTCATATAGGGTTCTGGATCACCATATTTCATAAATGTTGACCCAATGAAAGTTACTTTATCTCCTTCCAAACGGGGAAACATTTTTGTCATAACTTCATTTATAATATTAATCATTTCTTCGCGAGAATATTTATCACTCAATAAAACATCGATGATAGTGGATTTTTTTTCCGTTTTAATTTGTTTCGGTTTCTTTTTATATCCATATGTATTTTCAGAAATATCTCCAGAATATCCGGCGGGGGAATCATCGTCATCATCGTCACCATCACCCCCAGTTCCTTCCGCATTTTCGCTATGAAATTCTTTTATTTGTTCAAATATAGAATCAATAGTTAATAAATCAGAAGCATTTTCGGTTTCTTTAATTGCCGATAATGGGGTTTCCAATAATTGTTTAATAAGTGCTTTTACTAATTCTTTTGTGGGCATATTTTTCGGATAAACTAAATCAATATCATCGAATTTATCAAATCCAAATGCAGTCATTATAATTTTACTCACCAACAATTTGGCACGTGATTGATCAATTTCTTGACTTGCCAACTGCTTTAAAAATACATCCACCATATTCATCACTAGACGTTTATATGTTTTTTTGGGAAGAGGAAAATCTCCATGACTACTACTAGCTTCAATATCAAAACTACATATTTTATAAGGAACCCGAGATTCCTTATTAGCAATCGGTTTTAAATATGATGCACAACAAACATATTCATAATCACATGTAGTAGTTTTTATTTCTGGAACAAATGCACGATCAATTGACACATATACCCATCCAGAAGGACTAATATTATGAATATGAAAATAACGCAAAATAGGAGGAATAGAACTTTCATATAATTCTAATGCCGTCTGATTTGCACTATTTGGAGGATACATATATGATTTCATTTTTCGTCCACCATTTTCGGAATATTCATACCACATATTTTTCACTTTATTCATAACATTTGTATTTTTAAAAACGAAATGTACAAATTTATATTTTTTTCCAGCAGTAAATCCATATAATTTGTTTTTTTCGATTAATTCCGCACTAATAATAGATTCATCATAAAATCTGCCAATAGTCTTTTTGATTTCTCCCAAAAGACCATTTACTTCGCGTTTTGTCCAGTCATCGGCCACTTTCACATAAAAGAATGGTTTAAAATCATTTATATAAAGACAACATGTTTTACCTTCTTCGTTTATTCCAAACATTTGAATAATAAAAGTTGATTCGTCTTTAAAAACACCTCGATTCCCAGAACCTTCCGAATTTTCACGTTCGGGACGCTCATCATAAACATTAAAATCGAGAAGACGAAATGATTTTACTTTCAGATTTGTCTTCTTTTTAATGATAATAGTTTTGCTATTAGATTCAATAGAGGAACTCATTTTAGTTAAGAATTAGTTTAATAAATTAATAATTGATATAATAATATACAAAGGTATTTTTTATTATAGTTTTTTTCAATTTTATATAATATATATAATATATTTTATGATATATTATATACATTATATTATAAATGGATAGAACTGATTTGTTAGTTTTATTTGGACCTCTTATTTTGGGAATGTCGTCCGGATTACTCGTGTCAAAAAGTAAAATACCTCCAGTAAAATCAAAATATAATCCACCGCCAATTGTATTTAGTATTGTTTGGCCAATTTTATATATGATTCTCGGATATGCATCCTATACAATAAATTCTATTGCAAAAACAAAGCAAACTCCTGAAAATGACAAAGATAAAATATATGAAAATACCGACGCCCAATGGGCAATTCGCGTTTTTTATGTTCATTTGGTCGGATTAATTATTTGGTGGCCATTATTTGTATATTTTCCAAACAAATCTTTGGCATTAGGAAGTTTACTTATTTTGGCATTTTCAGCCATTTATATTGCCAAATTATTTTATAATTTAAATCGCACATCGGGATTAATAATGACACCGTATATCATGTGGTTATTTATTGCATCATTTTTGACGTATAATACATAAATAATATTATAAATAATATCATATAAAATAAAAATATAATATTATTCATTATTTTCTTCTTTTTTCGGTTTTTTTATTTTTATGGTTTCGACGTTTATTTGTTTTTCTTCCACCAAAAAAAGAACGTACTTTATCCATGAAGCTGGATGTTTTAACAGGTTGAGTAACTGAAGATTCTTGTTTATTACTTGTTTCATCTAATTTGTTTGAAATTTGTTCTACATTATTTTTCATAGTAGTTTCTTCCTCACGATTTCCTCCTTCTGAATTTTCCAAATAAAACTTCTGTAATTCGTCTGCAGTTCTACTTGCCCCGTTAAAATAAGTTAACGCACCTCCAGTAATCTTAAAAATAGTTGGATATCCGCCTTGAACTGCCAATTTTTCTGCCGAATTTTTCAAATACTTATTATTTATTTTATTAATATGGTCTTGTTCTTTTGCTCCTGATTTAATTTCAACAAATCTATAAAATACATCGGGGGTATTTTTTGAAATAGTTCGAATATTATTTTTCATTTTATTCCACTCAGGAATAAGTGCCTTACAATGACCGCAATCTTCCCATATTAATTTACCCGCAATTACCATTTTTGAACTTTTTGTTTGATTTTTCATTGAAAATATATATTATTTACCGAAAATAAAATTACGCAAATAATTTCGTCTAATATAATATAAACTAGAATATTATGAAGGAAATAAAAATATTATTTATATTGTTTCTAATTGTTACATTTTTCGTTGGATTATATTTTTATTCGGTGAAATTTTATCATTTTGCTATTCCGGCTAAACCAATGGAAAATATGGAAAATCAAACAAATCAAGATGATTCGAATTGTCCCGATATTTTGGTAAAAGAAGGAAATGGATTATTATTATATAATTCAAAAAAACCGAAAGTCGATGGAGAAAATCCCCTTCCTTTTTACAATTTAGATGAATATATAAATTATTTAGAAATACAAAAAAAGAAAGGAATCCATTGTCCAGTTCTCTATTTGCAAAAAGAAAACGATGCGCAAGGAAATGACGTTTATCGCTTTAGACCTAATCCATTTGGATTAGATGGTGGAGCAAATCCATATATGATGACCCGCGCGGAATTTGCTCATCAAGATTCTATATTGCAAAATCCACCTCCCACTATTTTAATGGGTCAAACAACCGCGTCGAATAATCAAAATCAACCTGTTCCATATATAGATGCTAGCAGAGAAAATGGTATTTATAATAGAGGAAATTATGCCGGATATGATCCTCATGGACTTTTCCAGGGAATTTACACAGAAATTGATAAAATACATGATTCTACAGAAACTCAAAATCAAATTAGTCCTAATCCAATGGATACTAATTGGGGAGGTGTTATGGTAACTCAACAAGCAGTTGATTCTGGCGTTTATGCTGAAAATGAAGTAACTAGACCTAGATATATTACACCAAGAGGTAGTGTTCAATTCCCCCCTCCGGGAATGCCTGCACCTGATGATAGAGCATATTAACGTCTATTCTGGGATTTGTCCTATATATATGATAAATCAGAATAGCGTATATGCTAGTTCTACTATGTATTTTATAATATATAAAAATATATTTATATATTATATAAAGCAGCCCAATTTTTTATTATTATATATTATCCTCTAAAAATAAATATTTTTTAATATTTTCTATATTTGTTTTACTTATTTTTCGCTTTTTTCCATTTGTTTCTATTTGTATTCCATCTAATATTTCAGGATTTTGTTTGACTTTCTCAAAAAAATCTGCAAATGTATTAAAGTTTTTCATAATTGCCAATGCAGTTGCCGAACTTATTCCAGGTATTTGACATAAAACAATTTCCCCAATATTTTGGGCCGTAATATTATCTTTTTTCACTTTTTTAACTACAGTGCAATAATTTGCAGGAGGATTATTATCCCTGGTCTCATTTAATATTTCCGAATTTTCCCCATTTTCTTCATTATTTTCATTTGTTTGACTTATTGGTGTAAAATAGAACGCCTTTTTCCCCTTTTTAAAATCCCGTTCTATTTTGGACGTTAATGCCAATACCCATTCGGCAGTTTCCATAACACTCGATGTACGCATTACACTAAATCCCTTAAAGTAATTGAGAGATGTCATTGTAGAAAATATCAAAGTTTTATCTTTTTGTGACATTTGCGACATGATTCCCTCTATTAAATATATTATATTATGCTGGGGAAATCCACTAGAATGGGTTAAACGATATGATTGTTCATCATAACGACCATCTTTTATACTGGCTAGTAAATCGGCAAATGTCTTTCGTTCTATTAATAACACATCGATATTATCATCGGTTTTAATATATATATCTCCCAAAGGCAGTACTTCTTTAAGTATTTGGATATTGGCAGGTTTATCAGTAATTCCAATTAATTTGGAATATAAATCATTTTCTCTTTCATCGATAATAATTTTCATGGTAAATAATATTTGTTTGAATAATATAATCAAACAAATAACATTAAATCATTTTTCTATATATTTTATTTTTTACCAGAACAAATAACATAAAGGTTATATTGTAATTTTATTATAAAATTATATGGATTTTATTAGTGACGATTACGAAAATAAAAAGGAAGAACGCGAAAAGTATTTGAAAGATTTGCATACCATAATAATAAAAAGTAATATTCCATTAGAAGGAAATTGTTTTTATAAGCATAATACATTGGAATTATTTTCCAATTTATATACAAAACAATTGAATCTTTTTTGGTGCGGAAAACAACCAAAAACCACTATTTGTGAAATAGGGTTTAATGCAGGACACTCTACTATGTTAATGCTTTTGGGGAGAGAAAAATCGCCATTAACTTATACTATATTTGATATAGGAATGCATTCTTATACTGTCCCATGTTTTGAATATATGAAATCTCAATTCCCAAATATTTTGTTTGAATATATTGAAGGAGATTCCACAATTACAATGCCAAATTGGATAAATAAAAATAATAATTTGATAGGAACATATGATTTAGTTCATGTTGATGGAGGACATAGTGAACATTGTATTGCAAATGACATGATTAATGCTGATAAATTACTTAGAGTAGGAGGAATTATGATAATTGATGATACAAATGATGAAATAATAAATGATTATGTTTCAAAATATGTTAAATCCGGAAAATATAAAGATATGCTTTTGTTGGAAACATTTATTTATCCTCATAGAATTATTAAAAAACTTTCATAATAAAAATAATATATTATAAAATATAATGTATTATTTATATTCCTAAGGGGCACCAGGAATACTCCAGTAAGTAGCATTACCAGTACGACCAATTGGGCGACTGATACTCATTCTGGGCATAAGGGCATTTAATCTGTCAATTTTGCAACAGTTACCCTTAATAACTCCGTTACCGTTTAAATAAATACTGGAAAGATATCCACGTCCAATCATATAAGGAGATCCGGCTTTCTTATTTCCACCACCACTTTCTCTGTTTATAAGTTGTCCTACGTTTCTTGCTCTTGAAGCTGCATTTAATAAAGGCATCTTTAATGATATATATTTTATATATATATTTTTTTATATTTGGCTAAACAATATAAAAATAACTTCATATAATAAAATATAAATACCCTTAGTTTTGTTTTCATTATATTTGAAAAATACAATGAACACAATGGAAAATATGAACGCTTTACCCTCATCTAATATTCACATCGATGACGACATTCGTATTGAAAAAAATCAATATGGAGTAGATACTTATATTTTTGACCCATATAATTCCCTAAATAAAGAAATAACCGACGCTGATATTCAACAAATTTTACGTTCTTATGGAATAACTGCTAAAATACACAATTTTACTTTATATAAGCGTGCATTTATTCATCGATCTTATATTAAGCGACCTGTTATTGAAAATGAGCAGAATAACATCGTAATTGTTCCTCAACCAGAAGATTGTTTACCCTTATATAGTAAATCAAATGAACGCCTAGAATTTGTAGGCGATGGAGTATTAGAATGTATTACTAAATATTATTTATATCGCCGTTTTCCAAAAGAGAACGAGGGATTTATGACTGAAAAAAAGATTGCTCTCGTAAAAAATGAATCAATTGGAAAAATGGCATTGGAAATGGGTTTAAACAAATGGTTTATTTTATCTAAACATGCCGAACAAAAACAGACAAGAACCAATCTTAAAAAATTGGGATGTCTATTCGAATCTTTTATTGGTGCAATGTTTTTAGATTTCAATAAAATTACGGTGAATGATGAAGAGGGATGGTTTAAAAATTTATTTGCAACAGGTCCAGGATTTCAAATGGTACAAATTTTTGTGGAGAATGTTTTTGAAAAGCATGTTGATTGGATAAATTTGATTCGCAATGACGATAATTTTAAAAATATTTTACAGGTAAAAATACAAAAAGTATTTAAAGTTACTCCCCATTATAGAGAATTAAATCAGGATACTGCAGATGGATATCATATGGGGGTGTTTTTATGTCTTGGACAACCAATTCATATGGCAAATATTACTGATGCAATTCCTTGTAGTAAATTTAAATCATTTCATGAAATACATGAATATATGTCTATACAAAATAAAATTTTTCTATTTTTAGGAGAAGGAAAACATAAAATTAAGAAGAAGGCAGAACAAATTGCATGTGAAGAGGCGTTGCGTAATTTAGATGGATTTTAAATCGATTTTAGATAGACATTAGATAGTATTATTGTAATGTTATATTTGTTATATATTTTGGTTATATAATATATAAAGTTATATATATATTATACAAATATTATGGAAACAACGAATGGTCCTTTAGATTTATTAAGAAAAAAAAGAATAAATAAACCACCTCCGACTTTTCTAATAAAATTAAAAAAGGGAGATTTTACAGATAAAGAAAAACAAAAAACAAAGGCACCCGAATATTTGGAAATGGAGTCAATTATCCAGAAAAAACTTCCTGAAGAAATTGCAAACATAAAATTACAAGAAGAAACAGAAGAAGGTATTTATGAGACAGCAATGGAAGATAAAAAGAAAAAACCCGCGATTAAATTTGAAGATAAGCGTCATGATTATGACGTTAATCGCGAACATGTTTTAAAACGTTTAAATACTTTTATAAACGTTAGAGTGGTAGAAAACAAAAAAATAGGACATGAACCAGTAAAAGATGACTTTTATATTCCTGTTATACCAGGTATGATAGGCGAAACTCATGGACAAAAAATGCCCGCAAAAATAAATAAAGAAATTACTTTGGGAGAAAAAATAGAAGAAGAAATGGGAAAAGAAAAGGAATATGATGAATTAGATGAAACCTTACCTATTGCTGAAGAAGTAGAAGAACAACCAAAAGAAATCGAAAAAGAAGTTACGGAAAATGTAAAAGAAAATAAACCGGAGGAACCAAAAAAAATTATAATTAAAAGGAAAAAAATAATTATAAAGGAACCTGAACAGGAAGGAGAGATAAAAGAAAATGTCGAAAATGCCGAAAATGTGGAGGAAGGTGCTGTTAAAAAAAAAATGCCTGGTAAAAAAGTTTATCAAAATTATACTTTCGATCCTACCAAAGTAAATCTCGGCATAAAAGTCGGAAGAAAAACAATTGGAAATCGTCTTCCAAAACCGGAAAAATTTGTTATTCGTGTATCTGATTATTATATGAACAACCGTAAAATGTATATTCAAAAAATAACGGAATTATTTCGTCCATATAAAAAAGAAATATTAGAAAACGCGGAAAATATTTCTTGTTCAAAGACTGCCAATGTTGATATGAAATTGCTTACTCATCAAAAGGTAGTAAGAGATTATTTAAATATTTATACACCATATAGAGGATTATTAATATATCATGCTCTTGGTAGTGGAAAAACCTGTACCAGTATTGCTATTGCTGAAGGTATGAAAAATGACCGTCAAATTGTTCTTCTTACGCCAGCGTCATTAAAAATGAACTTTTTCAGTGAATTGAAGAAATGTGGTGATATAATGTATCGCAAAAATCAATTCTGGGAATTTATTTCTACGGAAGGAAATCCAGAGTTGGCCGAAACCTTATCCAATATATTACAAATTCCATTGACTCAAATAACACGTAAACGCGGCGCCTGGATGGTAGATTTTTCTAAAAAGGAACCGAATTTCGAAAACTTAACAAGCGATCAAAAAGTTGCCGTTGATGACCAATTAAACATGATGATTCGTTCCAAATATCAAGACATAAACTATAACGGTATGAGAAAAAATAAAGTGGTCGAATGGTTAAAAGAAGGAAATCCATTTGATAATAAAACAGTTATTATTGATGAAGCCCATAATTTTGTTAGTAGAATTGTCAATAAAATCAAAGCACCCACATCGGTATCATATATGTTATATGATGCATTAATGAAAGCAGTTAATTGCAAAATTATTATGTTATCCGGCACACCAATGATTAATTATACAAACGAATTAGGTATTTTATTTAATATTTTACGTGGATATATTCGCGTATGGACATTCCAATTAGTAATTAAAGATACCGGTGATAAAATAACCAAAGTTAATAAAGAAACCATTGTAAATATGTTTCACAAAAATGGACTATTAACATATGATTATGTAGAATATTCTGGAAATCGTTTAGTTGTTACTCGTAATCCATATGGATTTATTAATTTATATAATAAAAATGTGGAAAAACATGGCGGAGGTAAAAGAAAAACAGAAAAAGAAATAAACCCAAAAAATAAAAAAGGGAAACATTCAAAAACTGCCAAGAATAATAACCCGGATTCTCATTTTAAAATAGAAAATGGTGTTATTAAGAAAATAATTACTCCCGAACAAGAAGAAGCCGAATTGGCCGATTTACGTGGAGAAGAAATGGCGGAATACAATCAACGTATTCCTATGGAATTACATAAAGGCGGTGATTCTAATAGTATAACTGATTATCAAGGTGTTACATTAGATGAAACTGGTAATATTACGGATGAAGATTTTGCCAAAGAAATAGAAAGAATTTTAAATAAAAATGGAATTCAAATAATGAAAGCAGGCACCTTTGTTACCGATTATAAAGCACTCCCCGACGATAAAGATGAATTCACATCTATGTTTGTTGATATAGAGACTGGAAATTTGAAAAACGGCGATGCTTTCAAAAAACGCATATTGGGATTATCATCTTATTTCCGCAGTGCATCTGAACAATTATTGCCAGAATTTGTTACTACTCCAGAAGGTGAAAATTATCATTTAGTTCCGGTTGAGATGAGTGAATATCAATTTGCCGAATACGAAAAAGTAAGAAAAATAGAAGCTGATAAAGAAACATCTACTGCCAAAGCTAACCGAATGGCCGCCAAAAAAGGTCTAATTATGGAAACAATATCATCCACATACAGAATTCGTTCTCGCGCGGTATGTAATTATGCTTTTCCAGATCCTCCGGGAAGACCCTTACCTACAAATAGTGATAAAGAAGGATTTGTATTGGATGAAAATAAAATAGATGCATTAACTGCCGAAGAAGTCTTACAATCAGATTCATATGCATCACAAGATGATGTCGAAGATATTCAACCAGATGTTGATTACGTTAATAAAATAAAGAATGCTATGAAAATGTTGGAATATGACCCAACAAATCCAAAACCAGAAGAATATGTTATCGGCGAAGGATTGAAAAAATACAGTCCAAAATTTGCCAAAATATTGGAAAATATAATGGACGAAAACAATAAAGGATTACATTTATTTTATAGTCAATTTAGAACAGTGGAAGGTATTGGTATTTTCCGTCTTATATTGCTAGCAAATGGATTTGCCGAATTTAAAATAAAAAAAATGGATAATGGAGACACATGGACAATGATAGAAACAGAAGAAGATGCTGGAAAACCAAAATTTGTTTTATATACAGGTACAGAAACTGCCGAAGAAAAAGAAATAATAAGAAATGTGTATAACGGAGATTGGGCAATGATTCCATCCAATATTGCTACAAGATTACGCGAAATATCATCTAATAACCATTTTGGAGAAATTATAAAAATATTTATGATTACTTCTTCAGGTGCTGAAGGTATTAATTTAAAAAATACAAGATTTGTTCATATAACAGAACCTTATTGGAATATGGTCAGAGTGGAACAAGTTATTGGACGTGCCCGCCGTATTTGCAGTCATAAAGATTTGGACGAACAATATAGAAATGTCAAAGTGTTTTTATATGTGTCTGTATTTACGGAGGAACAAAAAACAAGCAAAAGAAATATTGAGTTAATGAATCGCGATAGAAGTAAATTGGATAATCGTCCTGTTTCTACAGATGAAAGTTTATTGGATACTTCTATATTAAAGAAGCGGGTTAGTAGTCAATTATTAAACGCCGTAAAAGAAACGGCAATCGATTGTAATATATTTAATCCTTATAATAAAAATGAAAATTTGGTATGTTATGGTTTTGGAAAAGTATCTACAAATGCATTTGCATCACATCCTACAATCGATGAAGATTTATTGGATAAACCGGAAATTGCGGTTAAACAAAAGGTATTAAAATTAAAGGCATCCAAACCAATTGATGGAGTTATATATGCAATTGATCCAGTAAATATGGACGCGTATGATATGGAAAGTTATGAGCAAGCCAAATTAGGTAAAGGTCAACCCATTTTGGTAGGAAAAATTGTCGTTGTTGGAAAAGGAAAATATAGATTAGATAAATTGTAAAACGCGGGTGTAAAAATATTAATACATCTGTATTTTACAAAGCATACATGGTAACATTTAGTGAATAATATTTTTTGCGTTATTTATAATATATAAATATATTATAAATGGACTATTATTATAGAAGACATTTTGACAGACTTCCATGGGGCGACCCATGTTGCGGACCGAGATGGGGTTGTGGTAGACGATATGGTTGCGATTGGGATTATCCTTGGTGGAGAAGAGGATATTTATTTTATGATGATTATTATTATTATTAGTTATTGTAAAATAAATATAAAAAATACAATATTATAAGTATATATTGTATTTTGATGAATATGAACGAGGCAAATAATGTTCTTACAATAAAAACTGTGCAAATTCAACCGATTAGAAACGTTATTACTGCATTAAAAGATATATTAACAGATGCGACTATTACTTTTAAATCCGATTATATGAAAATTATCAATTTGGATAAATCGCATACAATAATTGTCGATGTTGTTTTACATGCAAAAAGATTTGAACAGTTTATTTGTAAACCTGAAAAAATTATTATTTGTGCAACAACCCAAAATTTATTCCGTTTAATTTCTACTGCATCAAATGATGATACTCTTTCTATGTATATAGAAGAAAATGATTATCGCGATGGAATTGTATCTCATCTTGGATTACAATATGATAATGGAGATATAAAACAATGCTATGTTCAAAAATTGAGATTATTGGACCAAGATACAGAAGAATTAGTTTTTCCAAATGTGGAATATTCAACTGTAATAAATTTACCTAGTACAGATTTCCAGAAAATTATTCGTGATTTAAGTAATGTATCCGAAGATAGAGTAGAAATAAAATCAGTAGGAAATGATTTAATTTTTTCGTGTGAAGGTACTTTTGCAAATACAAAAATTTATCGTTCAGAATCGGATTCAAATATGAATTTTATTAATAAACCAGATGCTTCTGTTATTACACAAGGTGAATTTTCATTAAAATCATTAGGTTTATTTATTAAATGTACGCCTTTATGTAGTAATTTGGAAATGTATTTGGAAAATGATAAACCTCTTATTGTTAAATATAATATAGCATCATTAGGTGAAATAAGATTATGTTTGGCTCCTTTACCTCCACAATAATTATGCAAAGTTATTTTATTTATTTATGTAAATAAAATAAACAATATTTGTTCTATATATTATTTTACTATAGTTATTATCGTTATTTTGTATTTATTATGTCAATTCCATATAAAATAGAATATTCATTTCAAGACCGTGTTTATCAGACACAATCTATATTAGAAAAATATCCGGATAGAGTTCCAGTAATATGTGAAAAAAATCAGAAATCATTAACTACTCGGAATATTGATAAAAGAAAATATTTGGTTCCGTTTGATTTGACTGTAGGGCAATTTATGTATGTAATAAGAAAGAGATTACAATTGCCTGCAGAATATGGATTATATTTTTTTATTAAAGGATACATTCCACCGTCTAGCGTAATTATTTCAGAAATATATGATAAATATAAAGACGAAGATGGATTTTTATACATAGTATATTCTATGGAAAATACCTTTGGATTATTATATAATAAATGATATAAAAGCATGATAGTATAATTAGTATAATATCAATATATTATTATAATATGTCTGCAAATACAAGTACTCCTAAGCAAGCACCTTCACACAGTTTTGCTGTATTGAAGATTTTCATTAATCCTGAAAATAAGGATTTAATTGAATTATATAAAGAGCATATTAAGGTACATAACCAATCCATCGATAAGAATGCTTTTCCTAATTCTGGATTCGATATTTTTGTGCCCAATCCATATATAATCGATAAGTTGTATAATACTAATATGATTTCCATGGATATTAAAGCGGAAATGGTTTATTATAATTCATTAAAACATGCGATTGAATATTCTCCTTATTATATGTATCCTCGTTCAAGTCTTTCAAAGACTCCTCTTATGTTAGCAAATCATACCGGAATTATTGATTCTGGTTATCGAGGATGGTTAATTGGAGCATTCCGTTGTTTATTTTTTTCTGAAGAACAGAATCAATATACGATTGAAAAACATACCAGATTATTGCAAATTTGTCATCCATCTCTTTGCCCTATTCATGTTGTTATAGTTGAAAATGAATCTGAATTAACGTCCACTGAGAGAGGTTCTGGCGGATTTGGTTCGACTGGCGTTGTTGGTGCTACAGAAAGCACTCCGGTTGAAAATGAAACTGTAGAGGAATAAAAAATAATATCATATATTTTTATATAATATTATTTATAGATGACGTAGTTGGGTCTGTTATTTTGTTATATATTCGTAAGCCATCAAAATCAATTGTTCTTCATCCGATAATTTTTGAAATGTCAAATTTTGGTCAAATTTATATTGCACATATTGATTTCTATAAGTTCCATTAGAAAACATCATACATACAACATGAGTGCCGTTATCCATAAATTTAATATTTGATACTTTACCATGCATTCTTAATTTTGGCAAAACAGATTTATAATTATCATCAAATAATTTAATTGTTTTTACTAATTTTCCTTTGTGTAATTCATATACTTCATTTATTAAACGATATCCTATTAATTTTTCGCAATAAGAATATAATTGTTCATCGCGGCAACCTATTTCATATAACGCCTTAAAAATATCATTACTAATTGATTCCAATGTTTTATTTTGCAAATAATCAGTATGTTCATCTTCCAAAGATTCCAAAAGAGAATCCACATCTATTTCTGATAATAAACTCGGGTCGTTTTTTGCATTTTCAATTAATTCACCAATATCTATATTATTGATAGGGGTTTGTTTCGGGGGTAGATTGTTTGACTTTTTCATTTTGAGATTCTGTTTTATTTCTAGAAAATAAAGAAGAGATATCTTTATGTAATTTTCCTAGAAAGGAAACATTTTCCTCTAATTTATTTCCATAATATAATGCCAATTCAGTTAATCCCAAATTTTGCAACATAAAAATGGCACTTCCAAATAAAAGAGTCGCGTCACTTTTTTCATAATAATGTTCTCTAAATGGATGAAACCGAATAATTAAAAATATACATACTAGAATTTGTATTGTTGTACTAAAAAATCTCAAATACTTAAAATCTACTGTTAATATTCCAAAAAATAAAAAAATATACACAATATGTATTAATGTCATTGTAATTTTATACAAATGTTTGGTTTTATTAACAGTATTATCTAATTTATTATTTTGAATTTTCATTGAGGAAGTCATTTTTACTTTTTTGTTTGAAATTGAAATATATAATTTCCTTAGAATATCTTTTTCTGCAAATAAAATATAAAATTTATTATTATATAATTTACTATGTACAATATATGAATAATCAAACAATATTAAATAAATATCATATTGAAACTAAGATAGGAAATGGTCAATTTGGAACAGTTTACCGCGGGTCAAATTTAAAAACAGGAGAAAAAATCGCCATAAAAACTGAACCTGTTGCCGGAAATTTTAAAGTATTAAAACATGAAACAACTATATTAAATCACATGTATAACGAAGGATGCAGATGTACCCCTGTTGTTTATTGGTATGGAATATATCGAGATTTTACATGTTTAATAATGCCTTTTTATACTATTTCCCTAGATGAATATATATTACTAGTAAATGAAACTCTAACAGTTAATCAACTAAACAAAATAATGTCACGTCTTATTAGTATGTTAAAAATTATACATTCCCATTATGTTATTCATCGGGATATTAAACCTCAAAATTTTATGTTATTATATGATGATATTACATCATCAAATAAAGAATTATTTATTATTGATTTTGGTATGGCAACAATATATGTAGATGAAATGAAGAAACATCTTGTATGTAATTCGGAAAAAAAAGATTATGTCATCGGAAATCCCAAATTTATGAGTTATAATATTCATTCTGGTATAGATTCTAGTAGACGAGACGATTTAATTTCTATTGGATATATATATTTATATTTTTTGATTGGATATTTACCATGGGATACATATCCAGGAAAAGGATATATTCCACAAACAGACACTGTTTCCGAATTAAGTGTTTATCATTCTAAGAATATATATAGAATGAAAAACAAAGAATGGTCTCAGTTAAGCAAATGGATATTGTCTCGAGAAACGGAATCTGATGATATAGATTTTACAAATTCCATATTAAAAATCCACAAATATTTGGAACATTGTTATGGATTGGGATTTTCAACTACTCCAAATTACAATGCATTTGCTGACTTATTTATTATATAAAAATTATCCGGAATTGGCGTCGGCCATTCCACTCTTCAAATCCTTAGTCATATCTTTTGTGGCTTTCGACGAGGAATTTAAATACTTTTCAACTAGTTCTGTAATGCCCTCTATTTTTTCCGTATCATTTTTAGTTCCATCAGATAATATGCTCAAATATTGTGTTTGATCTTTTGCATTATCCATAATATCAACCAATCCTTTAATAGCAGTTAATTTTTGAGAAACAGATGCCATTTTATCATTTAATATTTTATCAATAGTGGGAATACTATCATCAGTTGTCATACCCTCTTGTGTTCCATTTTTTCCATGAATAAATTTTACTAACCATGGAATATCACTCATTGCCAAAGAAATAATAATAACCAATAATAATAATAAAATAGATGGACCTTTATATTTAATAAAATTTGCTAAAGAAAAATGCATTTTTAATAGTATAATATATCATAATAACATATTATATTTTCATAAAAATAATATAAAAAGAATAATCACATATATGTATACTATCTTATTTTATTTATAATGAGTGAAAGTTCAAATGCTTCATTATCTGACCGTATTGTTGGTCAAGTAAAGTGGTTCAATACTAAGGCAGGTTATGGATTTATTACTGTATTAGGAGGAGACCACGCTGGTAAGGATATTTTTGTTCATTATTCGGCAATTCTTGTTGAAAATTCTCAATATAAGTATCTTGTTCAAGGTGAATATGTTGAGTTTTCTTTGATTAAATCTACGAATGATAAGTACGAATATCATGCGGTTGATGTTAGTGGAATTAATCGCGGTTCTATTATGTGTGAAACTAGAAAGGCATCTGAAACCAGTCAATCCTCTACTGGAAAACCTCGTACTCAACGAATTCGTAAATATAACACTGGTGCTCGTTCCAGTGAAAATAGACCTCCTACCAGAAAGTCAGATGGACAATCATCCGGTGAGGACGGGTTTAAAAAAGTTAATAGAAAACCTCGCGGAGTATCTGATAAAAATAAACCTGATCAAAAGTAAAAAACAATGAAATTATATTATACATAAAATTATAATATAATCTACTCTAGAACCAAAAAATTGGATCTTCATTATTTTTTTTCATTTTTTCTATTAATTTTCTTTCTAATGGTGTTATAATAGTTTGTATTTGAACTGGATTCGATTTTTTTGCGATATTTTGTATAGCATTTTGAATATCTTCGAACCCCTTTTCTCTAATTGACAAATAAGTATCCTCCATGATTATATATTATATATGATGCAAATTGTTTCTATATGATTACATGAAATAATTTAGAGATAATTTGTTGATTGAATATATATTACCAATAGTCAACAAATGTCAGAAAAGTCGCTGGAAGAGTATAAATGCGACGCCTGTGAATATATTACAACTCGACGAAGTGATTATAAAAAACATTGCATGACAAATAAACATAAAAAATTGCTAGAAATCAACAAATCTCGACAAATTAATCATAATGGAATATATATATGCAATATGTGTAATAAACAATATAAAGATCGTAGTGGATTATGGAGACATAATTTAAATGCATGTTCCTTAAATCCAAAAAATAGAAAAAAAGAAAAAGATATTGAAATGGAAATTGAATTTGAGAAGGACCTAGAAAAACAACAATTTGAATTAATTAAAAAGGCATTAAATTCAAAACAATATATGTTTGGTGGAATGGAAAAGGATAATGATAATTTATCCTTTATTGGAGAAAATAATAGATCAAATATGGATATTATGATTTCCAAACAACAAGATGATGATAATGAAAGTGTTATAAGTAAAGCATCGGCACAAAACTCTAATTTATTTCCAGAAAGAGAACTTCTCATGGAATTCATAAAACAAAATCAAGAATTAAAACATATTTTATTAGAAGAACGAGAAGAAAATAAAAATAGAATGAATCAAACAAACGTTGTAATAAATAACAATAATAATAATTTTAATCTTAATATATTTTTAAATGAAAAATGTAAAAATGCATTAAGTATGATGGATTTTATAGATTCATTACAAGTAGGAGCAAATAATGCTGAATATACAGGAGTACATGGTTATGTAGAAGGTATCACTAAAATTTTTGTAGATGGACTTAAACAATTAGATATATATGAAAGACCTATACATTGTACTGATCTAAAACGGGAAACATTATATATAAAAGAAGATGATTGTTGGGAAAAAGACAATCAAGATAAAGAAAAATTAAGAAAGGCGATTGGGGCAGTTGTAAAGAAAAATATGCAACAAGTAAAAACATGGAAAGAAGAAAATCCCAAATTTGATATAATGAATACAAGAGAATATGAATTGCATTTAAATATTATGCAACAATCTTTGGGAGGCGGTAATCAAGAAAAAACAGATAAAAATAATGAAAAAATTATTAAAAACATTTCCAAATATGTTTTGGTAGATAAAATGGCAGTATGTGCCAAAAAATAATACCCCCCAAAATCCCCCAAGGAAAATTCCTCTGACAATACCCCCCAAAAATCCCCCAAAATGAAAATTTCATTTTTTCTCACGAAAATTTCAAAATTTTGGCGAAATTTTCAAAATAACAACACCCCCCAAAATCCCCCAAAGAATCTTCGCGGAACATTCTTCATATTTCATTTTATACTATAAAATTAGTATATTCTTATATTTTATTACCATATATAATAATAAAATATTCTCATCATTATTTTTATGCAGTCATTTATAAAACAATTCGTACTTTTCACAAAAGTTCTATTTTGAAGGTTCGGGTAATGAAGAACCGACCCTTTTTCCCACTTTCGGGTAAAATCCCCCCAATCACCCCCCAAAAAAGAACAAAAAATCACAATTCGGGTAATTTTCGGGTACACACTATATATCATAAGGTTATTATATTTTATAATTATTTTTAAAATTTCAGTAAGAGAAAAAACCTATAAAAATCTGGAAAAGAAATGAGGTAGCTTAAAAAAAATGGACATTTTAAAAATGTCCATTTTCATTTTCCTCAAGAAAGTTTTCCCAAAAAAGTGAGGTATGACTGACATGGTCACAATTCCAAAAAAATACGTTTTAAAATGACTGCATAAAATTTTCTCAGTCTTGCGAGATTTGTTGACACAAAAACTCTCAGAAGTGTCAACCAAAAATGTCCATTTTTTGATGGAAGGGTATGTTATCATGATATGGTAATAAAATATTTTTTGGACATTTTCGGTTGACCCGCATTTTGATTTATGCAGTGGTTGACACTTTTTTTTTCGAAATCGTCAACGCCTTCTTCTTACTGATTATCATAATATAACTAGATGCCTGCGACTTTTTTTGACTGCATAAATTCATTTTTTTCGACTTTTTTCGAGATGCGATATTTTATGTGATGATATATGATAATAAAAAAGTTCGGGTAATCGTTCAAAATTTCGCTGCATGAAAATAAAAACTCTCAAAAAATCTTAAACTCTTCAGAAATGTCCATTTACATCATAATATGCAAATAAAAAGTTCGGGTAATAGATTATTTTTCTACTCGATAAAATTGCTAAAAAATGCAAATAATATCATATAACTCACATGATATTATGCAAATAAAAAGTTCGGGTAAATTTCGGGTAAACACCATATTTCCTTACCATAAAAATGTCCAAAAAATGTCCAAAATGATACCCCCCAAAATCCCCCCAAAATGAAAATTTCATTTTTTCCCACGAAAATTTCGCCAAAAATTTGAAATTTTCAAATTAATACCCCCCAAAATCCCCCCAAAGAAACTTCGCGGAACATTCTTTTGGAAATACCCCCCAAAATCCCTCCAAGGAAACTTCGCGGAACATTCTTCTGGAAATACCCCCCAAAATCCCCCCCAAGGAATCTTCGCGGAACATTCTTCTGAAAATACCCCCCAAAATCCCCCTCCCCCTATATTTTATTAATAGGTTTAAAAAATTCTTTTCCTTTTTTAATTTCTTTTTCATTTAATGGTTCATATTGTTTTAATAATTCTTTGGTTAATTTTATATCTCCAAGAAATCTACAACTAGAATCAATTAGGTTTATTTGCAAACTACTATCATCAAATGTTTTATTTATTATATTAATTAAGGTTGATAATTGAATTTGTTTTATTTTCCCTTCAGAATTAATATTAAAATTATCTTCATTTTTCAATTCGCCAAATTTATGTACATATATTTTATATAAATCATCCATAGTTTTAATATTACTTTCATACCGAACAACTTTACAAGTTCCATCCGTATTTTTAGTATGTTCTAATAAATCAACAATATGTATATCGGCATAATCATGTTTTTTATTATTTTCTGATACGAAAATATCTTCTATTTTATATAATTTATCTAATAAAGGAACTAGTGCACTAAAAGCCATATTTTTCTCTATAGAAAAATCCACACCCATATCCAAATAATATTCGGCCTCTTTTATTTTTTCTTCATTTTCCTCAATAGATTCTTTATTTGTAATTTTTTCTCGCAACAATTTTAAATTATTACTATATGATTTTGCAAATTCTTTATAAGATTTAATATATAAATTTCTAAAAGAATTCATAAAATCAGTAATATAAACATAATTTTCAATATATTTTTTAATATTTAATAATATTTTTTTCGGATTAAAATATGATTCTTCTGTAATTCCAAATACAGAAACCGAACCTATTGCTCCTGCATATGATAATAATAATACATTATTAATATTTAATGGTTTATTTATTTCTTGTCCATGTGCCAATATTACTAATGTAATAACTCTTTTTTTATTTAATCCTCTGTTATATTTAATTGCAAAATCTTTTTTTTCGTTTTTTGATAATTTCGAAAATATGCTACTTCCCATTCTTATATTCTTAACAAATGCATCTTCTAATGTTTTTTTTATACTATTTTCCTCTTTTTGAGAAATGGTTTTTTCTTGTATAATTTTTCCTGTACTTCCATTATTTATAAAATCAGATACAACATCCATTTTGTCGGAATCGCGAATATTTACATCCTCTACAATATCCATTTTATCGGAATTGCTAACTTTTACATCTTCTACAACATCCATCTTATTATCCGTACTATTTGAAATAACAATTATATTATTAGATTTACTTCCCGGGGAGGATTCCATTTTTACATTATAATTAAGTTTTTTGAAAATATCAACCAAATTTTTCTTCCCAATTTTTTTGGTTTTATTTTTTTTAATTGCTTTGGATTTATTTTTTTTTGATTTATTTACATATTTGGCACCTCCGTACATAATTATAATATATATAATTCAATATATATTATATTTTCGGTATATTTTATATTATAATTGTTGGATGGACGCTAAAATTTCCTGCGGATAATCCATGTTTTTTAAAATTTCAATTGCTCCATGTACTTTACATATACCAGTTTCCAATTTATATGTATATTTAATTCCATCTTTTTCTGTTTGAATAATACCCATTTGATAATTCATTAATTTTCGATTCATATTATTTTTATTTTCCTTTATTTTATTGCATAATTCAATATAATGTGTTGTAAGTATAAAATTTACATTTTTCAATTCAGACAAATATAATAATAATGCGTACGCCGAATTAGTGGCTTCTTCGGGATTTGTTCCAGAATATAATTCGTCAAATATGCAAAAATGTCTATCTTTTTTATCCGATTTCTTTATTATATCAATAATTTCTTTACATCTTCTAGATTCTGCTTGAAAAAGACTATCTCGTCCCGACGTATCCGGTATATTTAAATACGAATGTATATATTTGTATGGATTTAACACGCATTTTTCATAAAATCCACAACCAAACTGTTGTGTAAATATAATATTAATACAAGACGTTTTTAATATAGTAGTTTTTCCAGAAGCGTTTACTCCGGTAATTATCATATTTTCATCAAATTCACATGTATTTTTAACATGGGGTTTGTTTATATAAGGAGGATAATATTGTTTTGTTATTTTAGTATTTTTCTTCTTATTAAATTTGGCCAGAGTTATATTTCTTTGACAAAGGTTTGTATGTAATCCAGTTATTGTGTCCATATAACCTTCAAATCCAATAGCATATCTAATAGCATCTGAATAGTCGTTATTAGAATATAATTCATAATATGACCTAAATAAATATCCTAATTCGTTTAATTTGGATACCGAAATAGAAAATGGTCGAATAGCATCCAATTCTTGTTTGATTTTCTTTAAAATAGATACCCATTTTACAGTTTCCAAGCAAAATTTAGAATGAGTTTCTCCTGCATATTTATTTATTTTTACGAAGGCGTCCATATTTAAAATAGAATACCCTATAAATCGATTAATATCATATAATTGTTCATTTATTTTGCGAATATTTCTATAATATCTAGTAAAGGAAACTACACTTTGATATATTTGCAAAAAATAAAATCCAACCGAAAATATCATATACGTAACTGTTTTAAAGTCTAAATTGTCCATCCGATGAAGCGTTTTTCCAATAAAATGATTTCTGGCAATGTCTTTTAATACTTTTACATATGTTTGAAAATCGACAGATATTCTTTTTGCCTTTAAAATAATAAATGGAATTATTAACATTACTAATGGAAATATTAGTGTGGTTAATGGTGATATTAAATTTATAGTAGACATTAACTGCAAAAATGGAGTAGATTTATTTAAATATTTCAACATATCCCATTCCATAAAATAATATCTTTCTAAAAATCCGGGATCGCGTTTAATAGAAGTCCATATTTCTTCAATCCGTTTACAATTAACAGTATAATCTTTTGCAGAAGTTTCTTTGTATTTTTCCATATTTTCCAAGATTGTTTGACTTTCCTTTAAAAAATTAGTGTTTGTTGTATATTTTTTGGACCAATCGTTTAACATTTGCTTGCCAAAATCATGAGATGGTTGCAATAAATAATCATACATGGATTGTTTGTTTGAAGATGCATCCAAAAATGGTTCTAATTCTAAATCGTCTTTTACATTGGAAGATAGTGTATGTATATACTTTCCTTCTAAATATTCAATAGGTAATTTAAAATTTGTATAAATTTTGTTTGAAACGGGTTCAAATGTTTTGCCATTTTCAATATCGATGCCCTCTTTTTCCAAAGATTCGGCAATTTCGGGAGGTAAAAGTTTTTGAATTCCTGGAGGTAAAGAATTTATATCTATATTATTTATTAATAATTTGAGTAACATATGAATATAATATTTATAGATGTTTGATATAAATATTATAAACGAATTTTTATTATGTTTTTATGTTTTTATGTTTTTATATTTTTTACTTTCCATAATTATAACCAGATGGAATATCGGATAAATACACCAGCACTGAATATGGTAACCATACAGGATAAAAATATCCTACAACTCCACCCCAAATAGTTCCACCAACAATATTTAATACTGCTGAACTAGTATTATTTGTATATCGAGATTTTATAGCATATACATGCATACCGTCAAGTGCGCCCAATAGCATAGAAATTGGGATAGAATAAGGTAATACAGATTTGTATATTTCAAATAAATTTGTGAGATCCATCGTTGTATATATTAAAAAGTGGTTTATATGTAACATTAGCGAAATGTTTTTATATTGTTTTACCAGTTGAAAATTGTAATAATATTGTTTCAAGAATATACGCTAGTTCAAATTTGTCATATATATAGGTCTATTTTGTCATTATAATTAAATACATATTGTTTTGTTCCTATTAAAATAGCCACTCCCATATTAATTGGAAAAAGTACTATTTCAGAAAATGATAGAATATAATTTATCGGACCTTTATATGTATTTCCTCTTAAAATAATAGAATAAGGAACAACCCGCAAATAATTCCAACCAACAAAAAGAGATAATTCACAAAATGACATATATAAAAATATTATGTATTATTTATTTATATTGTTTTATTATCTGTTTCATTGGATGAAATCGACAACCGATTATTAGCATATTTATACATAAAATATGGAACATATAAAGGGTATATTGTACCTATTAGTCCTCCTACGGCAAATCCACCCAATCCAGTTCCTATATAAGTAATAACATTTGGATTTTTTTCTTTATAATTTAGATGACTAACATATCCATCTATAAGACCAACAAATGAAGAAATACTAACCGAGATTGGTAAATATTTAAAATATAAAAATTGTAAGTTGGTTAAAATATGACGATAATGTACCATTTTTGTGTAAATATAATATAACTATTTAATTGTACTAGAATATCTTTATATGAATTATACAAAAATATCCAATATATTAGGCATAAATCCTTTCATTCTATTGACCAAATAGGAATCGTCCCAATTATTTCCAATCAAATAATGCGATTTATGTAATCCATTTGCAATAACTGCAAATGCCGAAAATCCGAAAATACCATATTTGCACGAATTAATAATTATACATGTTTCTTCGAAATCAATTGGTTTATAATATTCAACGCGTATTCCAATATTATGTATAAAACTATTATAATGGTCTACTTCATTGGAAATAAAAATACACTTGTTTTTATTTTGTAATATCAATTGACGTATTTGATTTATTGCATTTTGAGATAAATGCCGATAATATGGATTATTTATTATAATTCTATCCTTCCACGTATCATTTATTTCGGCATAAATCCATTGATGTTTTCCCCATTCTATTTTATATTCTTTATTATATATGATGTTCCAGTTAAAATTGGGATATAATTTTTCTATTTTTTTTAAGTTATTTCTCCATGATGATAAATCAATATCTACATCTTCTCCATTGTATATTTTATAGTCAGAAATATATTTTTGAGACATTATTATATTATATGTATCTTTATGTGCATAATCTAATCCAAATCCAAAATGGTCACCCTGATTGGGTAAATTATAAATATACAATTCGCCCTTTCTTCCGGTTTCGTAATATTTTTCGCAAATAACAGATAATTGGTTTAAATAATCACCCATTTTTCCCCCAGATTTATATTTTATTGGTAAAAAATCAAAAATCGGTCTGATGCTTTTGTCGGAAATCGAATATACGCATATATCCACTGTAGTTTTCATCAGGTCTTTATTGGCATTTTCAAGGTCAATAAAATTAAAATTATAATTGGGAAACATTTTTTTAATGATAGATTGATATGTAGAATCAACATATAAACAATCATAGGAAACAAATAAATAATTTATTTCCGGTATTTTTTCATATATTATTTTTTCATCTAATTTTATATAACAACCGTATTGAGAATAACTTTTATGTTCTTTAATATCCGACGAAAATTTATTATTAAAATAATTTTTAATACGGAATCGTTTTTGATTATCCACAAAAATTTCATTTGAAATATTTGCAAATGTATTTGGGTCATTTTCAGATCCAGATCCAGATAATGCTTTAATTTTATCAGTATTTTTCCATATTAAATCATTTATGTATAGTAATATTTTATAAAAGTGCGATTTTTTTGCGAGACCTATATGTTTTTCTAACACAGAGATTTCTTTTTTAATATCTTCGCGTTTTTTCTCGTCAGAAATATATCGCATTTTAAGTTCCAAAATACTATATTTGTCTATTATTTCTCCGATGGAAACCTCGATTAAATTTTCCGGTGGAGATTTTTCGGAGGTTAAATGTCCTTCTATAAATGAAATTATATTATTCCATGAAATAGTGACACCTTCTTGTTGTTTTAATTCAATAGAATAATCTTTCTTTTTCAAATTAATATATAAATATTTTAAATGCCCTGAAATAGTATCGCCAAATATTTGATTATTAACGTCAAAAGCATTTTTTCCGGTTTGTTTGAATTCCTCAAATAAATTTAATAATATATGGGTTACATTGGCATCTTGATAAAAATTATGAACATAATAGTAGGCGGAAACTTCAAACCCAAAAATAACGGGTTTATTATTTTTAATTTTATTCTGATTATATTTATTAACATAATGAACTAATATATTTTCGAATTTTTCCGTAAAATTTTGAGAAGACCAATCTTCTTTCATTTTTAAAACTCCTGGAATAGTTTGTTCAATTGATTCTTTAATAGAAATATTGGGAAAATAATCAATATATTTATGTATATGTCGAAATGTATTATCTCCAGTAACCAATAATGGACGTTCTGCAATAATACATTGGTCGGCAGTTGCACATAACCCAGTTGGATGAGATTTGTTTCTATCGTAAAAAAAACAATTAATAGTATTTTGCGAACACCAATATATTAATTCTTCTTTTATAAAATTGGTATGAGTAATTTCTAATTTTATGTTCGGATTATTATTTGAAGATACTACTTCATTACATTTATTTATGACATTATCAATATAGGATTTATTATCTGGAATATATGTAGCATATGGAATATTAAATCTAACAATTGCATTGTCGAATTCTTTATACACTTGCTCCAATATTTTGTCCCATCGTTTTCCACCAGTTGCAAATCCAAAACTTCCAATAATGGGAATATTTTTTTCTATATATGTAGGTGCAATATATTGCTCTAATGGTCTAGGAAATCCATAAATATTATTTATGTCGTCAATCGAACTATCTAGTACAATATAGGCAGTATAAAATTTGGGACTTCTAGATATAACATCTCCGGAATGACCAACTTCAGTAACAACACAAAAAACTGGTTTATTAAAATTTTTAACCATAGTTTCTGTAATCCAAAAATTTACTACATCATGTTGATTAACAATAGCAAAATCATAATCTTGTAAAAAATCCCGATTTTCGGTATAATCTAATGTATAAAAAGGGGAATTTTTCAAACAATTATAAACCATTAACCCAGATTCATAAATACTACATGTTGCTTTTTGACTATTGTAATAAATACCTCTCATCTTTGAAATATTCATATAAGAAATTATTTTACTAATTAAATAATATAAATATATTGATATCTTTATATAAAATATTATATAATATAAATATAATGGAAAATAAAAAAATAATAGGGTTTTTAACTCAAAAAATTGGAAAATCTAACGATGAAGATACATCATTTTGTGGAATAGGAATAAAAGGAAAATTAACAAAAGAAATTTTGGAAAATAGTATTTCAGAAAAATATGTTTTTATTACAGAATATATAAATTCAAATTATGATGTTGAACAATTTATTATTAAAAATAATCCTCTTATATTAATATATAATTATCATTCTTCTCCAACGCCATATTTAAATGATTTTTATATAAGAAATAAATATCCGAATATATTTCATGTAATAATATATTATGATTTATTACAGTATCATATAGATAATTTTTCCCCTCATTTATTTAATGGATATAATTATATAATAACCGATAATGAAATTTTAAATATTAATAATAATAATGAAAATATATTTAAAGTTACAAGAAGTATACCTTATTCAAAAAAATTCTTAAATTGTGATTATAGAATAGATAATATACCTATTATAGGATATCAAGGATTTGGATTTTCACATAAAGGAATACATAAAATTGCTATAAAAGTTCAAGAAGAATTTGATGAAGCAATACTTCGTTTACATATTCCATATTCTTATTACGGAGACCCTACCGGAATTGAAGCACGTGAAAGAATTAAAGAAGTTCAAAATATAATTACTAAACCAGGAATTAAAATAGAAACATCTCATGATTTTTTATCGGATGATGAAATAATTGAATTTTTAAATAACAATACAATTAATTGCTATTTTTATGATTATATGGAAAGTTTTGGTATAGCAAGCAGTCCAGATTATGCAATAGCAGCAAAAAGACCAATTGCTATAAATAATTCAAGAATGTTTTTAAATTTACATAATTTAAGTCCTTCTATTGAAATTGAAAAAATATCGTTAAAAGAAATTATTAATAATGGAATAACTCCATTATTACCAATATATGAAAAATATACTCATAAAAATGTATTAAAAGATTACGAAAATATTTGTGATAAATTATTATCGTCAAAACTATAATAAAAAATATAAATTATATTATTTATAATATGAAAAGAGCATTAATTTTAGGATGTAGTGGATTCATTGGAGGGCATCTTGTTAAATATTTAATGGATGAAAATTATTATGTGGTTGGTTGTGATATTAGAAATATAAATTATACTATATTTACTCCTAATGAATTTATATTAGGAGATTTAAGGGATATAAATATTGTAAATAATTTATTAAATAAATATTTTTATGATGAAATATATCAATTGTCTGCTGATATGGGAGGAGCAATATATATAAATTCTGGAAATAATGATGGAAGCGTAATGAGTAATTCAGTAACAATAAATGCAAATCTTTTAAGATGTGCTGTAACTAATAAGCATAATATCGGAAAAATCTTCTTTGCATCATCTGCATGTGTATATCCTCATTCAATTGAAGATATTGCTACATGTAAAGAATCTGATGCATATCCTGCTTTTCCTGATAATGAATACGGTTGGGAAAAATTATATTCTGAAAGAATGTATAAATCATTTGAAAAGCAATATGGAATAGATATATTTATTGCGAGATTTCATAGTATAGTTGGAGACTATTCTGTTTGTTTTAATGATAGAGCAAAAGCACATTCAGCATTAGCATATAAAGTTGCTACGGTTGAAGAAAATGGTATAATTGATGTTATTGGAGATGGAACACAAATAAGAACATTTTTATACGTTAAAGATTGTATAAAAGGAATAAAAAAAATAATGGATACTAATTGTAAAGAAATTCTTAATATTGGTTCGGATCATTGTATAAGTATAAATGAATATATAAATATATTAAAAAATATATCTGGAAAAAATTTTAATATAAATTATATAAATGGACCAACCGGAGTAAAATTTAGATATTGTGATATACAAAATATTAAAAATATTTGTGGATGGTATCCTGAAACTACAATAGAAGAATCTACTAAAAAAACTTATGAATTTATATTACAAGAAATAAAAAATAAATCATTATAATTCCTTTCTTTTTATTATATTATATTTTATTTATATAACATAATAATTATCATCAAATCAAAATATTTATTACGCCTCTCTATATTCATTTAAAATATCCCGAATATCTTTTTCCTGTTTCCATCCCAAATTATATAATTTTTCCGGCGTTCCTCGTATATTTACTGCTTGTGTATCCAACCCATTATGTGGTTTCTCTATTATTGCTACTATATCCTTTACACAGTAGATTACATCATTTAACATATAGGCGTCTATACCAAACAATCCATAAAGTCTTAATACCAATCCACTTACTCCATAACTTTCCTCCCCCGAAATAATATAATTATCTCCGGTAGGTTGTTCCATAATAAGTTTAATAGCCTTCGCCGCGTCACTTACATGCAACAATGCTCTAGTAGAATCCAAAGACCCCAATTTAATTGGTTCCTTAGTTTGCTTCCATTTTTTCGCATGGTCAGCAATTCGACGCAATAAAAAATTTCCCTTTTTCTCTTTCGATTCCACAGTAAAAAGAATGCCATTTGAAAATGCATAACCATGTGTTTGACGATAAAAATCTACCATATTCTGTCCCATTGTTTTCGCAATAGAATATGGGTGGCAATGATATATATTATTGTCGTTCTCTTTAACTTCATAATCCACATGTCCCTTATAAATTTCACTACTGGAAGCATTAAATAATTTTGTACCCTTTAATTTACGGTCAATTATATCGCAAATTCTAGCAACAACCATCCCATTTAATTCTAATGCCAAAACAGGATTATCAAATGCTTTAACTGAACTCGAAATTCCTGCCAAATGAATAATAATATTAGGTTGTATTATATCCAAATTCAATTCTAATTCCATCTTATTTGAAATATCGAAATAATTTGTAATTATTTTTGGCGCCTCGATATGGTTATGTGAAAATCCATATACACTATGCTTTCCATCTAAATATTCGTTGACAACTTGTTTTCCAATCATACCATCGCATCCAGTGACCAAAACTTTAGGTTTTTTACTATAGATTTCAAACTGCGGAAATGGAAAAATTAGTTGACCACCATTCTCCAAAAATGCATCTTCTCGACTAATAATTTCCTCTCTAAAATGCCATGGTAATACGAGCAAATATTTTGGGGGATTTGCGCGCATAGTTTCCTCCGCAATAATACCAATTCCAGTGGATGTCATTTTTCCAACCTTATTTAAATTACGCTCGACTGCATAGCGAATTTTATCCTCCCCAATATCGGCATATTGAAGAAGGCAATTTCCCTTTGTAGAAGCACCATAAATATAAATTTTTCCCCCGCATTTATTTACAGTAGAAATAAATCGATTTAATTTAATAATTTCATATTCGCAATCATCCATAAATTTTTCATATAATTCCGTGGTTTTAATGCCATACTCCAATTCATCCCCAATAATTTTGTTTATTAAATAGGTACATTCTTCATACAATTCGCATGATTTCTTGGCAAAAAAGAGGCGAAAACTGCCACCATTGCATTCATTAAATCGAATGTCGATTATTTTAAAATCAGCCATATCCGCAATTTGTTTTACGGCAGTAAGAGAATAATATTCCAAGTGTTCATGGCAAATAGTATCAATACTATTTCGCGATAACATTGTAATAATATAACTTTGTTCACATGTCCAAATGCCATCATCGCTTAAAATCGCATGAATATCTTTGGCAAATTGAACTGGGTCGGGCAAATCATAAAACATAGAAATAGATGAAACTACTTTTGGATGTAAATCTGGATATACATTGCGAAAATTCTCATAGGTAAAATAATTGGGAATTAATTCCACGTCTCCATAAAATTCGCGAAATTGTTTTCCGGTTGGATCTACACCAATTCTCTTTAAATTCTTATCATAATTTTGTAACATAGTAGAATCATTGCTTCCAATATCCACAACTACATCTCCGTCCAAAAGTTTTATTTTACTTTGTATTTCCTGATTATATTGTTTAAGATGGTCACGCATTGTTTGATTAATTCCAGAACGATAACCGTATTCATATTCATATAATTCTGACGCAGCAGTGGAATATTTTAATTGAACAAGACTGCAATTTTTGCAGAGAGACAATACAATTGGTGTGGAGGGGGTACTAAAATCGCCATACAATGGAAATCGAGAAGTTATTATTTGGTCTCCCAAATTTATAACATCTACCAAATCGGGATTTTTGCATATTCTGCATTCTTTACAAATACTCTTTATTTCTAACATTATAAATATAGTAAAATATATATTTATAATATGTATTGCGTCTATATCTTTTTTTATTATTATTTATTTTATAGTTTTTAGTTTTTTTATTTATTTTCATTTATCGGTAAGAATTAATAACCTGACCCAAATTTTGGTCTAATTGAAGTTCTTGGATATTACATTTATAATGATCTTCAATATTTTTCATATATTTAATATCCTGTCTTGTAATAAAATTAATAGCAATTCCTTTTCTTCCCCATCGACCACTTCTGCCAATACGATGCAAATATGTATGCACACAATGAGGAATATCAAAATTAATAACTACACTAACCTGCTGAACGTCAATTCCACGGGCAGTGATATTGGAGGAAATTAAAACACGAGTTGATCCGGTTTTAAATTGATTAAATGCAGTATTTCTTTCCAATTTTGACATGGAACTATGTAAACAGGTTACGGAAAATCCCTCATCTGTCATAGCATTATATAAATCAATAACACGTTTAACACTATTAACGTATATAATACATTGGGAAACACTTAAATGCTCAAAAATCATTTTAACCGCGTCAAATTTTGCCTGATCGTTATGTAATGCTACAAAATATTGCTGAATACATTCCAAAGTTAATTCCTCATTCTTCATAATAATTTTAGTGGGATGTCTCATAAATTTACTGGATAAGTCGAGAACTTCTTCCGGCATTGTTGCACTAAAAAGGGCAACTTGAATATCACTCGGTAATCTTTGAAAAATATTATAAATTTGCTCTTTAAATCCGGTGGAAAGCATATCGTCTGCTTCATCAATAACTAATAATTTCAAATAACTGACGTTTAATTTTTCGCGTTTAATCATATCAAAAATACGTCCGGGAGTTCCAACAATAACCTGTGGAGTATTTTTTTGTAATTGAATTGCATCTTCATTAATTGAGGTTCCGCCAATGAGAGTTTGAATGCATAAATTATCCATCATCGAACCAATAGTAGTAATAACATTGGAAGTTTGTGTTGCCAATTCGTGTGTGGGTGCCATTAAAATTGCTTGAACCTTTTTAACAGAGGTATCAATAATTTGCAATGTACTAATAGAAAAAGTTCCGGTTTTCCCAGTACCAGATTGGGCTTGGGCAATTAAATCTTTTCCCTTAAGAATAGGAAGAATAGCCTTCTTTTGAATAGGACTAGGTTTTTCAAACCCGATATTATAAATACCTCTCAATAGATTAGTTTTTAAATCAAAATCATCCCAATTTTCTATAGATAATTCGGATGATTGCTCCTCGCCGGAGGTATTTATATTAGAAGAAGTAGTAATAGTTTCTGTATATTCACTCATTTTATATGGTATATAGATTATAATAAAATATTATAATAAGATGTTTTTATATTTATTATATATATTATATCTAAATCTAAATATTCATTCTGTTATGTATCAAAATACATATATTAGATATATTACCAATAATATATCTAATAAAAAATAAAAAAGAATATAAAAGCATATTATGATATAGTATAGTCAAACAAAAATGTCAACTCTATATTATACTATATCTGATTTTGAAAATATTTTTAATGCCGGTATCGATTATATTTTACCGGAAAATGTTAAAAATACATTTAGCTATTTAATGAAAGAATTAAAAATTACGGAATATTCTCCTCCTAATTATAATAAAACTACACACGATGCAACACATTCTCGCCATCACGCTTCTTCCCATGGTGAAAATACAAAATATAATGATAGGCGAAAATCCAAACAAAATGGAAAAGAAATATCCAACGAAGATTGGGAAGCACTTACTAGTTTTAAATCCACCAAAATTTCTGTCTCTGAAGGTATTGACAAACGTATAAATGAAATCCGTGTCTTATTGAATAAGATGTCAAATAAAAATTATGATACACAAAAAGAACATGTTTTAGAGTCTATTAATGAATTTATGAAGTTAGACCCTTATCCAGAAAAAGAGCAGGATTTCACAAAAATAGCAAATACAATTTACGACATAATTAGCGTGAATAAATTTTTATCTGAATTATATGCCGATTTATATAACACATTATATAATCATTACGATATTTTCAAGACTGTTTTATATAACAAAATCCACAATTATTATGAATCTATTGATAAAATTAATTATGCTGATCCCAATAAAGATTATGATAAATATTGCGAATATGTAAAAATAAATGACAATCGCAAATCAAATGCTATATTTTTCCTCAATCTTCATAAAAAGGGAACCATCAGTTTAGATAAAATATTTAATATTTTAGAATTTTTATTGAAAAAAAGTATTTTATATATTGATATGGAAAATAAAGGAAATGAACTGGAAGAAATAACGGAAAATGTATTTATATTTGCTAAAATTGGACAAACTTCTGAAAATAATCCAGTATGGGAAAACACCATATATCCAATGATTATTGATATATCAAAAATGAAGGTAAAAGAACATATAAGTTTAAGTAATAGAGTGGTTTTTAAATATATGGATATTATTGATTTAATCGATGAATAGATGGTATATTTATTTTCTTTGCAAAAATAACATAAAAAAATAATAGATTTGTTATATATAGTTTATACGATATATAACAAATGGTATCATCAAAAATTAATACATCTGTAAATTATCCAGAAATAAAAACTCTCGATCCAGAAGATAAGGGACATTCATCATCTCTTTATATAATCGAAGTTTTGGATAAAGAGATAATCATAGTTTTAGGTAAACCCAAATATGCCTTTTCAAACAAAGGAATTGTATATTATCCTATTTACGTAGTATCTGATGAAAAAATAAAATCCCAAATAGGGGTATATGAACACAAAATTTCAAATACTATTAGTTTATTGGACGAAGACGGAGATGTAGATATAGAAAAATTAGGAAATCCTTTATTATATAGTTTCGTCACAAAAAAATATTTAGAAAAATCCGAAAGTAACCCTGGTAAATATATGGATGCCGAATTAAAAAAAGAAGCTATTCAAAACGAAAAACATTTCGAAGATATTGTTTCCAAAAAAGATGAACCAAAAGAAGAAACAGATGAAGATGATGTTATGAAATTAAAAGTAAATAAATCAAAAATTTCGGAACAAAAAACCGCGGAAAATCAAACATTAGAAAAGGGAATATTTACTATTAATACTAATTTTAAACCGCCGTCTCAGTTAGAAGAAGAAACCGAAGAAATTGCCAATAAAATAAAAAATACCTATAAAGAATCTTCGGCAAATAATTGGATACAAAAATTCATGAAAAATGATCAATATAAAATTCAGGATGTTGAATCTCAAGGTGATTGTTTTTTTGCGGTGGTAAGGGAGGCGTTTTCACAAATTGGACAAAATACTAGTGTATTAAAATTGCGTACATTATTGTCTTCCAAAGTTACTGATGAAATATATCAAGAAAGAAAAAATTTATATAATCAATTTGAAACCCGAAAGGAAGAATTAAAACGGGAATTGAAAGATTATAAGCAAGCAAATGCGGAATTTATAAAAAGAATGAAAACAGTGACTGATAAACAAGAAAAGGAAAAAATCGTGGAGGAAACTAAAAGAATAAAATCCGCGTATGATACACAAATGATCGAATTAAAAGAGTTAGAAAAAACACAATCCGAATATATTGGATATATGAAGACAGTGGATTCCTATGAAAAATTCAAGGAATTTATTTTAAAATCATCTTATTGGGCAGACGAATGGGCAATATCAACATTAGAATATTTATTAAATATTAAAGTAATTATTTTGGCCGAAGAAGCCTATAATGAGAAGGCATATGATAATATATTAAATTGTGGAGAAATATGTAAAGAAATAACTCAAACAAATAATTCTATATCAAAAAAATTCGACCCGACTCATTATATTATTACTACTTATTCTGGAAATCATTATCGATTAGTAACATATAAAAATAAATCCATATTTGCATTTTCGGAAATACCTTATGATATAAAAATACTTATAATAAATAAATGTTTAGAAAAGAATTCAGGAGTCTATTATTTAATACAAGATTTCCGCAATTTTAAAACTCAATTTGGCATAGATGCTGACGAAGGTGATCCAGAAATGGAAGAGGAAGAATCAGACGGGGAAGGAAATGTGTCAGTTTCATCTAATACTTCCTCTAGTAAATCATCCTATTATAATAAATCTACTGTTTTTACTTTTCACGGCAAAGCATTAAATACACCAAAACCAGGTAAGGGTGCAAATGAAAAAATAGATAAAGAACGTGTCAGTGAATTTGCTGGATTATCAAAAATAAAAGATTGGCGAAGAAAATTGGATGATTCTTGGGCAGAATCGCAATTTACTATTGACGGAAAAAAATGGGCATCAGTTGTTCATTATATGGAAGGAAGTAAATATAGAAAAGGGTTCCCCGATTTTTATGCCAAATTTTCGCTCGATGAACCAAGTGAAATATCTAAGGATCCTGAAGTTGCAAAACATGTTGGCGATATTAGAAAGTCAAAATATAAGGAAATGCGTCCTCAGGGTGTAAAAATGGATCCTGACTATAATTTAGGTCGCAAAGATACCGAGCGCGAATTGGCGTTAAAATCGAAATTTACACAAAATGAAGATTTAAAACAAATGCTTAAAATGACAAAGGATGCTCTTTTACAAATATATAATAGACGCAGTCCATCGACCAAAGATCATGCTCTTATGAAAGTTCGCGCTGAATTATAAAACACAATAAATAAATGATATAATATTATCTTCTCAATATAATATAATATAGTATGAAATAAAAAATGCATGAGATTACAAAATATTTAAAATCTATTATTAAATATAATTTTTCCAATGAACTCAAACAAATCGAAAAACATCATATAAATCAAACAAATAATTCCTTTTTATTACAAATTTTAAATAACATAAAAGATGCAGAACAATCTTGGAATAAAATTCATAATACCATTATGTTTGAAGAAATATTAGAAACAATTTCCAAACAAACGATTGCTTCGTCTTTTATGCCGGAAAATATAAAATCACATATTTTAAAAGATGCAATTATTACAAAAAAATGTATTTTTAGAATAAATTCTCAAATGGTAAATATTCATTTATCTTATATTGTTTCCAATACTCCAAATATAACAAATATATCAAAATCCAAAATAGATAAATTTTTCAAAGATAGAATGAAACTAATATATTTATGGTTACACGTTTCAAACAAATATCGAGATTCACAGTGTTCTCAATCAATAAATATACATATATATTTAACAGATTTATATAAAACATTGCCAGAAAAAGGAGTTCCCTTAGATGAATTCAATGTAAATACGGCAATTACAACCAGTTGCGTTAAAAATGGACAAATATACATATATCGCGAAGAAGAATGGTTTAAGGTTTTAATGCATGAGACATTTCATGTATTTGGAATGGATTTTACAAATAGAAATCATATAACAACAAATTATCAGGATTTAATGGATAAAAAAGTATCTGATTTTATTTCCATTAAAACGGATTTGCGTTTCTTTGAAACATATTGTGAAATAAATGCTGAATGGTTAAATATTTTATTTTACACTTATTTTAATTCGCATAATCAAACAAACGAAAATATAATTAAAAATTTCTATAAAAATTTAATATACGAAAAAATGTTTTCTATTATACAATCTGAAAAATTATTAAATCATTATGGAGTAAAGTATTTGGATATTTTTAATCGCGATTCAAACAACATAAAAAAAATAAATAAACAATATAAAGAAAAAACTTATGTTTTAAGTTATAATATTTTTAAATCCGTATATATGTTTAATTTAGAAAATTTGTTTGAATGGTTTCAAACAAACAATGAAAATAGTTTGCGAATTAAATTAACCGAAGAAAATATGGATAGTTTTATGGATATTCTCAAACAAAATTATAATAAACCAGAATATTTGACCTTTTTAAAAAATGCCAAAGAATGGATTATTGAAAATGAAAATACCAATAATATAGAAACCAAAACTTGTAGAATGAGTTTGTTTGAAATATAGAAAATAAAAACGGAATAAAGAGATAATTTTATATAATATAATATAATTTCTTATAAAATAATGTCAGATATAAATTTACAAAATATTCCTGTAGCAACTCCTATTATGGAAATAAATTCATCTATTGTTTATGCTAGACCGCAAACAATAATTAGAGAAGAAACATCATATTCAAATAAATATGACACAATCGGAAAGCGTATTTGTTTTTCTATGAAAGTTCCTGTTTTTTATGGATTATTGGTTATTAATGTTATTCCGGTATTTGTTATTGGAACAATATCTTTGCCTTTTCTTGGTATATTATATTTTACTGAATATATTATAACAGGAAATGTTGTAAATTCCGATTTAGTAGCTAATTACATATTTACTATTGGAAAAGATAATCCAGAATATATTGCAAAAAAAATGGATTTAATGGATATGATAAAATAGATATTAAAGAGATAATTTGTATATATAATATATAATATATAATATATTATATGTATAGCGAGACTAGAATGGAAAGAGCAGTAAATCTATTGGAAAAAGTATCAGAAAATTCGATTCCCTATTTTACTTTCAATGGTAAATTTTTTTATGCAAAACCATGTCATATTTATGACGGCGATACATTTTCTATTATATTTGAATATGGTAATGAAATTATAAAGTATAAATGTCGTTGTATGGGTTATGATACTGCTGAGATGAAACCTAAATTAAATGTGGAAAACCGAGACCAAATTATTCAGAAGGCACATTCGGCAAAAAATCGATTAACCGAACTTTTGCAGAAACATCCATCTGGATTGGTGAAGGTAGAATGTTTGAATTTTGATAAATATGGACGTATATTAATTAATGTGTGGAATATGGTGGATAATAAATCAATAAATGAAATAATGATAGAAGAAGGTCACGGAAAGGCATATTCAGGAGGAACAAAGGAAGAATGGTAAAAAAATATTTACAATATATAACATTATATACATGGTTATTTTTTATTTTTATTGTTTTTATTTTTTGTTTGATTTATAGCATAACATTTTTAGAATAAACTATAGACAATTTAAAATCATATATAGAATCTTTTTTTTCAATTTTTAAATTATTTTCAATATGATTAATTATATTATTATACATTAATTCACTAAGTCTTAAAGAAGAATATATATTATTTGTAGTATTAAATTTTATGGCAAATATATTATTTACAATATGCAATACTGATACACTATTTATATTATTTATTTTTTTAAATGTTTCTATATTTAATAAATGAAATATCATCATATTTATATTATGAACATATTCGTCATTATATAATAGATTAGGAAGATTTAATGTATTAGAATCAGTAAATTCAATATGTAATACATGTACAATATTTACAGGAGCATTTGTTTGACGAGTTAGTTTAATAGGTTCTCTTATATCATACCATTCGTCATTATTTTCCGATAAATTAGATTCTTCTAATATGGATTCATTTATAGATAATGCATGATGTAATTTTATATTTTCACTTGTTAATTCCTTTATTTTCCTTTGTAATTCGGCAATTTCATTATCTTTTTCGGAAACGGTCTTTTTCATAATTTCAATTTCATTTGCAAGTTGATGAGGATTCATTTCAGTTTCTTTAATAGGAGTTTTATTTATCATAAAACGGATAAATTTAATTTTATTATCATTATAACCCATATAATTTAAATCGACTACATTATAATATTCTAGTCTGGCGCGAATTGATTGAGTAATTTCATTATTATTCCAATATTCAAAATGAATGAATGCCATATATTTATTGTTTGAGTTTTCCTTTTTTGTAAAATCGATTCTTTTAATTTTTCCAAATCCGTAAACAAATTCAATTAAATATTTTAATCTTTCTTCATCGATTAAATCGCCCGGTAACATAGGAATAAATAAACTATTCCAATTGTGGTCGATTTCTGGAAATGTAAAAGTGGGAAAAGGAACTTCTCTTTCTTGATATTGCGTATTAGATGGAACAGGAGAAATATTGTGTTCAAAAGTAATATATTCTGTCATTTTAATAGAGTAAAATAGAGTAAATTTGCAAATAACTTTAATATAGAGAGTGGAAATAAATAAATATTAAATAATAATTATTTATATTATAAGATAGGGTGGGGGAATATAAATTATATATTATTAAGTAATTCAATTTTTTCAATAAAATGCAATTTTATTATTTATTTTATAAATAATTAAAGATGAATTATTATGGTGAATTATTATGATGAATTATTATATGTAAAATTGATTTATAGACAAGTTAATTATATATATACCTAAAAATAATAAATTAACATTAACAATTAAAATATTAATAAATTAAATGGGAATTAAAAACTTAAATAAATTTTTACTGAACAATTGTTCAAAAAAGGCAATTCACAAAATTTCTTTCTCTAGTTTTTCTGGAAAAACATTAGCAATAGATACTAGTATCTATATGTATAAATTTATTGGTGATGGCAGTTTAATAGAAAATATGTATATGTTTATCTCTATATTTAAAAAATATAATATAACTCCTATATTCATATTTGATGGCAAACCTCCGGATGAAAAAAAAGAATTAATAAGTAATCGGAAAAATAAAAAACAAGAAGCAGAAAATGAATATAATAATCTTAAATTACAAATTGCAATGTCTTCAGAATTAAATGAAAAAGATATGCGCGAAATAGAAACAAAAATGGAAAATTTAAAAAAACAGTTTGTAAGAATTAAACAAACGGATATAGATACAACGAAAGAATTATTAAAATCTTATGGATTAAAATATTTAGATGCCGAAGGAGAAGCCGACGTATTATGTGCAAAATTAGTTTTATCGGAAAAAGTATGGGGATGTGTAAGCGATGACATGGATATGTTTTTATATGGATGTAATAGGGTTATTAGACAGGTAAGTTTAATGAATCAAACATGTTATATTTATAAGTTGGATATTATATTAAAAGAATTAGAAATGTCGATAAATATTTTTCGACAAATAATGGTTATTTCTGGAACTGATTATAATATATCTGAAAAAACTAATTTGAATGAAACCATAAAATGGTATTATGAATATCAAAAATATTTATTCTATTTACCTCCATCATTAAACCCTGCAAATAAACCAGAGAATAGATATGGATTTTTCGAATGGCTTTCAAAACATACAAAATATATTGATGATTATGCAAATTTAATAAAAATATATGATATGTTTATATTTTATGATTTTATGGATATTCGCCAATACGATGAAATTATTGAAAAAAATCAGGAATTAACAATAAAAGATATAAATATGGTAAAATTGTATGAAATATTGCGCGAGGATGGGTTTATATTATAAAATTGTGTATTAGTATCTAGTCTATTGTAATTTTATAAAAAAAATAAATTATTTTTATTTTTTTATTGTTTTGTATTTATTTTATTTTTATTGTGTTATGTGTAGATTTTATAATGTAATTATATTCGATTCCTTTTTTACAGGTAAAATAGGATTTATTGTGCTATAATATGCAATATTTTCTAACTGTTTTTTTATTATTTTAATTTCTTCATGCAATTTTATATTATCATTTTTTATATGAATTAATTCTTGTTTTATTTTTTCCAAATTTGAGGATTCTGTATTTGTATTTTTATTTGTATTTTTATTTTGTAATGATTGGGCATGAATATATTTATATATTTCATTTTCACTTAATCGCGTTTGATTTATAATTTCTTCTATTGGTATTTTTCTTTTATACATTTTATTTGCAATAAATTTAAGACGCATTTGAATAGCATATTTACTTCGTTTATGATTATTGGCAATATCATATAAATTAGTACCACGACTAATTTGAAATAATAAAAATTGTTCTTCTCCGTCTGTCCAAATATTTCCTGCGTTTTGCATTTTGATATAGAGTAATAAAGGGTTAAATAGATAAAGAGGTAAATTAAATTATAATTAAATGTTATAAGAATATAGGGGGAGGGGGGAAATATAATTTTATTTATAAAAAGTTTTTCAATTTTATTTATAATAAATATAATAATAAATAATTTATATTATATAAATTATTTATTTTTTTACAAAAAAAGAGTAAAAAGAATATAACGCAATGCCAATACACCCAATGCCAAAGTATATTAATATTCCTATTGCCTGTCCAGTTTTTCTGTGATTTTCATCTTGTTCATCTAAATACATTTTATATTTTTTATAATTTGTAGGTTGATAAGTTTTAGTTCCATATTTATTACTAATAGTAATAGTCGGAAGACTATCATATGAACTAGTGTTATTATTAAATTGAGAATTCATTTTATAATATATAAATGTATGTTTATTTATATATTTTATTATATTATAAATATAAATATAAATACTTTTTTACACCAAGGATGCAATAAAAGACCCATTAAAATCTTCAATACCAGTATGTTTCAAATTAATACTCACATCCATATAAACATTTCCCCCCATTTTTGACCATCTATGGCAAAATAACCAATCTTCTGAATAATAATGATCATCTTCAACACCACAATCAAATAAAGCATATGCCCATTTATTTTCATCGCCGCGCAAAAATCCAACATCATCAGTATATTTGGTCTTTGGATATGCCTTCGCCATTTGTTCAATAGTGTTGCGCTTAATCATCATAAACCCAGTTGCAATATGCTTCACCTTTGTCAAATTATTTTCAATAGTTAAAACACTATTTAAGAAATTAGTATTATATTTCAATAAATTATGCTGAATCATGTTTTCATCACTAATAACATTGCGTAATTGGGACGCATTTTTTCTTTGCAACATTTTTTCCACTCCGGTATTTTTATCCAATAAAATATTCCAATTGTATTTCTTTAAAGGGTAAACACCACCAATTAAATATTTATCTGAAATAAGAAGTTTTAATATATCAACGGGATCCCATGTAATATCGCTATCAATAAATAACATATGAGTTACATTAGGATTACTCATTGCTTTTGCGATAAGATTATTTCTGGCACGAGAAACCAAACTATCATTCTTGCAAAATTCAACAGTAAGATTAATACCAATTTGACGGAATAAATTCATAGTCTCCATCAAACAATGCACATAATTAACATAACAAAGACTGCCATAACACGGTGTTAAAATGCAAAGATGCGGATTATTTGATTTAACATAATCTTCGACTTTTTTTGTAAACATAACATTGGCTTCTTGTACCAAATTAGATTGTATAATATTGGGAGGAATAGGAATATTTTTCATTTCTTGAGATGGGATTTGATTAGTAATGTTTACAGGTTTGTTTGAATTATTGGTTGGTAAAGAGGGTAAATTGGGAACATTGTCGTTTATTAATATTTTAATATTATCTTCGGAGGAACTCATTATAATATGTTAGTAATATTATAATCAATAATAAATTTTTTATATTGATTTAAAAACTATATATTTTAATTGAATATATATAATGGAAATTATTTGTGATTATTTAAACAAAAATTGTTTTAATTTTAATTATGATAAATTATATAAGGAAAATACTATTTTATTGGAAGATTTTGATACTAAAAAAACATATATAATGCATTTAATTGGAGAAAAAAAATGGTGGATGAGTATAATTGATTCGGCAAAAGGATATAGTTTTTATAGAACATCTGATAAAAGTAAACCTATTGTATTGGTTGTTATCCCGGAAAAATTAACGGAATATATATGTCTTAATAATTGCGATAAAAAATATGTAAGTAAAATTATCGTAAATTCTAACGGTGAAAAAGAATATTATTTATCCGATAATTGTCAAACAAAATATAAAGGACTCGTATTTGAAATTATTTGCGAAGAATATATAGAATATGATATAGAAACTGTAAATATAGAAACTATAAATAATAATTTTAAATTAAAAAGCATTATTTATGCTTTACGCGAAAAATATTGCAAGTGAAATGGTTACTATATAAGTATTTGAATTATTTATATAGTAAAAAGAAAACAAACTAATTTTTATTTTGATTTTTTGGGTTATTATTGTGATATATTTTTATTTTGATTTTTCTAGGGTTTTATGATATAATTTTTATGGATTTTATTTATTTTTTTATTTTTTCTAAATTTTTATTTTTATTTGTAAATTGCATTTTTTAAGCAGTGGCAACGGGCGCCTTAACGAAGTGATGCTTCATGTACTTTTGGAGGTTAAAGTAGGTAAGTTCATCATCCTTGCCTAACTTAAGGAGGGCAGATAACTTGGCATCGGCGTTAATCTTGCGACCATTCTCCTTATCTTGGAGACCATTGGTGCGGATGTAGTTGTTAATCTCCTTGGAGACAGCAGTTCTAGCAAGTTCGGTGCCGACCTCCTTGCCTAAGAATCTGGCCAACTCGTCAGAGATCTTGGTGGGCTTAACGAAACCGGAGGGTTGACGGTTAACGTTAGTCTTTCTCTTGCGAGAAGATTGTTTTTGAGCAGTCTTTAACTCGCGGGAAACTTGCTTCTCGAGTAACTTGAAGTCAGACTTCAAGGAAGAGAAAAGACCATTAAGTTGAGTTAACTTGGCACCAAAGACGCTAAGTCTGGAAACCATGGTCGACTCCTCAACAGGAGCAACGGGAGCACTTTCGGCAACAACTTGAACGGGTTCAGGAGCACTGACCGGAGCACTGACGGCAATAGGTGTATCAACGACCTTCTTTGCAGACTTAGAAGCACTCTTCTTAGGAGCAACGGTTTCCTGAACAGGAACTGAAACGACGGGACTAGAGGAAACGGTAGTAGAAGGAGTAGATTTAGATTGACGAACCATTTTATAGATTATACTGGGTTATATACATTATAATAACCTATTTTTTAAGTAGTTTTAACGCATAATATATTTAATATATATAAAATGGCATCATATATCCAGTATTTCCTAAAGATTTTCTCCTAAAAAAGAAAAACGCAAAAAATAAATTATAATAAAAATATAAAAAGTATTTTATTAGTATAAATAAGGTAAAAATAATCAATAAAAATCAAACAAAATTTTATATAATAAAAAATATTATATAAAAATCTATATTACTTCAATAACGCTTTCAAACAACCATGGTATATTATTTCTAGCATCATTTGAAACACAAGTTAACGCTGTAAGAACATACATTGCCCCTAATTTTCTAAATTCAATATTTTTCCCACTACAAACAAAATAATAAATTAAATCCATACACAAATTTACAAACTGAGGCATATCAAATCTATAAAGAGATAAACTTCTCAAATGTAAAATACTAAATGGGTCTCCAAAAGAGCAAATATTATTTTTTAATTCCGGACTTATTCCAAAGCGATAATCCCATATATCTCGTAATATTCTCATAAATGTGAATATTTTCGATTGATTTAAATCCAAAATCCATCTACTACTAGCATAATTTCCCAATTGATTAATTTCAGAAATAACATCTTCTATTCGACGGTCAATTTCATATGTTCTTGTTTGAATAATCTTATCTAAAATCTCTTTTTGCTGTAAATTTAAATGTACTAAAAAATGCATACCATAATATATTGGTTCGTTATAATTATGTCCCAGCGTAGTGTCCACAATCTGTCTATTTCTAGAACGACGAGACCCTCCCTGTTGTAAATTTTCTATATGTTTCTTAATAAAAATGGATTCTTTTTCCTCTCTTGAAAACACATATTCAAACAAAATCTTAGTGGTATTAAAAATAAAAAAAATATCGCGAATAATATTCTCTTCTACTTTTTCCCTAGTATAAGGATTTACAAAATTCTCCACATTTTTGTTTGAAGTATTATATAAAGTAACTATATCAAATCCATAAATAAATCCTTTTGAATCCGAAAAACTAAAAAACCTTTCCATCGGAATTTCGTCCAACGGTTCCAGGGTATATCCATCTGTTTCATTAATACATAATTTTCGATTTTTAAAGGCGGCTCCACGTTTGCGCAAACACCAATAAACAATATATCTTCTAAAATACTTTTGAATAATTATACAAGAATCAATTTGTTTGAAAAATGTCAAAATTCTTTCTATTAGAATAGGTTTTGTTCCAGATATCATTAATTTATGTTGCTTGCATATAGATTTTAATTCTGGTAATTTATATTTATTTAAATTAACATTTTCCTTTTTATAATCAGCATAATTCAAACAAATATTGGGCAATTCTTTTTTTTCGCGAGGAATTTTTTCAAGTTTTAATAATTTGTTTGAATTATTATTTTTAATATCTGTTCTAGGTAGATTATTTCTATCTTCAATAGTAATATCGGATATATTATCCTCGATATTTTCTAAATAAGTAATTTGACTACTTAATCTATGTGTTGCCATGTTTATAATCTAATATACTGTATTATTAAATTATAAAATTTTATATTTATATTTATATTTTATACAATGTATAAATAAATTGCGCGATATATACTATAAAATACTTTCATGATGTATTTTGCTAATCGAATTAATAAATATATCAAAAAATTGATTTAAAGATATATAATTATTATATAGTATAATTACATACATTATAGTATATTATCACCGCATTATTAATCTATTTCTAATCTAATTAATCAATCTAAAATGAGTTCTTCTAATATTGTTCTTTCTGTTGCTGACTGGAATCCTTCCTCTATTAAGTTATTAGCACCTAAGTCAGGTAAGACTGGCGCAAAGAGTGTGAGTATTATTAGCGAGCAAACTAAGCGTGGTATTGCTATTAGTACTCCTTTAATGACTACCTGGGGTGTTGGTGAGGCGTTAACTGCTGATACTAAGGAAGGTACCGGCAAGTATAGTTTAACTTTAAGTTTTCCTGGAAAGGATTATGAGAGTCCGGCAACTACTGAGTTCTTAAATAAGATGAAGGAATTTGAATCTCATATTTTAAGTGAGGCAGTCAAGCATTCCGAATCATGGTTTGGTGATCACAAGTCATTAGAAATTTGCAAGGATAAGATGTTCCCTATTATTAAGTATCCAACTCTTCCTAATAGTAAGAAGATTGATACTTCGAAACCCCCTTCTTTAAAGATTAAGGTTCCGTTTTATGACGATAAGTGGGGTATTGAAATTTATGATACAAAGCAGAAGTTAATTTTCCCTTCTGAGAATAAGGAGTTAAGTCCTATTGATTTTATTCCTAAGTTAAGTAATATTGCATGTGTTTTATCTGCAAGTCTTTGGATTACTGAAAAGGCATTTGGTGTAACTTGGAAGTGTTATCAGTGTGTTGTGAAACCTAAGGTGACTTATAGTATTGCTGGAAAGTGCCAAATTAAGTTATCTGAGGAGGAGAAGGATGTTATTGAGAATCAGGAAATTGATGAGGATGAACAACCTGCATTAATTACTGAAGATGTTCACGTTGTTGAAAAGAGTAGTACTCAAGTAGACGATAGCGATAATGAAGAGGAAACTCGTGAACCTGAACCAGTTGCTGAACCGGAACCTGAACCTGTTAAGGCGCCTGCAGTTAAGAAGGTTGTTAAGAAGGCAACTCCTGCGCCGGTTGAAACTGAGGTTCCCGCTGAAGAACCTAAGGTGCCTGCAGTTAAGAAGGTTGTTAAGAAGAAGGCATAAACAATATATAAAACACTAATTAATATAATAAAATAAATAAAAACATATAAAAATAAATAAAAATTAAAACAAAATATTATAACCAAAACAAATATAATATCTTATAAAAATAAAATATTATAACAAAAATAAAATTAAAAATAAAATTAAAAACAAAATAAAAAATGCACAAATATGTGTAATTTTTTATTGTATTATATTATATTTATAATACAATAAATTCAAATACTTTTTTATTTTCCTTTTGATTCAATATATTCTGTCAAAATATCAAAATATAAATCATAAGATAAATTGGGGCATATATTTTCATTTTTCATTGTTACCGAACATCCACCTGTACTTAAATCGGATACATCAAAATCAGTAATTCCACGGTCAAATGCATGAAACATTATTTTTTTAACATTATCTATTTTGTTTGGATTTACATGTAAATGTAAAGAGAATTGAGTAGTCGGCATTCCATAATAATGTACTCTATTCATAATTTCCGAAAAATCATACGCATCCAAACTTCCGCAAGTATCAGACAAACAAATTTTATTTACACCAGAATGATGATAATTCATTATTTGTTCAGATACTTTTACATTATCTATTTTTCCGGAAATAGGACATTCATTTATACATGACATATATAATTTAACATTATATGCATTTGCCAAATGCGAATTATCCAAAACTCGTAGCATATCAAAAATTTCTTTCTTATTTTCAAACAAATTCTTCTTAGTATTTTTCATTTGAAAATCATCGGATGCCGATGTAATAAAAGAAAAATTATCCAATCCTTTAATCTGAAGTGCCTTTTCCAAATTTTTCATATTTGGAACTAAAACGTACAAATTTGGAGAACGAAAATATTTCTTTGATTCATTAGATGCATATCTAAATATTTCCGGAGTATCTTTCATTATAGGCAATATTGAAGGAGAAACAATAGATCCTATTTCCATATTTTTTGGCAAATATTGACACATTATATTGGAAAATATTTCCTGTTTTTTATTTAAAGTGAAATCTATTTGTTGATTTATTGGAATACTTTGTATACCGTCTCTTAAAGAAACATCAAATGGAAATGGGGAACCCATAGATAAAAAAGTCTGAAGTCGACTATCTTTTTTATTTGCCCATTTTATAAAATTAATAAAATTCCATTTATTTGTAAGTTTATTCATTATATATTCAAACAAAAATATTTTATATTAACACATATTCAAACAAATTATTTATATTCTTTTTATATATTGTTATTATTATAAATTTTTACGTAATTCCATCCATATTTCTCCTAATAAATTTTTCCCCAAAACAACTACCTTTCCATCTCTAATAATTCCTTTTCCTTCCCAAATTCTATTTATTACTTTATCTTCACTACATCTCATGGCGGGATGAATTAGTATTTTATTTTCACTTTTTTTTAAATCGTTTTTTACTTCATTATAATGATCAAATTTCCATCTACATATTTCCTTTTGTACATGATAACTAATGATTTCCCATGATTTAATTTCATCTGTGCTTAACATTAATCCTTTTTTACCGCCCATTTTTTTAACTTGTGCTCCGGTTTTATAATTTGACGGTTTTGTAAATGTAAGTCCGTATGTATATAATTCTGTTTTACGAGGTTCTTCCGTGGTATTTAATTGTGATAATCTTATATATTTTTCACCATGAAAGCAGTGTTCTCCACTTTCATATGTTCTAATTTCCCTATTTTCACCAATAATAATAATTTCCGATTCCCAAAAATTACTAAGTGACCGATATTCTTTCTTTTTATCAAAGAAATTAATTATAGAGGATTCTAATAGTGATTTATTATTTTCAGATGACATTATATTATAGAGTAATATAGATTATTACAAAATATATTATATATTATATGTTTTATAATATATAATTCAAACAAATAAAAAAAATCAATTTTACTACAATAATAATTCCAAATGTATAAAAACATCAGAAATATAAGAATAATCGTATACATCCCCTGTATTTATTTTTGGAATTCCACATTTTCCTAATCTTAGTATTTGAAACCGTTTTAACCTAACATCTCCTACTGGAAATTGAATTTTTTTATTTCCCAAAGAAAATTCCTTAAAATCTAACCCAAATAATTCCTGAATTCTATATTGCAAATCTATATGAACATCATTATTATTATCAATAAATATATTATCTGGTAATATAGGTATACATTGAACAATTAATTCTCCTCCCGAATTATCATATATTAATTCATGATGCCATAGAGGAACAATAATTGTTTTATTATTTAAACTGAATTTATAAACCTTATGTTCAAACAAATCATTAATAAGTGGATTTAATATAATACATTCATCCTCGATTAATTTATTTTTAATAATTTCATTTAATTTTTCAAAGAAATCCTCTTGAATATGTAATGAATCTCGGTGTTTTAATAATAAAATTTGTAATCGCAATAAAACTGTTTTATCTATTTTTTTAAGCATTTCAAACAAACTTTCTTCGCATTTATTTTCCAATTTTTTTAATATGGAAAAAAGTATTTTATTTCCTAGTTTAAATATGGGATTTTTTAATTCATTTCCACTGGTTTCTGACATTTCAGTAGATAATACATTCTTAATAAAAGTAAATAGATGATAACTATAACTATTCTTATCAATTCCATTATAAATATCTGTTTCTTTAATTTCATCTTCTGCGTCGTCTTCGTCGGAACTATATTCAAACAAATTATCAGAATGTGTTTTAAGTAGATAATTATATGCTTCATTTATTTCTTGAAATCTACCTAATGCATCGTCTGTATTATTTTTATCAGGGTGATATTTCAACGCCAAACACCGATATTGTTTTTTAATTAAATTCAAACAAATTGGATTTTTTTCATTTGTTTGACTTTCTATTTCTAAAATATGTACTGCTTTATCATAATTCATTTAATCCGTAAATTTTTATTATAATATAAAAGAACATACTCTCTAAATGATATATTGGTCTATAATTATTATTGTAATATTTTAAAAATAAAAAGGTTTTTTCTAATACATCGCTAACATTTTTACCGGATAATTTTCCATTATTAATAAAATGCGTTATAATATTCCATAAACATTCGACTGCGTCTAAATTATAAATTAATATATCGTATAAAATATCTCGAAAATTAGTGAAAGAAATATTATTATAATTTTCGATTTCGTTTATAATATTTGTGCAAATAGTGTCAAATATATCATTTGGTAAATCTTCACCGGATTCAACTAAATTAAAGTATTTCATTTCTTTTGCATTCGTAATAAATTTTTGATCTATGTTTGACATAATTTGATTTACGCATTCTTCGTCTTTTTTTTTATTATTAAGGTTTCTTGGTTGTGTTAATCTTTGTATAAAGGACGAGTTTATGTCAGCTCGCTCTGATAAAATTTCATTTTTTATAGATGATAAATTAATAGAACGATAAACAATAGGAATATTGTTTGAATTATTACCATTTAAATACATCCCAACATCAGTTTCAATATTTAATTTTGGAGGTTTATATGTTTGTTCTATCCCTATTTTAATATAATTTTCTTTGGATGGACGTTTTACAGAAAGTATTTTAAAAGAATTTATTATGTTATTAGGAATAAAACTAATATGTTCTGAAATAATAATAAATTTTATTTTAATGCATGAATTAGGATAGTTATATTGCTGTATATAACTATAAAAAATATCTAATAATTCGCCGTGTATATGATGAAAATTTTTACAAACAATAATACCCTTTTTGTTTGACTTTACTGAAATAATATCTACAATTTGAAAGAAAATTTTATGCCATAATATCTTAGGATTACATCCTAATAGAGACATATCCACTTCATAATGAATATCGCTTATTTTACAAATATATGATTGTTTTTCCGTTTTTACTGTTATTTTTTTATAGTATTTTAATCCACTCTGACTATATTGTTTTATAATATTAAGCATTTGAGTATATTTACCAGTGCCGGGGGGTCCATATATAATAAGATTTCCGAAATTTTCCATATCGGTTGGAAAATTATTGTATATTTCTTTTAATTCAGGATGAATATTGAATTTATCAGAAGAATGAATATAATCTTCAAAATAGGTTTCATAGAACTTCATTTGTTTGAATGTAATTATTATAATATGTATAAATTATAATAATTATTTTATACGCATTTCAAACAAATATATTTATTATATCTATTTTTGAATTTGTTATATATATAGAACAACCGACAGAATATGCGTTATAATATATATTATAATATATTATATAATATATAATATGTTATCTTATTCACAGTATCCAAAGCAAATATATTTTGATAAAAATAGTTATCCTAATAATCAATTATTATCATGTGACGGTGATGATATGTATACATATGTTAGAGAAAGACAAGGAAATAAAATTGTATCTTCAAATGGAGAAAAATTTGGACCTTATTTATATAGAAATAATCGCAATGGTGTTTTAATTGCATCGTGGGATAAACCATCAAACAAAAAATTATATAATTCATCTGATATTGGTATGAATGTGGATGCATTAAGATATTATAAGAATGAATAAATAATACAAATTATAAAGAAATTGTGTGTCTAGATTGTGTCAAATAATTTATATTTAGATTACGGAATATATCATATGCTGAAGAAAATGCGGTGGAATTGTGTCTAAAAATGGATTCATCATGAGTTACTGGAGGTTCTTCGGCAACATATATATTAGTTGTATTTACTTTTGAAAATTGTACTCCGGCATATAACATATAACCCCCAATGCCTAATATTGCACCTGCCATACTAATTTTTAATATTTGCATAAGTATTTTAATTCCCACCTTAATAAAATTAATTGTTCCATTCTCAATATATTCTGTAAAATCAAAATTAAAATAAGATTCGTATGTTCCATTATCGAGTTTTAATACACCGAAGAAAAGAAATGCCGAAAATCCAATTAACATAACAATTGTAATATATAATATTTTATAAACATCGAATAATTTGCGGTCTTCGCCTTCCATACGAATAGGCAATTCTTTTCTGGAATAAACACCGTGTAATTCTTTTAATTTAATAATAACCATTACATTAGAAATAAAAATTATAATAATTCCTACAGTTAAAATCATGACAATAATGTCTTGACTTTTTGGGGAGGCGTTAAGGTCCATTAAAAGAAACATTTGCGCAATAAAATTTGTGATAAATGAAATTCCTACACCTAATAATTCCAAATGTTTTTTAGACATTAATATGAAAGAAATAATATAAACTATGAAAAAATTAATATATTTGAAGAATTTTTGATATCCTGCCATTTATAATAAAGACATATATTTATTGCAGAAAATATTATGCATAATATAA
>JACCDX011010271.1_pt1 | contig 105177 bp, 146 predicted proteins | sample 7449681 | NCBI WGS metagenome assembly JACCDX01 (sample SAMN15323450, study PRJNA562643) | freshwater metagenome | isolation source: river surface water | place: USA:Blue River Watershed | collected 2017-08-18
AAATGACTACACTAATTACAACTCCTTATGATGAGATGAGTTCATCAAATACTAAAGATAGCCGTTACTTTAGATTAAAGAACGGTAACTATGCAAGCCGTGTTGCTATTATGCAAATGGCAATAGATGAGAATTGGATTTCTCACAAATACTTTTCTCCACAAGAGAGTAAGCAAATACTTGCTCTCTCTAAATAAATGATACAATTACTAAAGAATAGGAAATAAATAAATGATAAACGTTAAACTAACAACTGTCTCAGGTGAGACTAAGGGAATGTCTTTTGAAACTAAAGAAGACATTCAAACATTCATTAGTGCATTCGCACCTATGTTGCCTCTCGGTACTGCTGTCCATGTTGATGCCCCATTAGCGGGTATCTATGGTGGTTGGATACATGGCACAGGCACTGCCTTGCAGTAGCCTACTAGTGCAGGATATATGTGCTCACTATATTTTGGGCACATTATCTTTTAGATCGTGCATCATACATCTTTAAAAAATATTCAGATTTTCGTCATTTTGAAAATAAAAAATTTTTCAGATTTTGGCGGGTATGGAAACATGCCTGCTATAATAGAGATATGTTAGAAAGTAACTTTAATAAGATAGAAAAAACATCCGAGTCAGCCTGGGATGAGGAATTCTCATTTGAACACCAAAACCTGGCTATGAAAATTTTTTCAGATATGTGCTGCAATGGATGTACATGTAAGAGTGAATCAGATCACACTAAGACTACTGACAACGGCCATTCATTCTCATAGTCTTATTGATCGTCTCTTCAAGTAAGTGGCGGTACTTATTAGCAACATCCATACAATACATGTCACGCTCATCGAAGTGATCCATGTCTAGCGCTTCTTGATCATTTCCACTATGTGTTTGGAAAAGTAAAATATCATAATAATCGTCGTCACCAAACTCTTTATCTGGTCTCCAGTGTGCTTGGTGTGTGCCTGAGAACCAGATAGCCTGATTCTTTTTCATTTCGAACTTTTCATCTTCGACGTAATAGTCCCAATCGAGAGTGCTCTCAAGTTCGACGGTAACCATATAACCAGTATGAGTTTCAGAACGGTCACAGTGAGGCATTAGAGAAGGAATCTCACCTGACTCCTTAGTGTATCTAGCCCATAGGACTCCTACGTGGTCTACAGTGGATCCAGTGACCTCATTGAATCGATTACGCATCTTGTCCTCAACCTCTTTTGAGAGTTTTGGAAAATCTGGTATGTGGCGTACTTCTGAAAAGAAGATAACGTTAAATCCGTTATTTGTATTTTTCTTAAAATAGGCCCACTTGTCTTGTTTCTCCGCAATGCCTTTATCCATAAGAGCCTTTACAGTTTCCTGGATAGACGCATATTCTTCGGGGGTAAAGAAATCTGGTTCAATAAAAGGTTTAATAGGTTCCATACCTAATATTATAACATGCTATAATTGATCTGACCGAGAGGAGCCTATAATGGCACTAGAAAAAATGAGTTATGTCGAGACAGACTGGTATTTAACTCAAGAAGGAAATGTACAAGCAAAGGACTTTATTTTTAAGGATTTCTGCGACTACATCATTGTCCTAAAGACATTTGCACACAAGGATGATAATTCAGTTCTTGAGCGCACAGAAGTTATCCACATCAATTCTAATAATGGTGGGGTTACACACAAGAAGATTGAAGAACTAGATCCTCCAATGATTGAAATCTTGGATAAGTCTGGTTTTCCTTACGTAAAGTAAGCCTTACAAGCAGCATCCACCTTTTGCTTCATATACTCACGGTGTGAGTCATCTAGCAGAGGTGGATTTTCTGCATCTATCAACTGACATACGATAATGTCATAGTAATCATCCTCTAAAAATTCGACGGTAGGACGCCAATGCGCTTGGTGTGTTCCACAAAACAACACGCCATCATTCTCCTCTACATCAAACTCATGATCATCTGCAAATACATTCCATTTGAGTGAATGTCTCAACTGTATACTAAGCGTATATGCGGGATATTGAACACCTACGTCATAATGAGGAAGTAGTTGTGGCTTATGTCCTGTTTTGAGACTATAGCGTGGCATGTGTGGGTTACCATCTAACTTTACCCGCTTTGGTGTGACCTGATTCACAACTTCTTCAATTCTATCTGTGATTTCTTTTGGCAAAGTGAAGACACAGGTCTCATATCCGTTTGACGGATCAATGAACTTAGTTTCTTCTGGTGCCAGTTCAAATCGATATTTATAGATAGTCTCCATTTGCTCTGGTGTGAATATATCTTTCACCAGAATGGGTTTAAAATCATAGTCCATAATTATATTATATCAAAGTCTTATAACGCCATGCTCCAGGAGAGCATCGTAGATGAGTCCATTAACATATTCCATCTGTTCTTTAGATTGAACAATAAACTCTTCAATTTGTGCTTCAGGCATACCCTGCATTTTTGCTGTGTATCTATTAAACTCGTTAACAGTTTCACACATTACTTGTACGGCTTCGTCTTTATACATTTACCATTTTCCAATCGGACATTGTGCTTGCTTTAACGTAGATTTCATTCTCATAAAGCATCCGCATTTTCTGCATCGTGCTAATCTCTTATCAAACCATTCACAGGAATTACACACTTTCAGCCTTTCTTCGATCAAGGACTGATCGCTCCTAGGCTGTTTAGGGTCAAATAAGTCAAAGAATGTTACGTCTCTCATTCCATCTATAATACCATATCTTGCAACTATAGCAAAGGTACTTTGCATTTGTTTGCATAGGGGGTTTGGTAGATGATGGGACTTCTATTTCGCCGAACTTAAAATCGGCGTTTTTAAAAACTAAAAACACTCAAAAAACATTGTATAATAATACTCGTTATGACATCACAAGACTGGGCTGGATTTATACTAACGATTCTATCTATCGGCGGAATTTTACTCGGCGGAATTCGTTGGTATATCAAAATACAAGTAGACCCAATCCAAGAAGCAGTAGAAGATATCCGAAAAGAAACCAAAACAAATGGCGGATCCTCAATGCGTGATGAAATCAAACAGATTAAACTAGAGCAAGAAAATGCAAGAGAAAAGCGTAAAGCCCAAACAGAAAAAATTGATCACTTATATGATTTGTTTGTAGATTATCTTGCGAATAATAAGAAATAATTTCCCTATATATAATATATATAATATATAAGATATATTAATTTAAGAGATATAATTAATAATTAATATATATAAAAGTATAGCACAGAAGTTCCTGTTCTTGGTACCTTTTGGTTAAAAGTTACAAAATCGTTATGTGATGTTGATCTCTTTATTTAAATAGATGTCCGTTTTATACTTTATGATATAATTTAGATGCTGGCATTACGGTCTGTCTCTCATACCCACCGACCTAATGCCAGTTTTATATTTTGTGGTATAATCAATCATATGGCAGCATGTGGACCAGAGGTTTTTGGGGCAGACCCAGCACGAGTAAAATGGAACGTCGTTAGAGGCGATACCTCGACTATTCGTGTAGAGTTTTTAGAAGACGACGAGGTCACATTTTTTGACATCGATGGCTGGACATTTTCAGCAACAGCATATGACCCAAGAACAGACATAGTTGATCCACTAGTCGTAGAGGTTTTTGACGGATATGTAGATATCATTGCACCAGCAACAACCACAAGTCTTTGGGGATCTGGATACGGGTCTGTAGTTGCTGAATTAGGTTTTGACCTTGAGGTCGTAACAGATGAAGACATTACTTGGACTCCAGTTATTGGAACGATAACAGTACTTGGTGATGTTTCGGGAGGTAGTTTATAATGGCAGTTATTAAAGTTGTACCAATGCCTGGTATGTCAGTGACAGGGCCAGTAGGTCCACAGGGTCCACAAGGTGATCCAGGTGTATTAATTGAAAGCGGTACATGGAATCCAAATTTTAACGATAGCACTAGCGCTATGACAGAAACAGGCGCCTCTACTGGAACATACGGAGAGTATTATGCTATTGGAGATATCGTTCATTTTGATATGCAATATAATTTTCAGAATGTAACTTCTTATGGACCAGGCTACTTTTTGTTCCGCCTTCCATTTCCACCAAAAGATAGAAGTGGTTGGTCTAACAACACAGTTCTTCATGGTTTAATTTTTGATCAAACAAATCCAGATATGGGAAAGAATGTTGTATTTGGTACAATTCAGACATCACATCCAGTAACAGCAAATGATGATGGTTGGGTACTGCTTTGGTACCAGAACACTGGCAATGAACTAGAACTTTCTCCAATGACAGAATCAAATCCAGCATCTTTATCTGGTTCCCAGACTAATCCTTACAACATGTTAAGAATGTCTGGAACATACTGGAGGGCATAATGGTAAGCCACGAAGTAGTAACACTTAGCCATACAGAAGAAACAAGACTTACCCCCAATGGTGTTCACTCTGGTATAGACATTACAATTCAAAATGTTAATATATCTGGATACATTTATGTTGGTGCAGAAGGCGTGACATCTGAAAATTATGGTTACAGGCTTCTTCCAAATCATGCAATCTCAATTGAACTGAATGGAAGAGATTCTATTTATGCAATTTCAAGTGCCCCGTCAATGAAAGCAGCACTTCTAAAAGCAAATCTTGAAGCAGGTTCATAAATGGCACGTTTTACACATCCAACAATTTCTTCAACTGGCGATACAGCAGATAACACTTGGACAATTGAAGGTGGAACAACTGGCGCAGGATCTGTGCAGCCAACATTTAATGGTACCCCAATGTTTTCTGGCGGGTACAACAAGTTTGATTCACTCTGTCACTTCCATATTGATGTAGATATGGATAACATTACTAACTTTGGATCTGGACAGTATTACGTGAAGTTACCCTTTGCTTCAAAAAATAATTATAGTCTATCTGATGGATGTTTGCATGATATTTCTACAAACGATGAGTATCAGGTTATTGGACATGTTGTCGCTGGATCAGATATTCTAACATTACTAAGCATTGCTTCAAATGGAAAGCATGTCCCATTTACATCGTCTGTGCCAGTAAACCTAGCGAACCAAGATAGTTTCCATATCGCTGGTATGTACGAAGTATTAAATTAATCATTAATATTATGAGATAATACTTTCATGTCCACGTCAAAATCTATGAACTTTCCATCTAATAATAAACGTGGTTATGCAGAGAAGGTAGCAGAGTCTGCATATGTTCCAGATATGTCGATTCCATATACCCCTGTTCCAGGTCCAAAAGGCGATATAGGGCCACAAGGACCAATTGGGCCACAAGGACCTCAAGGAGAGCCTGGAAAGCCTGGAGAGACTGGTAAGAGGGGCGAGAGAGGCATTCCTGGCAAAGACGGAGAAAGTTCTCTATCATCTTCTGGACAACAATCTGGATGGGCATCGTATTTTAATAAAGATAAAAAAAGAAACTTTGATCTAGGGGTTACTCGTGGTGACGATGGATGGGTGAATATATTTTTAGAAAAAGATCATATACAAAATATTAGGTTTTTACCAAAAGATTGTTTTGGTTTATGGAATACTGACTCCAGGGCAATATCTTTTAGAGGCTTAAAAATCGGGGCACAGGTATTCATTACGTATAACTTCGATATAACTACGTTTAGTAGTAATACTGAAATATGGGCAAGAACATTTATACATGAAGATATAGATACCGCTCAATATGTAGCATCTCTAAAATATCAGCATACATATACCTTAAATGTGACTCAGGTCATATACTTAGAAGATGAAAAAACATGGCTTAAAATGGGTATACCACAGATCAGGTCTGACCATGACTCTATTTTAAATCTAAATTCAATTCATGTATCTGTGATATAATTTACACGGAGGAACAATGGCATTTCCAAGTACTTTTAACATTTCATATTATAAGGGTGACACCTACGAGTTTCGCATCTACCCTAAAGATGCCTCTAACGCAATCTTTGACCTTTCGGATTATGGAAATGCGACCTTTAAAATTGCAACATCTAGAGGTCAGGCTGGACTATCATCCCAGGTATCTGGATTTGCACAAATTGCTAATGACAATGCAAGCATTCTTTGTGTAATCACGCCTACTGCAGGAGCAGAACTAAATCCAGGAACAACATATGTTTACGATATTCAAATCAGAAAACCTGGCACACAATACGATCTAATTCACACTCTCTTAACTGGCACAATTACAGTTACTGACGAAGTGACTACAGGTACTGGTGATGTCTAATGCCAGATACAACAATTGCAAGTGAGACAGTAGTTGTTCTCGGCGGTATTGAAACTTTAGATCTTCAGGTTGACTTTGGCCCAGCAGGAACAAGAGGTAGCAATATATTTAGAGGAACTTCTGTTCCAAATGATACAACTGTAACAACTTTATCTGCACAGATATTTGATTTGTATATTAATACTGCTACACGTGACCTATATCAATTAGTTAGTTACCCTGGCGGAACTAACAATATGCGTTGGGAAAAACTATTTTCGATGATTCCAAACTTATATTCAAATAAAGATATTGTTACTTTTGTGGCTGGAACAGCAGAGACATTGATTCCAGTTGTTGACATAGCCCCAGATGCTGTAGGGTTGCTTTCTGAAAATTTAGCAATTCAACACAATATAATTTCTTCAACCATAGTTTCATCATCAATATCTATTGGTGATATTTATATAGATGGATCTGGTAATCTCCAGGTTCCAATAACAATCAAGGCCGTAGAGTTAGTCGATGGTGAGTGGACACCAGTATCATCTGCAAAAACTGTAGATTGGCTTATTACGGTGGTATAATCTTAGGATGGTGATCAATAATGCCTAAAAACATAGACAACACAGAAGATGGTAGCGGAATCTACAATACCCAAATTCCAAACTTCGAAGAAGCAGCAGATATTCAGGCTGCCTTTAAACTATATCATTATGGCTCAACAACTGTCCCAACACAAGACTCAGAGATCGTTGAACAGTCTATTGCTGGACATATTAAGGCAGTAGATACAAGAATTGATGAACTTGAGGCTGTAGGACTTGGAGCAGATGTATCTTCTTCTTTACCGACAGGAGTCCCTAACGGATATATTTGGGTAGATCAATCATCTTCTGCAGGATCTGCGCCATCGTATGGAGAAGCAGTGTATGCAAATTCAGAGCCATCATCCCCCACCGCTGGTACCCTTTGGGTAGATTCTGACTCCTCACCACTTACACTATATGTGTGGTCTGGAACTGAGTGGAGGGCGATTGGTTCATAATGGCTAAAGCAAAAGAAAAAACAAATGATGAAATTCTTCGTGAATCGGCAATTGCAAAACTCATTGCAACTACTGGTATCACAGAAGCAGAATTAAGAGCATTGGGGTTGACAGCAAATGGCAATTGATAGCACTGGCAAGGTCGCATATTTATATAAGGATGGAACCTGGTACGCAATTAGTGGTGCCATCAATACAAATGCTGCATATGACTGGACTGCGTCTCAGACATTTTCGGCAGATGTTACATTTGAGTCAGTCGTAAAAGCACAGGGTGGAATTAATAATTTTGCAGATACAACAGCAAGAGATGCAGCAATTCCATCACCAACAAATGGCGTAGTTGCATTTTTAAGAAGTATTAATCAGTTGCAATACTACTACAATGGCTCCTGGGTCAATGTTTTAGATGAGCACGTTTCTGAATATCACGATAAGGCTCAAGTATCTACTGTGCTTGCAGACTATACAGTTTCACTTTCCGATGTTGGAAAGACACTGAATGTATACTCTTCTGATCCAATTGTTATAACAATACCGCCAAATTCTTCAGAGGCTTTTGCAACAAATACAGTTCTTAGTGTCATTAGAACTGGTACTGGAAGTGTTGAAATTGCAGCGGGTTCTGGAGTAACAATTAATAGTAAAAACTCTAATAAGAAGATCGCTGCTCAATATTCTGGTGCCACCATCTGCAAACTAGATACAAACACCTGGATTCTCATCGGCGACCTGACGGCGTAGGTGAAGAATGTTTGGATGGCTGGGAAGTTTTGCTGGATTTAAAGGAATGGGGTCAATTCCCAATCTTAATGGACTCACCCTAGCACAAGCAAGATCTGCTATTTTAAATTCTGGCTTTATCGTTGGAACAGAAACGTCCGTGGGGAATGTTGGAGGAGCAACATCTTCTAATAATGGACAGGCAGTCCCAAATGGTGACTATGGAAATCTTCTAGATTATGAATCAACAATTAATTTTTCTTATTATACATACACTGCACCAACACCAACTCCTGTAGCACCAGCACCAACACCTACAGCACCTTCACCTACTCCAGCATCTCCAACTGCTCCAACCCCAACTCCAACTGCACCAAGTCCGTCGCCTTCACCAAGTCCTTCACCAAGTCCTTCACCAAGTCCTTCACCAGCACCAACCGCTATAGAAAATGGTGTATGGTACACATATTGCGGAAACACATCTGCAGGATACCCTCCTGGTACAGTCATTGGTCCTGATTTTTGGGCTAATACTACATGTGGTGTTGCACAGTCAATTCTTCAATCAACTGGAGAAATTGGATCTGGATGGAACTGTCTTCCAGGAACATCTGCATCTGCTACAGTGTCAGCAGCGACTTGTTCGTCAACGCCAGCACCAACACCAACTGCGCCAAGTCCTACACCAACTGCCCCTAGCCCTACACCGACAGCGCCAACTGCACCTAGCCCTACACCGACAGCGCCAACTGCACCTAGCCCTACACCGACTGCGCCAACTGCACCTAGCCCTACACCGACTGCGCCATCACCAACTCCTGCAGCGCCATCACCAACACCTGCAGCGCCTACACAAACTTGTCCAGACAACCCTTATTGTGGATACGACCCATGTGGATGGTGTCTATACATCAACAATGGTTGCCGAGGATGCTAAAGTATGGTAAAATTTTATCAAGGGGTATTTAATGAGAAAAATTATATTTACAAATAGTCAGAATGAAGTTGTTGCAGTTCTACCATTTAGCGAGGATTCATTGCTAGATCAAGGAACTGTCGCTGGCCTTCTATCAAATCCTAGCATTGTCGAGGTAGATGTTCAGTCAGAAGCAACTATTGGATGGAAGTATATTGATGGAGAGGCAACACTAAATGGAAACTAAAAAATTTATTTTTGTTGTTGGAGATGATATCGTTGGAGATATTGTTGTTCCTGGAGTAGAAAAGTTTTTGCCATTACAGCAGGCTTTATTGAATGAAATTAATATTATAGAGGTAGATCCATCATTAGAAATTGTATTGGGTCAGGTTTATACTAGCGAAAGCATTAATTAATGAAAAGTGCATGGGAAGCATATAAAGAAAAACTAGGTGATACAAGACCATGGGATGTTGTAAAACCAAGCACACAGTATGTAGATGCCTCAGTGTCATCACAAAGATATGATACATGTCTATCTTGCCCAGAGTTGATTAAATTAACAAAACAATGTAAGCAGTGCGGATGTTTTATGGGTCTAAAGACTAAGTTAGAAAATGCAACATGTCCGTTAGGAAAATGGTAGCATGAAGTTTGATTTACTTGCACCAGGCATTCATCTGTATCATGACGTTTTTCCAGAAGACATGAACCTAGCAAATGATATCGAAGAAGCAGTAAAAAGTGGTGCCATTTCCTGGCAGCCAGCAGGTGTATACCATGATGATGCAGAGGGTGTAAACAAAAGGGTTAGAGATACAGATACTATCGGGCTTGTATACAGAGAAGAGATTCAGGATGATTCTTCTGCAGAGTCTTTTATAGAGTCTTTTAATATTTCTTTATCTAATTTATTATTAACATTTGTAAAGCCACTAGAAGATCACTATGCTTTAACGTTTAGAACTGGAACAAGAACGCATGAAGCATATACCGTTTTAAAATATGGCGAGGGTCAAAGATTTTTATACCATATAGATGATCACGACATGTATCCACGAAGAACATCTTATGTAGCATATCTTAATGATGAATATACTGGTGGTGAAATAGAGTTTGATAAATTTGGACTAAGAATTAAGCCTCCAAAAAATAGTCTAATTGTTTTTCCATCTAACTACATGTATTCACACACAGTGCATGAGGTAGTGTCTGGGTTTAGATACGCAATCGTTAGTTGGTCTAAATGAGTAAGCAGCCAAAACTTGTTTCACCATTATTCAATGATCAGTTATTTAATGATTTAAAAACATATTTGAAAAATATGAATAAGGATAGTAATACCTATGATCCAGGGTTTGGCAGATATGCATTTAATGATCCAATGATTGACCAATACTCTCAGATGCTAATTAGTAAAGCAAGAACTGAGTTTGGAAGCGATACACTTTTGCCAACATATTCTTTGTTTGCACATTATGAAGGAAACTCAAGTTTATACTTTCATAAAGACGATAATGCCTGCACCTATACACTAGATATGTGTGTTTATCAAAAAGAGCCATGGGGACTATGGGTAGATGGCAAAGAATATATTCTTATGGAGAATGAGGCTCTTGCCTATTATGGAAATGATCAGGAGCATGGAAGAAAAGATTTTGCAACTGGAAACCATGTTGCTATGATCTTCTTTCATTTTGCAGAACCAGATCACTGGTTTTTTACAAAAGGTCCATCATATTTAGAAGTTATTCGTGGACACATTTCGGAGGAAGAATGGCAAAGACAGCGCTAGTCCTAGGTGCAGGAGGCTTTATTGGAAGTCACCTTGTAAAGAGGCTTAAGGATGATGGGTTTTGGGTACGTGGGGTAGATTTAAAAACTCCAGAATACTGGGATACTTTTGCAGATCACTTTGTAGTTGGCGACTTAAGAGATCCAGATGTTGTAAGCGATGTTCTAAATGTTTGTTTTGATGAGGTTTATCAACTGGCTGCTGATATGGGCGGCGCAGGGTATATAAATACTGGCGATAATGATGCAGAAGTAATGGGAAATTCCATATTGATAAATGTGAATGTTTTGAAACAAGCCCAGAAGGTAGGCGTCAAGGGTGTATTCTTTTCATCTACTGCATGTGTTTATCCAGAATATAATCAGATGGATCCAGACAACATCAATACACGTGAAAATACAGTTTATCCAGCAGCACCAGATACAGAATATGGTTGGGAAAAGTTATTTAGTGAAAGACTGTATCTTGCGTATAATAAAAACTATGGAATGAAAAACAAAATTGCAAGATATCACAATGTTTATGGGCCATACGGAACTTGGGATGGTGGCAAAGAAAAGGCCCCCGCAGCAATTTGTAGAAAGGTGGCAAAATCTAATGGATCTATTGAGATCTGGGGTAGTGGAGAGCAAAGAAGATCATTTCTCTATATTGATGAGTGTATCAAGGCGACAGTTGATTTTTACAGGGAAGACTCATTTTATGAACCAATCAACATTGGTTCTGAACTTACCGTCTCGATTAACCAGTTGGTAGATATAGTTTCAATGGTGGCAGGGAAAGATATCGAAAAATTATATATATCTGGGCCAATAGGTGTGCACGCAAGAACATCTCATAATGAATTGATAGAAAGTGTGCTTGGATATAGGCCAAGCGAAGATCTTGTTTTTGGAATGACGCATACCTATAACTGGATACTAGAGCAGGTACAAAATGGCTAATCAATTGTTTTTTCAGTTATGGAACCCTACTGGACTTATTAACCAGGTCATGAGTTTTGAGTTAGCATGTGGTATTTCGGCAGAATCAAAAAAGCAAATTATAGTTCACTACCTGTCTAATAATGGAGACCATCTTTATAACTTTAAAAAAGTTCCTATCTATACACCTAGCAGATGGCATAATCCTCAAAGATCAAACTTTATAGATGAAAATGCTTTTCCTCATATTACTGATTTGTTAGAATGGGATTCAAACCTAATGCTCATAGATGAAAAAATTGAGCGATTTCCACAGCAAACAAAGGTGGTAGAAAACATGATGGCAGACTATTACTATAGCAATGAGAAGGTATTGTCTGACGATGAACTTAAGTTTGCAGAAGGAAGGCAAAAACTTATTTTAGAAGACTTTATGCATTTAAAGGGAACGCTTGGATGGTATTCAAGATTCTTTTATAATAGAAGCACAAGGCTAGACTCTGCTATTAGTAATGTTAGATTTAAAAAAGAATATCAAGATTTTGCAAATAACATATCAAAGTCTATAGGACAGTTTGTTGGTGGGCATATTAGACTTTCTGATCACATCAAGATGTTTGAAACTACGCAAGATATGTTTGAAGATGGTCTTAGAAGGCTTGAGGAGCATGGCCTTCCAATTGTTATATCAACAGATGAGCCATCACATAAAATGATTCAAGATAATAGGCATAGGTTTATACTTTTAGATGAGTATATTGTTAATAATTTTGTAAAAGAGTTTGGCGAGTTTCAGTTTAGAGATGAAGTTGTCTTTGGGCTAATATGTAATTTAGTTATGCAGAAGTCTGAATACTTCATTGGAACATCTGGAAGTACATATACTGGATATATTCAACGCATTAGGAATAACTCTGGAATGAATGAGTCATGGGATTTTTTTGATAGCCCAGCATATATTCAAGATGGTCCATATTCTTGGAATGGCAGCCCGTTAGATAATTCAAGAAAGATGTGGTGGCGAGAGTGGCCAGAATCAAGATTAAGTTTATAGAAAGAGCGGTATTTCGATACCGACAGTGGAAGAAGTATAGAAAAGTTAAAAAGAGTAATTTGATATACTAAGGATATGCAAAATCTTTTTAATATGTTTTGTCCAAGAATTATCCCATACTGTGGTATAGATTCTAATAACCCAAACAAAGATTATTCGTATATAACAAGGGTTTATGCTGCTCACTCAGAAATTGAAAGGGCTGAATATAATTATGTGTTTAATAGTGACGGCATAAGATCAATAGACTTTTCATCAAAGCCAGAAATAGTGGCAATAGGGTGCTCTATAACTATGGGGCAAGGGATGCCTGAAGAGTTTAGGTGGTCTGACCTCTTATCAAAAAAAATTAATATGCCAATAGGGAATATATCTTATAGCGGTGCAGCAATTAATAAAAATGTATCAAGTTTTATCGCAATGACAAAACAGTACGACTACGTTCCAAAAGTTTTAATAGCAAACTTTGCTAATTTTGAACGATTCTTTTTTATAGATGGCTCTGGTTCATATATGAGAGATTGGTACGCAAACCATAAGCAGAAAAAGACAAAAGTCTTTGCCCCATGGGATTATGAAGAAATTTTACCTTATGAATGGGTGTACTATAATAATTTGGATCACATTAAAATGCTAGAGGCCTTTTGTAAATTTTCTGGCATTAAGTTAATATGGAGCACGTGGTCAACTGCATTGTCAGAAGATCAAGAATTATTTTTACAAAATAATTTTGAGAACTATGTTCAAGATCCAACTAGAATAGATTTTCCAAAAGATTTTGAATACTCTGTTAATCCAAAAAGCGTCTCCGATCTTGAAAGATATTACAAGATGTATAAGTGGGATGATACGCCATGCCATATTGATTATAAGGATAGATATCCAGAAATTTTTGACCATGGGTATGATTATCATAAAATTGCTGGAAGTTGGGGTCCAGGAGCACACTGGCCACATCCAGGACTGCACAGACACCTTCATTGGGCAGAGTTTTATGAGAAAGAACTAAAGTCAAGGGGGTGGATGTGACAGAAGTTGTTCGTGAATTTAAAACAAGGGATGGCCTAGGAGCAATGCTATGGAAAAAGATATACGCAATGTCATATGCAAAGTATCATAGTAAATTATTTGAAAACACAACACTTGATTGGTTTTTAGTCCATGAATCAGATAATATTAAAACAGAAGAAGACTATAACAATTTGTTATATAAATTTAACAATGTTTTATTTAATCCATGGGGCCATATTGACTTCGATAAGATAGAAAATAAAACTCTGTGCACAGAAGTAGGTGCTGGAGCACCACCTCCAGGGATGCACCCTGGTCTTCCATATTTTTTAGATGCTGGTCCATATTTTAATAAATTTTCAGATCAAACACACAATTCTATCGTGATACATATTAGACGAGGTAATGCAATCCCAGAAAATCCACGGTATGTTCCAGAAAGTTTCTACGTTAATCTATTGTCGGACATACAAAGACTAGTAGACAAACTATCTCTGGTTAATCCAGAAATCATAATTTGTACTGATGCAACTGACTCAAATACAGTATTTTACCCAAAAGGTGAGGATCAACAACGAATGTGGCGTCAGCCACACTTATACGAAAATAGTGCTGGTGGCTATCAACTCACAACTTTAAATACGGAATTATTAAAAAATGTAAATAAAAATATTAAGATATTATCCAACTTGGATACTTATGATACGTTCATTTTGATGCTTACTGCAAAAGTTCTAATAGTTGGAAATTCTGCTTTAAGTCAGTCAGCGGGGATTCTATCTTCTAATTACGTTGTCGGAATGCCACCTAAAAAGGGAATGGATCCAAAACTAAACTACTTTAAAAATAAAGTAGCAGATTTGGACCCATTCGGATATTTTATTTTTTAGTTTGGAAATTCAGACATAAGTCTTTTAGTTTTTGGAGTAATTCCGTGCCAAGCAGACCAGTCTTTTCCACCATTAGACATGTAGTATGCAATCGCAGCATTGACTACAGGGCTAAATAGTTGTACATTGTATTCTAGATTAAACTTCTCACGTCGATCAGGACCAAGGTCTCCGATCATGTTAATCTGAAATAGTCCAAAAGAACTATCTCCAGTTCTGGTGCTTTCATTCAGGGCAAGTGGACGTCCACCAGACTCTTTCTTTGCTACTGCCCATGCCTCTATTAGATCGTTGCCTCTAAAGCCAACAGCCCACAGAAGTTCCTTAAGTTGGCTATCTGTAAGTTTTGTAGAGTTTTCGTATTTCTTCAAAATCTTCTCAGAATGGCTAACTGTTTCATTTGCTTTTTCTAGTCCCAAAACTTGCCTAGATACACTAAGGGCCTCTTTCGAGGCCTCGATCTTTGGCGCAGGGCTAGGGGTTACCGTACTACTTAAATTATTTTCTACTACCACATCTGCTGCGTTTGCGGTATTAGACCATACAGCAAACAAAGTAAGAATGCTGAGTACGCCAATGATTTGCTTGTTATTGTTCATAAAGTTCATCATAGTTTCCTCCTTAGAAACATAATGACACCTTGTTAAAGGGTGTCTACTGATAAGTATAGCATAAAGTTGAAAAATATCACAAGTTCAAAGCGGTACCAAAAGTGTGACAAGAATCATATCTATGCGTAGAATAAAAGAAAGTGATATAATTACTTACATGCCAGGAGAGTCTTCAAACTATAATTTGCCATTTCCGCTATCTACAGATGCTGTAAATGTTCATGGAGATATTAAGAGTTTGGTGGATAGATTAAATATTATTTTGCCACCACTAGGTATTTCTGCATTTCAGTTGCCAGTAATAAACGATAGTGGTAGCAATTTATCTGCTGGTGACCCAGTATATATTAGTGGCTACGATTCTGGAAGTAGCAAGCCAACGATTGAGAAAGCAATCGCTACCACCCCAAACCCAATACTTGGATTATTGAAGCAAGATCTTGCAGACGGTTCTGAGGGCATTGTGGTTGTTGCTGGAGTATTGGAAAACATAAACACTTCATCTTTTGCAACTGGAGATACTCTATATATCGGTATATCTGGAGGGCTAACTAGCACAAGGCCAGAAGGTGGATCTGGTGCAGTGGGAATTGTGGCACATGCTGCATCAACTGGAATAATTATTGTAGAGGCAAAGGGAAACGGTACTTGGGGTGCACTCAAGAATGGCCTTTCCTAAGTATGGTATAATTTTTTTATGGCTCAATTAAGAAATGTTTCTTCAGGACCCTACAATGTAGGAAATACACCACCAATTGTTGTTTGGACAATTGTTCGTGGCGACACCGCTGCTTTTCGTGTTTATGTTACTGACGACAATCTAACTGCCTTAGTAATTCCAGACTGGACAATTTCTATGCAAATTAAAAGACCAGTTAGCGCATCTAATGCAGGGTATGTCACAGATGTTGCCACAATAATTCTTACTCTTACTCCAGAGCAAGCACCAGATGACTCTGATGGAGAATTTACAGTATCCTTGACAGCAGAACAATCTGCATTACTTGAAACAGGAGATGTTTTTGATATCGAACTTCGAACAGCACAGGATGCTCTAGTCTGGACAGTTGCCCAGGGTAGCATGAAGGTTATCGAAGACGTAACAAACTAATGGCTTCTGTAACCATACAAACAAAGTCAGTAGCAGCAACACTTAAGAATGCAACACACTACAATTATGGAATTTTGAATGCTGGGACAAAGTCATATCCAATAGTTTCTGTTACCGAAACGTTACCATTTCGCATTAGATTTGAGTCAATTGGAATCCCCTCATATAATGCAGCAAACCCTGCTCCAATTGGCATTGCTATTGTAGGATTTAACAACTACATTTTATAAATTAGTTTTAAATGGTGATATAATTCAACCATGGCAAAATTATCATTATCAGCAGTTAAGACAAAATTTGAGACTGGAGATCGTCCATCTCAGGGGGATTACGAAGACCTAATTGATACCGCTGCTGCTCAGGCAACAGACCTTGGCTCTGCAGGTAACAATGAAAATACAATTACAGGTATTGAAAACCCAACAGTCATTGATAATTTTGACGCAACAGTCTGGCGCATGGTCAAGTACATTGTTTCTATTTCGAAGACAACAAATGGAGATAATAAATTCTATGCTACAGAAATGACAATTCTTGCTGACGCAGACAATGTCAACGTTAGCGAATATGGCACTATAGACAACGATGGGAATATGGGAACCATTAGCGTCTCTCGCACTGGAAATACCGTGGCTTTGACAGTCACTCCAGATTCTGCGATTAAGCCAGTTACGGTACGTTTTGCACGTATCGGACTTAAGGCATAATAAAGGAGATAAATAAATGGCAACAGTAAATAAAGACTTTAAAATTAAGAGTGGTCTTATCGTTGAAGGTTCATCTGCAACAGTTAACGGCTATGACGTTCTTACAAAGAATCCAGCAGATGATCAACACATTATTGATCTTATTGGTGGAGAGGCAACCTCGCTTAATACACCAGACACAGTTGTAAAGCGTGATTCAAACGGTGATTTTGCTGCAGGTACAATTACAGCAGACGTCACTGGTGATGTAACTGGTACAGTTTCAGACATTTCAAATCATAATACAGACTCTTTAACAGAGGGATCTACAAATCTATACTTTACACAGGATCGTGCTCGTACATCACTCACAGATGGCTCAGGTATTTCTTACAGCGATAATGATGGAACAATCTCAGTAAACACTGGTACAAATGGCGGACTTGGTTTTGACATTAATGATGACCTAGTTGTTGATCGTACACAAACAGACACATGGTATGATGCATCAGGATCTGCAACTACAGCAGAACAAAATGCTAAAGATTATGCAGACGGATTAATCAATGACGGATCATCTTCTTCAACAGAAGTTTGGTCAGCATACAAGACAAGCACAGAGATTGGTCTTGCACAGGCAGCAGCAGAACTACATGCAGACAATGCAGTAGCAGCACTTGTTGACTCTGCTCCAGCACTTCTTGATACACTTAATGAGTTGGCTGCAGCAATCGGAGACGATGCTAACTTTGCCTCAACAATCGGAACATCAATTGGTGAGAAGGTAGCAAAGTCTGGCGACACAATGACTGGAGAACTTGTTCTTTCAGCAGATCCAACCCAGGCTCTAGCAGCAGCAACAAAACAATATGTTGATGCACAAGCGTCAGATGCATATAATGATGCAATTGCTCAAGCAGACCAAACTGCTCAGGGGTATGCAAATACTGCAGAATCTAACGCAAATACATACACAGATAACTCAATCAACGCACTTGACACAGACGATATTGAAGAGGGCATTAACAACCTTTACTTCACAGACGGTCGTGCAAAGGATTCAGCAGCAGCATTGCTTACAAATGCAACATTGACAAACATCCAGATTACTGGTACTGGCAATGGTGGTCTTACAATCACAGCAGAAAATGGTGTAGCAGATTCTGATACCGATGATCTTGTTGAGGGTTCAACAAACCTATACTTCACAGATCAAAGAGCAGTAGATGCTCTTGAAGCAGTAGTTCCAAACTTTACAGCAGTTGACATCAACTCAGTTGCTAAGCAAGTTGCTGGAAGTACAGTAGTTCCAGTTGCAGGTATTGCAACAGCATATTCATGGCTCAAGGCTGATTATCGTTCAGCAGAGTTTCTTGTAAAGGTTGCCTACGGAACACACACAGAAATCTCAAAGGTACTTATTACCCTAGACACTTCTGACAACATTGCAATTACTGAATACGGAATTGTTGGAACAAATGGTTCAGCATCAACTGTATCAGCAACAATCTCAGGAAATGATGTACAACTTCAGGTAACAACAGTTAATAATACTTCAACTGTTACTGTAGTTGGAACATTGCTTGCGTAATAAAAATATAGTTTCAAGAAGGAGAAGTAGATGGCAACAGTAGAAAAAGACTTTAAAGTCAAGAACGGAATCCAGGTAGCCCTTGGAGGTTCCTTTGGTGGCGCAGTAGAGGTAGGAGCACCAACGCTTCCATCTCACGCAGTAACTAAGGAATATGTAGACGCTATCTCTAGTTCTATTACTGTTGCATCTACCGCTCCAGAGTCACCAACAGATGGAACTCAATGGCTTGATACAGTTACAAAGCGTGTTAATTTTTATTACGACGGTACTTGGTATACAGCAGCAACAATTGATGATACCCTGAACCTTCCACAACACATTCACGATACCGCTATTGACGGAACAGGTTTGATAGTAACCACATTCCGTGAGGGTGGATCAATCCCAGCAAGCCCAATGTCAACGGGCCTTGACGGTGGATCACCAGACTCTACTACATTTGACGTAGTATTTGATGGAGGATCTCCAGTAGATAACTTCAATTAAAAATTGATGTTATAATTAGACAAATGGGCAGCACCCATAAGGAGAAATAAAATATGGCAACAAGAATGCAACAGCGCAGAGGTACTGCAGCACAATGGACTGCTGCTAATCCAATTTTGGCTTCAGGTGAAATCGGATTTGAAACCGACACCAATCAATTTAAGATGGGCGATGGCACCTCTACATGGACAGCCTTGTCATATTTTAAGAACTTAGAAGATCTTGGCGGGTCATTAGATGACTACGTCCCACTAACAGTATTAGGAGAGCCAGAAGGCGTTGCTACACTTGACTCTTCTGGATATATTCCAGTTAGCCAGTTGGCCAACATTATTAATGGTGCTCCACAAGCACTGGATACACTAAATGAAATTGCTAGTGCAATCGACACTGTTAATGCAGCAGTTTCTACACATGAAAATACACACTTAAATATTCACGGTGTAGCAGACATGACTGCTCTTGCAACTAATGCACAAGTGTCATCTGACATTGAGTCTGGAATCAATACACACAACTCAGACACAACTGGAGTACATGGAATTGCTGATACAGCAGCCCTAGCAACAACAACATCTGTATTAGACGCAATTGGCACACACTCATCAGATACAACAGATGTTCATGGAATTGCAGATACATCTCTACTTGCTACACAGGCAGATGTAGAGACACACAGAACAGATACAACAAATGTTCATGGAATTGAAGATACAGCAAATATTGTTATGCAGGCAGACCTAACATCTCATGCTAACGAAACGCTAAATGTTCATGGAATTGCCAATACTGCAGATCTTGCAACAGAATCATATGCAGACGGAGCAGTTTCTGACCATAACCTAGTTACAACTTCTGTACATGGAATTGCAGACACTTCTGCTCTTGCAACATCAACAGATGTATCAAATGCAGTAGATGCACACAATACAGATACAACTTCTGTACACGGAATTGCTGACACAGCAGAACTAGAAACACAAACTGGCGCACAGGCTAAGGCAGATAATGCACAGTCTGCAGCAGAAGCAACCGCAGCAGGACTTTATGCAACAATTATTAGCCCAACAATGAGCGGTAGCGCAACAGTAGAAAACATTACAGTTACAGGAAACCTTACAGTACAGGGAACAACTACAACAGTAGATGCAACTAACCTTGAGGTTACTGACTCACTTATTTATCTATCAGCAGAACAATTCGATACAGATGCACTAGATATCGGTATCTTTGGTGCCTATGGAGACGTCCAATCTGGACACTTCCACACAGGTATTGTTCGTGATGCATCAGATGGAAAGTGGAAGTTGATCTCTGCTGGTCCAGAGCCAGTTTCAAACGTTATCGATTTCTCAGGAGTAACTTATGACACACTTAAGTTGGGTGGAGTAGAGTTCTCTGATGGAACTCAGACAAAGCAAGGTGTAGCATCACTCACACCTATTGTTGAAAAGACAGCATCATACACACTGTCATCACTTACAGAAAGAGATACCCTTATTGAGGTTAACTCTTCATCTGCTACAACTATTACAATCCCAGCAAACTCAGCAGTTGCATATCCAGTAGGAACATCTATTGATATTCTTCAGACTTCAACAGGTCAGGTAACAATTGCAGGCGCAGGCGGAGTTACAGTTAACGCAACACCAGGATTAAAGTTACGTACACAATGGTCTTCAGCAACGCTATTCAAGCGTGCAGAAAACGTATGGGTCGTAATGGGCGATTTGACAGCATAATAAAAGGAGAAGATATATATGGCAACTAGCAAGAAAAAGGGTATTAAGTCATCCGCACAGGATAACTTCTTAGCACCATTAGCACCGACACTTGATTCCGCTACAGATGTAGGAACAAATAGAGCATATGATAATGGAGCAGTCTCAGTTGCCTTTACAGCAAATGGTCCTTACACAGCAACATCTTATACTGTTCTTGCTAGTACTGGTCAAACTGCTACAGGATCTTCTTCTCCAATTGTAGTTACTGGAATTGCAACAGGTGCAACACCTACATTTACCGTTAAGGCTACAAACGCTGCTGGAGACTCTCCATACTCTTCAGCATCTGGAGCGGTTACTGTTACCACAGTGCCAGCAACTCCAGGAGCACCTAGTGCATCTTCTCCGTCAGCAGGAACAGACTCAGTTTCATGGTCAGCACCTGCAAACGGCGGTAAAGCAATTACAAATTACCACTGGGAGTCTAATGACTCTAAGTCTGGAGATACAGGCACAGCAACATCTGTAAGCGTTGGACAAGAACAAGGAACAGCCCAGGCTTATCGTGTATACGCTACAAATGCAAATGGTAACTCTGAATATTCAGGATACTCTGGAACAGTTACAACAACATTCTCGTTCGCACCATTCTCTGTATTTGGTTTCTCACCATTCTCTGTATTCGGATTCTCTCCGTTCTCAGTGTTTGGTTTCTCCCCATTTGGATTCTCTCCGTTTTCTGTATTTGGCTTCTCACCGTTCTCAGTATTCGGATTTTCTCCATTCGGATTCTCTCCATTTGGATTCTCTCCGTTCTCATTCTATGGTTGCGTAGATCAGGATACCCTAGTATCCGTAGTGGGTCCAAATGACTCAGTTGCGTACAAGGCTGCAAAAGACATTGTTGTAGGAGACGAAGTTTGGGCACCACGATGGACAGAACTTGTTGACGAATCTTTGGCTAATCCAAATGACATGCAGTCAGCAGTACTAACAGGTATGGAAATGGTAAAGACATCAATTGTCGCTTCACGACCATCTGTTAAAGCAACAACAATGTGGTTTAACGATGACCCATCACTTCGATTCTCACTAGAAGAAAGAATGCTTGTAAAGCGAGATGGAACATATCAATTTGCAAACTCTGGAACAATTGAGGTTGGAGATTATCTAGTTAAGAATCTCGAAGATGGAACATTCCAAGATCTAGAGATTACCAAGGTAGATATTGTTGACGGCGACCGTGTTGTTTATCAATTCGACGCAGAACCTACAGACACAATCATTGCTGGTAACTTTGTTTGCCACAATTTAAAGGCCTTCTAGTATAGTTGGATAAACTTGTCTAGCGTATATCACTTACATATACCTAGAACTGGTGGAGTGTCTTTACGTGAGCACATTAAGCCTATTCTTGGAAATGATCAATGTTTTTCAACTCACTATCAGGCATTAAGCCACGACTCCTTTGGTTCTAAGAAATTTGTATCTGGACATTTTGGATTAATGCCAATAGACTATATGGACAATCCTTATATTTTTACAATAGTCCGTGACCCTATTTCTAGATTTATTAGTTATATTAAATATACTAAAAAAATATTTGAGTATATGGATGATTTAGAGTACCTAGAATATTGTCTATACGAAGTTCCAGAGGCATATAGTAATATGCAGACAAAATTTTTAAGCGGGTACACAGACATAGAAAAATATAATGGTAGTTCTGGCATAGCAGACAAAGTATCTAACTTATGGTACTTAGAGGGTTACTCAGATAATGCCATTGAGGTTTTAAATACAATAGATCACATTGACATATTTACTTTAGATCAAATAAATCTTATACCATTTAAAATATCGGATGTTTTAGGGATACCCGCTTTTCGTTTATCGATTGCCTATAACGGATCAGACCCAAGGGTATTTATACCAGAGAAACATTATGATAGAATTAGAGAGTTAAACGAACAGGATATAATTCTATATAATGAAATTTGCAAAAGATCCTAAAAATACTACCTGGACAATTAAAGAGTTGTCCTCATTTGAGATTGATGGTATTGTCGACGAGGTTTCTAAGTATCAAAATGAGTGGTTTATTGATACAAGCAGACAAGAAACCTATCTTTCGCATAAGGATACTCTAATGTATCAACTACAGTTTATGGACTATGATTGGTATCCAGAGTTGCCAGTTGATACACATACGGTCAATTCCTTTAAAACAGATGTGGCACAATCTCAATACAACTATATTGTTCGATCTATGGAATCTGCCTTTGATGGCAAGGTGGTAAGGTCAGAATTGGTAGTCCTTAAAGCAAATAAGAAGGTTAGTCCTCACGTAGATGGAGGGCAAATGTTAAATATATCTAGAAGATGCCATATCCCTATTTTTACAAACGATAATGTATTCTTTACAGTCTTTAAAAATAGAGTAAATATGAAGCCTGGAATATGTTATGAGATTAACAATGGCATGCCTCATTCTGTGGAGAACAACTCAGACTTAGACAGGGTCCACCTGATACTAGACATTTTGCCAAATGAATATATGCTATAATTATAAAGAGTGCTAGGAGATAAAATGCAAACTCATCAGACCGAAATGAAAAGCGTGAGCAGATCACCGCAACCTCATAAATTTTTTGAAAGGTACCTAGAGAATAATCTAGATGTCCTTACTTTTGAATTACAAGATAGATATAAGAAGATTGAAGAAGCAAAAGTAACTGGTGTGACCCCAGTCACAGATAATGAGATTTGGAAATCTTCTAATAGCGTATCTACAATGAAATGGAGACAGTACAATGTATTCCAGTTCCACTCAGATGGTATCTATAACTTGTATAAGGCTGTAAGAGAGATGGCCATCGAAGCATGCGATTACTACGACATAGATTTCGACAAACAACGCTACATGCTGCAGGGATGGTTTAACATTAATCATGCACATAGTGGAAAGTTAGACTGGCACGATCACGGACCAATGGGTGCACCAAACTTCCATGGCTACTACTCTGTAAGTGCAGAACCATCCGTTACGTATTATAGAGTTTTTGACAAGGATGTTGAAAACCATAATAAGAATAATCGTGCAATTCTTTCTGAGATGGGTCACCCACATGCAATGGGAGATTGGGACTGGGAAGGTCCAAGAATTACGATTGCCTATGACATCGTTCCATTGTACGATATCAAACATTTTGCAAAGGATCAGGAGCAGCATTGGATACCACTAGCATGATAGCCATGAAATCAAACAAGAGACCACACAGATTCTTTGAGCGTTTTATTAATAATGACCTAGATGACCTATATGTATACCTTAAGGATAAGCATAAGGAAATTTTAGACGGTAAGGTGGGAGAAATTCCAGCAGAAGAGTTGGCTAAATTTAATGAGATCAATGGTGCACCGACACAACTAGGTCATTACTATAACGTGTTTGACTTTGATCACAGAGCCATTAAGGTTCTAAAGAAGGCCCTTTATGACGCTATGCAAGATGCCTGTGAATATTATGAAATTGATTTTAAGGCCAAAGATTACATGATTCATGGATGGTTTAACCTTGACTATCGCTCAGACGGAAAAGTTTCTCCGTTAGAAAAGCCAGAACATTACCATGACCACATGGGCGGAGAAGGTGCTCCTGTATTTCACGGATACTACTGTGTTAATGCTGAGCCATCGTCAACTTATTATCTAATCGATGGAGAAACTCCATTTGAAAATATTAATAAGAATAATCGTGCAATTATTTCAGAAACTGGACATCCGCATGGCAGAGATGACTGGTACAAGCAGGCTCCAAGAATTACAATCGCTTATGATATTGCTCCATCATCAATGAACGTTGGGTCAAATTGGATAAAGTTATAAAAAAGTTTTTATGCTTTGTTCTTGGACATAAGGTTTCTACAATTCAATGTCCAGTTACTGGGATTAAGCAAACATCTTGTATTAGATGTACCCCACAACGCCATGAACGTGGCATGAGTTTTTCATAACACTAAACCTAAGATTGAGGCAGTGTTTTGCTTTTTAGAAAACTCTGCTATAATTAGTCTATTCCAGTTTTCAAGAAGGAGAAACACATGTCAGATTTTTTTAGTTTTCGTTTGCCAGATGACTTTGTTAATGAATATCAAACAAAGCAATCACCATTTGGATTCGTAGATGCAGGTAGCAATTCGTTGGGAGAGATCACCTTTATTCGCACATATTCTCGTGTGAAGGAGGATGGAACTAAAGAGCGTTGGCATGAAGTTTGTCGTCGTGTAATTGAGGGTATGTACTCAGTACAGAAGAACCATGCCAAGGAGAATCGTCTACCGTGGAACGATTATAAGGCTCAGAAGTCAGCGCAAGAAGCCTTCCAGAGAATGTTTGAACTTAAGTGGACCCCACCAGGACGAGGCATGTGGACATTTGGAACAGCCATGACAATGGAAAAGAAGAACTCGGCAGCACTACAAAACTGTGCTATGGTTTCTACAAAAGACTTAGATAAGAATGATCCAGGAGCACTGTTTGCTTGGGTAATGGATGCACTTATGCTTGGCATCGGTGTTGGCTTTGATACAGTTGGACAGGAAAAGAATTTTTCTATCTATGCACCAACAGAGCCAGCAGCGATTTACGAAATTCCAGACACTCGTGAGGGATGGGTAGAATCGGTTAGACTTTTGTTAAACTCTTACCTACGACAGAACCAGCCAATCCAGCAATTTAACTATGACCTTATCCGTCCTCTAGGAGCACCGATTAAGGGCTTTGGAGGGGTCGCCAGCGGTCCAGCACCACTCATTCAACTACATACACAGATAGAACGTGTAATCGGCGGTAGAGCAGGAGAAACCCTTGATAGCCGTGCTATTACAGACATCATCAACCTTATTGGTACCTGCGTGGTATCAGGAAATGTTCGCCGTTCTGCAACCCTTGCTTTAGGTGCAGCAGGAGATGAAGACTTCATTAATCTTAAGAATGCTGAAGTGTTCCCAGAGCGCAACTCGTTTGATCCAGAAAAGCCAGGTTGGGCTTGGATGTCAAATAACTCAATTTCTGCAACAGTCGGAATGGACTATGAAAAGTACACCGATCTGATTGTTAATAACGGAGAGCCAGGTTTTATCTGGCTTGATGTTGCTCGTAACTATGGTCGTCTAGCAGATCCTGCAGATGGGAAAGACTATCGTGTTATGGGCTTCAATCCTTGTGCGGAGCAGCCATTGGAGTCGTATGAACTTTGTACTCTTGTAGAAGTTCACTTAAATCGACATGAGTCCAAGGAGGACTTCCTCAAGACATTGAAGTTTGCTTACCTTTATGGTAAGACTGTTACATTGCTTCCAACACACTGGCAGCAGACAAACGGTATCATGCAGCGCAACCGCCGTATTGGTACATCACTTACTGGTATTGCTTCATTTGCAGATCAGAAGGGTCTTCCAGCAGTTCGTGAGTGGATGGATGAAGGATATCAGACAATCCGTAAGTATGATCGTCAATACTCAGAGTGGCTATGTGTTCGTGAATCAATTCGTGTAACAACAGTTAAGCCATCTGGATCAGTATCAATTCTTTCTGGCGCAACTCCTGGTGTTCACTGGGGTCCTGGAGGAAACCATTTTCTTCGTGCTATTCGTTTTGGTGAGACAGACCCAATGCTTCATCTATTCAAAGCAGCGGGGTATAAGATCGAGAAAGATCTTGTATCAGCAAATACACAAGTCGTATACTTCCCAGTTAAATCAGGACACCCACGTTCTGAAAAAGATGTAACACTATTTGAAAAGATTGCACTTGCTGCAACTGCTCAGAAGTACTGGTCGGATAATGGAGTTTCTGTAACGCTATCATTTGATAAAGAAACAGAGGCAAAGCATGTTGCCCCAGCACTTCACATGTATGAAGGCCAATTGAAGGCTGTATCATTCCTTCCAATGGGAAATACTGTCTATCCACAACAGCCATACACTCAGATTTCTGAAGAAGAGTATAATAGTTATATCGGACAAATCAAGAAGATTGATTTTTCTGCCATCTACGATGGTGTAGATAACCTAGAAGCACAAGGTGAGGCTTATTGCACCACTGACGCTTGTGAACTTAAGATAGGATAATTATGTTTAAGGTTGTGAAGCAGTTTATAACCGCAGAGGATGTAGCCCTAGTTCAGGGCTATATTCCTACAATAAAGTTTCATACAAAGAACGACCATGTTCCATTGCACAATAATTTGTTTGATGGAGGCGCTTTGTTTGATATCCATACCCGTGGAGAAATGCCAAAGGAAATTCTAGACATCTTCTCTAAATATTCAAGAGGGTATTGGGAGTTAGTATCGGAGGTAGAAAATGAGAATTATCATCCGCCAATGTTCTCCAAGCATTATATCGCACGACTCTCATCAGGAGCCAGTGACGGGTATCATTACGCAGATAGTAGACCTATCGGCACTTATGGTTCCTATATTGTTTGGAATGATGGCTATACTGGTGGCAGCATCGGCTTTGAGGAAACGAATGAGCATATCCAGTTATCCCCAGGCGACCTAATCTTTTTTAAAGAGACTCAAGAGAATCGACACAGAATAGAAGAGATCACTTCTGGCGAAATGTTTTTTTCTGAGTCATGGATGTCTCCATGGGGTACATGCCCAGATCCAAATGTAAAGTATGAGACAGTACAGTGGGAAGACTGGGAAATAAAAGGCTTCTATGAATAAACTAGTTATTCACGAAAAGCGGTTCATGCATCCAGAAGATGCTATGCTAATTTGTGACTATGCTAGATCTGTCGATAACCAGTTTTCTGATTTTGGAAATGTAGAAAAAGAGTTTACATTTTTTGCAGATTTCAAAGATCAAAAAATTAAAAGTTTGCTAGATGACTATGGTATATTAGTCAGACAGTTTGTAAATAGTAAATATGAAATTACGTCAGAACCGTTTGATGGAACTAAGACTCATATTGCTAGATTTGAAACTGGATATGGAATGCACGAGCATTTTGACAGCGGTAGGCCAAATGACATTGCTACACTTATATACTTGAATAACGACTATATTGGTGGAGAGATTTATTTTCCAGACTTAGATATAGAGATTAAACCAGAGGCTGGAGATCTTGTATGTTTTCCAGATACACCAGATTTTGTGCATGGCGTAAAACCAATAGAGAGTGGAATTAGATATACATCACCACGCTGGCTGACACGTATTATATGATAAAATAGAGTTACTATGCCAAGCCCGTCTAATTTATATGCAGAAAAGGTTTTTTCAGAGCACCCATTGCTTTTGTGGGCGCTAGACGATGCTACCGACTACCTATCTCTTATCAGTGAGAATGATCGCATTATCTCGTCCTGGGATATTACTGGTGGTACTGTGGTAAGTTCTCCATCCTCTGTAATTTTAGACTATCCATTTCCAGACTCTCAGGCAACCATTGTAAGAGGAGATGAAGTTCTTTCAGGTTCTGGAACAATTAAATTTGTAAGTGAAAATATTAAAAACTTTAATGACTTAGATTATGATCTAGGCAATATAACATTTTCAAGTTATTTATATGCAAATACAGCCTACGTAGATTCCTACGAAATTGGCTACGTATATGCAGATACCACTACAGGAACAAATGTAGAAGTATTAAAAAAGTTTCCAATGAATATAAAAAAACAATGGGCGCTTATATCTGAGACATTTGATTATCCAAAAGAAAACACTACATTTAAGGCCGTACTAAAAATAAATTATATTGGCGGTGGAACACAGGCTCAAAATGAATTTGCACAAACAGGATTTTCTGTCGGGCAGTGGTCAGAAAACTTTAATGCAAAGTCTTTAGGAATTACTCCAATAAATCTACCTAGTAACATTGCCATATCATCTGGATATCAGGGCACACCAGCAGTTTCATATGGACTGTCAGAAAAGCCAGGATATTATCTAATTAAAAATAATAAACTTTTAGCAAGCAATAGAGGCTTGCCCTTAGTTTTTGGGTCTTCAAACGTAACAAAGATCTCTCAAAATTCAGGTGATCCATCGCTCATACTTCCTGGAGACGGAATCCTAAATGATTCTGGCAGATTCAGAGAGTACACACTAGAGGCATGGATCAGACTACACTCAGATTCCATGACAGCAAAAAAGATTATTGGTCCTATAGCCTCATCAGATGGTATCTATGCTGATGGTCCTTTTATTGTCTTAAAGATTGGAGACAATAACGGCTCATACTTTGTTGGCAAATGGGACAGGCCAATGCTGCTACATCTTCGCATCAGACAAAACATCGCTTCACTGCTTGTTAATGGAGAAGAAGTTATATCTCTTGCGTTTACTTCGTCTGACCTAGAACTTCCATTAGAATATAACAAGGATACTGGAAAACATCAGGACTGGATTGGATTCTATGCATACGAAGACATTGAGCCAGTAGAGATAGATTGTGTTGGAATTTATCCATATACCATATCTGAGGTAATGGCAAAAAGACGATTTGTTTATGGGCAAGGTGTTGAATTCCCAGAAAACATTAATACTGCTTATAGCGGAACATCCACATATGTGGATTATGCATTTTCTGATTATAGCAATAACTACTCATATCCAAATTTGGGGAAGTGGGATCAGGGCATAGTCGATAACCTAGACACAAGCAATAACTTATTGTCAGTTCCAACATACGCAGATCCAGTTTTTGTATTTTCAAACAAGACAACTGAAAATTTATATACAGACTGTGCTGTTGTCCAAAACGAGGACTCCCTATTTCTGACATTTAGGCCGTCAACATCTTGGAATACAACACAGGGGTATATGCTCATAGAAAATCTGCAACTACTAAATGAGCCAACAGATACATTTTATGCAATTTTCAAACCAACAGAACTAACTCAAAACAGAATGACCTTGGTCAGACTAGATAACACCACAACATCAGACTACCTGTCTATAGACCTTGTTGGGGATAGGGTTGAGTATATTCTGAAGCAAGGTGGGGCAGAGGAGACACTCTACACATCATATGGAGTTATTGAGGATGTAAAGTTTGGTGTTGGTCTTAACATTAGGTTATTTACAGAGTACTTTGGTCAAAGAGCATACGCATTTTTTGGCAATACAGCAGGAATAAAAGTTTATGTGGGAGGAAGCAGTGGTCTAACTAATACATTTACTGGAAATATATATCAGTTCTCCTTATGTTCTGCAAGAAACTTAGCAAACTATTCAGATATTTTTGACTCAAAGGGTCTGCCAATTCAGTATGAAAATGTTTTTGATGACTACTCACAGGAAATTTTGTATGATGCAGAAGGTACATACTTTGGAAATAGTTCTGCCTTTTGGAATTATGTTTTAGACGGCGGTACACCATATAACTTTATTACAGAAACAATGACAGACCACAAGGCTAGTCTTAGCATTATGCCACAAAACTACTTTGACACATTCTCAGTAGACTTTTCCTTGTCTGGTTATTGGGAAGATCACATTCCTCTTACACAATTTGCAACATATAAAGAAGACGAGCAGGGCGGTATGGTTTATGACCTAGACTTTATCCAGTTCAATATCGACTATTCTTTGCCTAAAATGATATCCGAAATTGTTTCTGATTCACAGGGCTGGACATATGCAGAGTTGCAATCAGAATTCAGCAATCCAGTAGAGAAGAAATACTCAGATCTAGACAATTATTTATTTACTGGATATGAGTCATATGGAGACTTGCAAAATAAATTAATTAAAACATTTAGGTATGATACATCCTCGGCATACGTAAGATCATTTATAACATTCCAGTATTTGTCATCAGGAGCAAATGCACCAAGGTCTGCCTTTAACAGAGACTACCCAGTTAGATATTCAAATGTGGTTGAGCCACAGTCAAACTGGATGACATCTAGATATGAAGTTGTAGATGGAACAGTTATCTACCCTCCATCTGGCGTTGACATTAATGATCTTGCAATAGTTACACATCTCGAATATAGTGTAGATGGAATTAAAAATAGACCGATAAGACTAAGAAGTTTAGAGTATGCATCGTTATCAATGTCGGACACAACTCCGACAAAAATCAGTACACGTTTTGGAAATCCAATATACCCATATTCTAGCAACGGATACTACTTGGACTATAAGGGCAAGAACCCATTCCTAATCTATAAAAATAGCATGCCGTATCTTTATATGACTAGAGACTCTGGCATTCGTGTTGTTGGAAATGTAAACAACATTGGAAGTCGAGGACTTATGGTCCCAATCAATCAGTCTAAAGAGGCAGACTTTAAGGTTATTGCTATTCAGATGGCACTAAGATGTGACCTCGAAAGTTTCCCTATTTCAGCAATGGAAGTTTGTGAGATTGAGAGTGCAGAGGGTGCAATCAAAATTTTTGTAAAAGCAAATGACAGGTATGGGCAAAGAGCAAAGGTGTATGCAGTCAATACAAAGACTGGAAAGCAAGAAAATAGCATTGCAATTTATATAGATGGCAACATTGCAAAGGATCCAGTGCTTTCTATTGAAGAGTGGAGCATGCTTGGAATATCCTTCCAAAACATGATTAACTTTGATGAGTTCACAGGCAGCCTTAAGTTAACTGGTCCTTTTATTTTTAACAATATTTCTCATTATAGGTCTACCAATCTTCAGACTGTTCAGCGTATTGAGAAGAGACCTTGGTACCGTGTTAAAGTAGACTCTGTGACAAATCTTGAACTAGACTGGGATTACTGGCATTCATCGTTCATTTGGAATGGCGTACTTATTATTGCTTCTACGTCATACTATTCGGTAGACCCATCAGATATCTATAAATCCTATGTTGGCACAAACAAGATTATTGTTGATGATACAAGAGAGTTGACGCTTGGATCATACGAATACTCTGTCTATTCAGACATTGCTTGGCAATCTCACGTCCAATCCCCTGCATAATGTGGTATACTAATGGTTATGAATCTTGAAAACCCAAACAAAAAGCGTAAAAACCTGCCAAAGATGAAAGGCCAGGTTGGTGAGTCTAAGGTCAAAGTTATTGAAAAACACTATGACTGGGGACTTTATGTATACAAGAAGGCTAATGGAAAGTGGTTTACAGACGGCACGGGTTCTGTATTAAACATCCCATCCATGAAGGGTGACATTAGTCAGATTGCAAAACTTAAGGACGCTGCAAAATATTTCGGGGATCCAGGAGATGGAACATGTGTATTCGTTCCAGGACTTACAAGAATTACAGAAGAGGAATACTCAGAGCAAAAGCAAAGACTTGCAGAGGGTCTAATTCCTTCGCTCAACGACCTTGGCGCATGGCACGCAGCACAAGAGACCTACAAGAAGTATGGAAGTGATGATTAATGGAAGATAAATTAAATATCCGTATCGATGATATTGCTGAGGCTGATGATACCTTTAGCAAGAGCGATCCATTTAATTTATCATGGGATGCCCTAAAATCACTAGACGAACTAGACAATAATTTTAAAAGAAGAGCAACTAGAAAACTTGCAAAGGGTGAGGCAACGCCAGCATACATCGACAGTGCACGTGCTAACTCAAGCGGTATCAACGGAGCACAATCAAAAGAAATTAATCCAGGAACTATCTACAGAAATGGTTATGGACTCTTTGATGTAATCACTCCCCCATGGAATGTTTATGAACTAGCAAACTTCTATGACACATCATTTGCAAACCATGCTGCTATTGATGCTAAGGTAGAAAACATTGTTGGTCTAGGATATGATTTTGAAATTTCTCCAAGAACAATGTTGAAGTTAGAAGCATCTGAAGCAAAGACAGCAGAGAATGCAAAGAAGAGAATTGAAAGAGCAAAGATTGAGTTGCGTGACTGGCTGGAATCACTTAACAGCGATGACTCATTTACAGCAACTATGGAAAAAGTTTACACAGACTTAGAGGCAATCGGTAATGGTTACCTTGAGATTGGACGAACAGTCCGTGGAGAGATTGGGTATGTTGGACATATTCCAGCAACCACCGTTAGAGTGAGAAGACTACGTGACGGCTTTGTTCAAATCATTGGAAATAAAGTAGTTTACTTCCGTAACTTTGGAGCAAAGAATCCAAACCCAGTAACACAAGATCCTCGTCCAAATGAGATTATTCACTTTAAGCAGTACTCACCATTAAATACATTCTATGGTGTTCCAGATATTATTTCCGCAGTTAATTCATTGCATGGTGATGCACTTGCTTCACAATACAATATTGACTTCTTCGGCAATAAGGCAACCCCAAGATATGTTGTAACACTTAAAGGTGCAAAACTTTCTAGTGACGCAGAAGACAAGATGTTTAGATTCTTGCAGACAAGTTTGAAGGGGCAAAGCCACAGAACTTTGTATATCCCTCTACCAGGAGATACGGATACAAATAAGGTTGAGTTCAAAATGGAGCCAATTGAAACTGGTGTTCAAGAGGCTTCCTTTGAAAGATATAGAAAACAAAATCGTGATGACATTCTTATTGCACACCAAGTTCCTTTGTCAAAGATTGGTGGCGGAGACTCATCTGCAATTGCTGCATCTCTTGCACAAGATCGCACATTCAAGGAACAAGTTGCACGACCAAGACAGAGAACTATTGAAAAACTTATTAATAAAGTTATTCACGAAAAGACAGATATCCTTGATTTCAAGTTTAACGAACTAACACTTACAGATGAAATTGCTCAGTCACAGATTCTTGAGAGATATGTCAAGACTCAGATCCTTCTCCCAGATGAGGCAAGAGAGGCTATCGGAAAGCCATCTCGTCCAGACGGTAAGGGTAACGAGCCACTTCAGACAAAGCCACAAGATGCAGCAAACGATAACGCCGACAGACAAAGAGATTCCGAAAGAATGAATAATCAGTCAGATGGATCAGCCACTGTATCTGGTCGAAACCCGAAAGGCGAAGGTCGTTCTTCTCAATAGTGATATTTAACACATTGTTATAAAAAGGCCTTATAATTAGACTAACATGACTATATCGAAAGCGCACTGGAATACAGAAGGCGATAATGTTCGCCTCTCAATGCCTCTTACAAAGGTTGACAAGGAACGTCGCATCGTTTCTGGTTTTGCATCTTTGGACAATCTAGACAAGCAGGGTGACATCGTAACAGCAGATGCATCGCTTAAGGCTTTTTCTGCTTTTAGGGGTAATATTCGTGAGATGCACCAGCCATCAGCAGTAGGCAAGATGGTTGACTTTAAGCAAGACAAGTATTTCGATCCAGAGACAAAAAAGTTTTATAATGGCGTAGTTGTCTCCGCCTACATTTCAAAGGGTGCACAAGATGCATGGGAAAAAGTTTTGGATGGTACATACACAGGATTTTCTATCGGCGGTAGAATGAATAAGTGGGATGACGCATTCGATGAGAAGATGAATGAAACAATTCGAGTCATTAAGGATTATGATCTAGTAGAACTTTCTCTAGTAGATTCACCAGCAAATCAGTTTGCAAACATTATGTCTGTAGAAAAGGTTGACGGACACATGGTTGTGAAGGGAGCAGAAGAAACAGTTCTTGAGAATGTATTCTTTGACAAGGATGCTGGAATCGTATTGGTATCAGAAGACGAGGCTATGCTTAGCCCACTTTCTGGTGAACCAATGCAAAACATAGGTTTCGTTGAAAAAAATGACAACGAAAAAACAAATATGATCAAATTCTTAGTTGATAGTGCTAAAGGCATTAATACTTCTAAGATTACCAAGGAGGTAAATCCTATGACAGAGCAAAACGCAGTTGTTGAAGAAACAACAGAAGTAACAAAGTCAGAAGAGATCGCTCCACAGGCAGATGCCGTTGTTGAAACTCCTGCTGAAGAGGCAGTTGCTGAGAAGGCTGATGAAGTCCCAGCATCTGAGGAAGTTGCCAAAGCAGATGAATCTGCTAACGTAACAGTAGCACCAGAAGTATCTACAGAAGTATCGAAGTCAGATGAAGCAGTTGTTGACTCAATTGCAGAAATCAAGAATATCGTAACATCAGCCTTTAGCGATCTAGTATCAACAGTTAAGTCTTTACAGGCAGAAGTAGAAATGCTTAAGTCTTCAAAAGTTGATGTTGAAACAGCAAAAACATCTTTCGCTGAAGTTGCAAAAGACATTGCAGCAGCAAAGGATTATTTTAATGAGTTTGGAAAGAGAGTAGATGCAGTAGAAGCGGATACTGCTTTCCGAAAGTCTGGCGATCTCGGCGAGATTGTACAGGATCAACCTGTAATGGTTGAAAAATCCCTATGGGGCGGTAGTTTCCTCAAAACAGCCGACTTATTTCGATAAGGTTAAAATCACTAGGAGGTGACAATATGTCGGAAGAGATTAAGAAAAATCAGCCAGGAGAATCTGGAGAACTAGGTGGAACAGCACCAGGTCTTTATCAGGGTCAAGGTGCATTCGCATCAGGATCTGAAGCAGGTTCAAACATCCCTGGCAATTATACTGATGGGGGCGTTCTGGGAAATATTCCTAACGCTAACCTAGGTCTTACAACAGGACCAAACGCTGTAAATCCTTCAGGTGAGGCTGGATCAGGTATCCTACGCCCAGAGCAAGCACGTCGTTTTATTGACTACGTGTGGGATGCAACAGTTCTCGCCCAAGATGGTCGCAAAGTTACCATGCGTGCAAACACAATGGAACTTGAGAAGGTTAACGTTGGTGAGCGTGTTATCCGTGCTGCTTCACAGGCAGTTGGCGATTACACAAACACTGGTGCTACATTCTCTAAGGTAGAACTTACAACCAAGAAGATTCGTCTAGACTGGGAAGTTTCTGCTGAAGCACTAGAAGATAATATTGAAGGGGCTGCACTAGAAGATCACATTGTTCGCTTGATGACAAATGCTTTCGGTAACGATATCGAAGACCTTGCTATCAACGGTACAGGTAACTCTGGTGACGGCGCATTCCTTGGTATTATGGAAGGTTTCGTAAGCCGTGTTAAGAATGATGGAGATGCACACGAGTCTGTTGTTACAGTTGCAGATAATGCCTGGACACCAGAAGTTATGCAGAACATCATCCTTGCAATGCCACGTAAGTATCGTGCTATCAAGTCTAACTTGAAGTTCTATGCTGGAACAGATGCGTTCCAAGGTATTGTTAAGAACAACGGTACATTGTCTGACGCAATTGCTGAAGCACTTGGAAAGAATGGTAATACTGCTGCTAATACACAGGCTTACCTTGACGGACAAGGCCAGACATTCGGTGGAGCACGTACAACCCGTGTACTCGGTGTTGACGTACAAGAAGTTCCTTACTACCCTGCAGGATATGTCGACTTGACATTCCCACAGAACCGTGTATGGGGCTTCCAGCGTGACATCACTGTAAACCGTGAATACAAGGCAAAGAAGGACACAATTGAATACACAGTATTCGTCCGCTTTGGTATTCAGTGGGAAGAGCAGGATGCAATCGCATTCGCTGATGCTGCTGCAGATGCATAATCTGTAATAAGCACCTTTAAGAGAGGGGGTAGGGGCGCAATCTCCTCCCCCTCTTTTTACTTAAATTAATCTGTTATAATTACAACATAAAACATAAGGAGGTATTATGTCAGAAGAGTTAAAGAATGAAGAAGCCCCAGCAGTTATCGCTGAGGAAGTTGCAGCCCCTGCTGCAGAGCCAGTAATCGTAGAAGAGCCAAAGGTGGAAGCACCTGAAGTGTCTGAGAAGGTTGAAGAGGCAAAGCCAGAGGCAGTTATCACAACTCCACGTCCAGTATCAAAGTCAGAAGATTCAGTTCAGGCTTTAGGTTCAGTTCCAGGTGGAGCAATCGGAGCAACAACAGCACCACGTCCAGCACCAAAGCCTGCTAAGAAGGCTGCGGAACCTAAGAAGACTGAGACAGTGGCGATCTATTCATCTCGCAATGTAACTTGGAATGGCGTAGGAAAGGTTTATCGTGGCTACAATATTGTAGACAAGGCTGCTGCAGACAAGTGGCTTTCACGTGACCATGTTCGTATCGCTACTCCTGAAGAAGTTGCTAAGGAGTTTGGCAAGTAAAAATGGAGATATTGAGGGTTCCGTCAAGTACTATTGCATACACAGTCACTGGTTTAACCCCAGGAGATTATGGCTATTCTGTAGTAGACTTGGCGGACCACTCAGTCTCTACTGGAGAAGTTACTGTAACTTCAGATTCCCAAATTGTAAGCATTTCTTTGCCAGACAACATTGACGGGGCATATGAAGTTTCTATTGCAGGAACTACCGAGGTAGTTGATGTTATCAGACCATATGTAGATCCTACAGTATTAGGAACAACCGCTACAGAAGTAGAAGAATATAAGATAAATGAAATGGTTGCCAGATCAATCATTGATACAAAGATTACAAAAGGTTTTTATAATAAGAAAATTGCTATCCAAGGTTTGGGGCAAGGTTCTGATTTCTTCCCATTGTGGGAAAAGGTAAATAGCATACTTAAGGTATATGAAAATGATGTGCTTGTTTATGACAGCACTGCAGAAAATAATACATACTCATACTACATTACATTGGATGGTTCGGCTATCTACAGAGTTGACCCTAGCGATCTTGCAGGAGATACCATCAACAGAATTGACTATCGACCATTAGTTCTTCCAACATCTTCTGGTGATCTTGGTTACATGGGTGGACGTACTGTTGCATTCCCAGATGGATACAACTACACATTTATTGTAGATGCTGGAAACAAGAACATTCCGTCTGATATTATTCAGGCAACAAAGATGCTTATTGAAGATTTAAAGTGTGGAAAGTTAGAATACTATAAGCGTTACATGACAGCATATAACACTGATCAGTTTAGAATTCAGTTCGATAAGACAATGCTTGATGGCACAGGTAACTTTATTGTAGACAAGATTCTAGAGAAATACGAAAATACGATAACTAAACCAGGAGTTTTATAATGATTTGCGAGTCAACGGATTTTTTATATCCAATGCTCGTAGATGTTTATCATCCAATAGTTGAGCAGGGAACATACGGAAATGTTAAAAAGACTTGGGTCCTTGACAGAACTATTGCCTGCTCATTCACAGCACCAGCAACTGCTTTAAAAGAAGAAGTTACTCCCAACGTAAATATCACACAGCAAAAAGCACTGTCTGGTAGAACAAAGTCTGATCTAAGAATTTCTAGTCAAGATGCTGGCAATGCAATGACAAACATTATTCTGACAAATATTCGTGACGCAAACTGCAATGAAATTTACACAGAGACATCTGGTGCTCGTGCTAATAAGTCTACAATATTTGAGGTTGCTGCCAGTGAGCCATTTGTTGGTCCATTTGGAACTATTGAGTTTTACCGTGTCACACTGAGAAGATCAGAGAATCAGGCGGTAGATGTATGATTAGATTAAAGTTTGATGCTAAAGCATTTAATAAAGATATGGCAAATATTATTGAGTATTCTCAAGGATTCCTGGATGGCGTTCAAAGAGGTAAAACAGAATTATATAGACAGTTAGGTCCTCAGATTGCAGAGTCCGTCTCTGACTTTATTGATGCAAGCGCAAGGCTAAATCCAGATGCACTACATCACGTTTATGAGTGGTACAAGACTGGAGATAGAAATGCAAGACTATTTGATATTTCTTATACAATTAGCAAGTTTGGTATTTCTTTTTATTCAGAATTTAAGCAATCTCAGTCTATTAAGGATGGGTCATACGAACCATTCTATAAAAAGGCATATGTAATGGAGTCAGGAAGACCTGTAGTTATTGAGCCAAAGAGAGCAGAGGCTTTAAGGTTTGAGATTGATGGTCAAGAATTTTTTACAAAAAATAAAATTACTGTGGATAACCCAGGTGGAAATACAGCAGGGCAGTTTGAGAGGGTAGTAGATCAGTTCTTTAATATGTACTTTAAGCAGTCATTCTTAAGAGCCAGTGGGTTAAATCACTACTTTAATAATCCTGTGGTCTATAAGAAAAACCTAAGTCGTGGAAGACGACAGGGCAGGGCTGCAGGGGTCTCTACAGGCTTTGCGTGGGTCGCTAACGCAGGAAAGGTGGCCGTCTAATGCCAGAGTCTACATCTTTATTAAATACCCCTATATTGTGGGTTAACAGATATTTACAGGAAAAGTTTGCAGAATTAATTCCAGACAATCCAGACACCCCAAGAGATGAGAGTGCTGGTCTAGGCGTTCCCTTTTTCCCATCAAGACCAGCAACTATTGACGAACTAACAGAGTCTTTTATTAAGATTCAAGGTACCATTTACCCATATCGTGGTGTTATGGCTACATGGGATAGGCTTATCAGAATGAGAAGATCTCCATTCCCACATATCAAGCAAGAGCAGGCTATGTATTATTTTTATGCTACAGAGGATGACGTAACTGAGCAGATGATTCAGGTTCAAGAGGTAGTCCTCAGACTCCTTGATCGTGAAGATGAGTCAGCAGAGGAAATAAACCTTTGGGCTAAAAACCATGAACCTATTGATGGCATGACCTGTGAGTTCTACTTTCATAAGTTTAAGGTCTATCAACTCGAAGAGGTTCGTGATATTATTGATTTTGGTACAGCCAGAACCTACGGCGGTAACAAGATTATTATTGAGTTTGAGTATCACCAGTCCCCTCAAATTATTAATTCATAAAAGGCTTGTATAATAGTGATTGAGGAAACACGCCTTTTATTTCTATAGAAAAAAAAGAGGTGAAATATATGGCATATACACGTGGTACTAGCGCTAACATTATCGTTGGTGCAGCAGCCCTCTTCACATACGAAGCGGGAGTTATGGCCGATGCAGATCTTCCAGCATACGTGGATGGTACTTCTTTCAAGGAGACACTATCTAACGATGCAGATTATCGCAACGTCGGTTACACCATGAACGGTCTGGAACTACAGTTCCAACCTGATTTCGGTGAAGTTTCAGTAGACCAGGTTCTTGACGTCGCTAAGTTGTTTAAGCAAGGCATGCAAGTTAACCTAAATACTACATTCGCTGAATCAACACTAGAGAACCTTCTGTTTGCTCTTGCAGCATCAGATGCTAATCTAACTACAGTGTCTGGTAACCCAACACTCAACCTAACCGCAGGTGAACTTGGCGAATGCCCAGTTGAGCGTGGTCTTGTTGCAGTTGGTCCAGGAACTGGTGACTGTGCAAACTCTGACAACATGGAGCGTGTCTACGCAGCATACCGTGCGCTTTCAATCGAAAACGTAACAGTATCAGCAAAGCGTGACGAAGCAACTATGTTCGAAGTATCATTCCGTCTTCTTCCAAATGACAACGGTTCATATGGAAAGATTGTTGATCGCACAATCTCAGCATAATATAATTTAATATCGGATTGGCCCAGTGGAAACACTGGGTCTTTCTTTTTGCTATAATAGATAGGTATGGCTACAGAAATCTATAAAAGCGGTACTATTTATTTAATAGATGGTACACCACTATATATCACACCACTTAAGATAAAATATCTTCGTGAGTTTATGGTCGCATTCGAAAATGTTAAATCATCCAAGGGCGATGAAGAGGCTATCAGCGCACTGGCTGTTTGTGCAGCAATTACTATGCAACAATATAAGCCTGAGATTGACTCTGTTGATAAATTAGAAGATGTGATGGATTTGCCAACAGTCTATGACCTTTTAGAATTATCGGCGGGGATTAGAATCAAACCTGAGTCAGAAGAGACAGTCAAGGCGCAGGCAGTAGACAGTGGCTCTAGTTGGGATGATGTAGATCTTGCACAGATGGAGTCAGAAGCATTCCTACTGGGCATTTGGAAAGATTACGAAATGTTAGAAAGATCCCTATCGATGCCAGAACTCATCGCTACGTTGAATTCAAAAAGAGAATTAGATTATGAAGAAAAGAAGTTTCTTGCTGCAATTCAAGGGGTAGACTTAGATAAGCAAACTGGCAAGGGTAAGTCAGACCCATGGGAAGAGATGAAGGCAAGAGTATTTAGTAAGGGACAAACATCCGATCCAACTGATATACTATCATATCAGGGAGTTACAGCATCCAAGGCTGGTTTTGGAATCGGCATGGGTCTTGACTACGAAAAAATTTAATATATCAAAAACCACATTGCTTTGTGGTATAATTAATTCAAACACAGGAGGATATACATGGCAACAAAAACTCATGAACAAATCAAAATTGAGTTTATGGACGGAACATCAATCGATGCACGACCTTTGAAGATTTCACTACTAAAAGAATTTATGAAGACATTTGCGGGCCTCGCTCCAGTTGCAGATGACAATGAGAAGTCTATGGATGTTCTCATTGAATGTGTACAAGTTGCAATGCGTCAGTACAAGCCAGAATTGGCAGAAGATAAGGATGCTCTAGAAGACAACCTAGATCTGCCAACAGTATACAAGATTATCGATGCTGCTTCTGGTATCCAACTTGCAGATCCAACTGCAATTTTAAGTTCACTACAGACAAAGTAGTAACTATGTAACACAAGGGAGGTGTGGTAATAATTGTCAGATGTCAATGCTAATATAGGTATACATTTTGATACAGCCACTGCCCTAGCAGAACTAAGAAGACTACAGGCTGGACTTGCAAAGTTCAACCAGTCTCTTGTTGAAGGCAACGTTGCTGCAGCAAATGCACAAAAGGGATTAAACGCACAACTTATCCAGTCGATCAATTCAACTGGTAAGTTTGTTGCGTCTCAGAAAGCGGTATCTTCAAGTACCCTTGCATTTACTACTGCACTTGAAAAGAACAAGTTAAGCCTTAAGGATTACTTTAGATATTCTGCAGCAGCAGCAACAGCCAATACAAAAGTCTTGTCTGGCATGTTTGCACAAGAACGTCAAATTATTAACCGTGCCCGTAAGGACAGAGTCAAGGCGCTACAATCACAATACATTCAGTTAGCCAAGGCCAATGGTGGTCTTGTTGAAGCGCTGAAGATTATGCCAGCACACCTGATGAGTGTGAATGGAAAGTTTACTGAGTTGGGGACAAGAGTTCAGTATGCTGCTCAGCGCCAACAGATATTAAATAAGTTAATTCAGCAAGGCTCTACTCAGTTACTTAACTTTGGTAAGAACACTCAGTGGGCAGGACGCCAGTTGATGGTTGGTCTTACAATTCCACTATCCATGCTTGGCTCTTATGCAGCACAGGCATTCCGTGAACTAGAAACAGAAACTGTTAAGTTTAAGCGTGTTTACGGCGACATGTTTACTAATGATGCACAGGTAGACAAGGCTGTAGAAAATATTCAAACACTTGGTAAGGAATATACCAAGTATGGTGTTGCACTTAAAGATACTATGAAGATGGCAGCGGATGCTGCAGCAGCAGGTTTCCAAGGACAGGCGCTTCAAGAACAAGTTGCCCAAGCAAGCAAACTCGCTATCCTTGGTCAGATTGATCAGCAACAGGCACTTGAAACAACAATCTCTTTGCAGAATGCGTTTGGTATTTCTACAGATGAATTAGCAAAAAAGATTGACTTCCTTAACGCAGTTGAAAACCAGACAGTTGTATCCCTTGATGATATCACTACAGCAATTCCAAAAGTTGCACCAGTTATTCAGTCTCTCGGCGGTAGCGTAGAGGATCTTGCCTTCTTCCTAACAGCAATGAAGGAAGGTGGAGTAAATGCATCAGAAGGTGCAAACGCACTCAAGTCTGGTCTTGCATCTTTGATTAACCCAACCAAGGCAGCATCAGCAATGCTTGGAGATCTGGGTATTAACATTACAGGAATTGTTGAGGCAAACTCTGGTAACCTAAGAAACACTGTGGTTGCATTTGCACAAGCATTAGATACGCTTGACCCACTTAATCGTGCACGTGCAATCGAAAAACTATTTGGTAAGTTCCAGTTTGCTCGTATGTCGACACTGTTCCAAAACGTAACCAAGGATGGCTCTCAGGCATCTCGTGCATTGCAATTAGCGGGGGCATCAATGGAATCTCTTGCTATCTTGTCACAACGAGAAATGAAGAAGGTAGAAGACTCTGTAGGAACAAAGTTTCAGGCTGCTATTGAACAATTTAAGAAAGACATTATGCCAATTGGAAAGTCATTCCTTGAGGCAGTAACTCCAGTTATTAAGGTTGTAGGTGGGCTTCTTGAGAAATTCAATAACCTGGGCGATGGTTCAAAGAAGTTTATAACAATTATGACAGCACTACTTGGCTTTATTGGTCCAGTTGCTCTTATGGCTTTTGGTTTGCTTGCTAACGGTATTGCAAACCTTATTAAGTTATTTGGAATGATGAGAAATGGTGTTGCTAAACTTAATGGAAGCAACAAGGTTCTTGGTGGAGGATTTGACTATCTAACACAACAGGAGATTGAAAACCTAGCACAGTCCAATGCTCTTCACACATCACACAAGAGCCTTATTTCTATTTTTGACGTAGAGGCAAACTCTGTCAATATGTTGGCACGTGCATATGCAAACGCTGGATCACAGGCAAGAACTCTTGCTTCCGCAGCACCAGGATTCTTTACTAATCCAAAGGCTGCAGTTAGCAAGATCCCTACAGGAGTTAGACGATTTGCGGACGGTACAGATGCTGTTCCAGGCACAGGAAACAAAGATACAGTATTGTCAGTACTTACTCCAGGTGAAGCAGTAATCCCTGCAAAGGCAGCACAGAACAAAGACAATAAGCCAATCATCGCTTCTTTGATTAAAGAAGGTCGTGGTTTTAACTCAGGAACAGAAGGCGTTGGAGTTAATACATCTGCTTCTAATGTTCAAGCAGGCATCGACCGCAAGCGTGCTGTTGACAAACTCATGCTAGAACTTATTAGAGAATTTGCAAAGCCAGAGGTTTCAAGTGAATCTAAGGAAAGATGGCGTGCTCAGCGCAAGAAGATTTATACAAAAATGCTTGCAGAGTTTGACTATGATTCAGAGTCAAGCCAGTTAGTTCCAAAGGGATCTAAGAAGCCAGTTCCAAATACCGAATTAGCAAAGAGAGCACTATATCAGTTTGGTGTTGTTCCAAGAGTAGATGGCGGTAAGTTGGACTATGTTGCTGGATATAGCCAATCAAGTAACCCTGCTGGAAAGAAATTTGGAGATGTAAGCAAACTATTTGAAAAATTTAAGGTTGGCGGAAGAGGTTCTGGAGATATTAGAACTCACAACCCTGGAGCATACAGAGCGTTACAGGCTGCTCTAAAAGAAGAGATGGCAATTAACCAATCTCGTGCAGGCATGCAAGACAAGATGGTTAGAGATTTATATCGCCTTGCGCCAGGAGCAAATCCAAAGCAAGTTGCAGATTTCTTTAAACTTCATGCGTCCCACTTAGAGCAGACCATTGATCCTGCTACTGGCAAGGCAGCAGATCCGACTAAGAGCGCTAAGTGGCAAAATGGTAAGGTTGTTTATGACTTTGCTGGTCTTAATAATTATTTAAATAACACAAAGCGTTTTAATGATTTGGTTGAGTGGAACAAGAAAAATAACTATGCTTTATTCCCACAATCAGAAGAGGCTTCATACAAGAAAGCAATTGCAGAAACAATTTCAAGCAAGAAGCACCCAGTAACATTAGAGCAAGGTCAGCAACTTCACAGACTCACAGCCCTAGAACTTAGAGCACATGAGTTAATGGAAAAGAACATGGGTGATGCAAAACTTGGAAGAATTGTTAATCCATCAACTAAGTGGCGTGCATCAATTCTTAGCGAACTTTTAAATAGAAGAAATAAGAGTACATACTACACAGATTTACAGAAGTATGGACGAATTGTAGATCTTGCTGCATCACAGAAGGTTGGCCTTGTATCAAAGACTGAAGCATTTGTTGATGCAAAGAATGGAAAACTTGTTCCTGTTAATTCTCAAACTGCAACTCCTGTACAAACTGGAGGTAGAGCAAAGGGTGCTGGAACAACAGGAGATAGATTTAAGCCTAAGTCTCAATATGCTGGTATGCCAGTCGTTCCAGTAACTTCACGTGGTGGAGTAACCTATCGTGGTCGTGCAACAGAAGATGCTTTTAGCACACTAAGCAAGGCTGCACAAGGAAGAATTAAGCAGGCAGAAGTTAGACAGTTATCGCTTTTAACTAAGCGTAATAATTTAACTCAAAAAGAAATTGACAATGCAATGACCTCATTGCGTAAGAGAAAAGTTGCAGAGGAATTAAATAGAGCAGCACAGCATCAGTCAACAATGGCAAAGCAAAATGAAGCAAAGATCGCTGCTCAAAATGCTGCTGATGCAAAACAGACAGCAAGAGATCAAAGAAAGATGGCTCAGGCTGCTCGTGCAGAAAAGGTAGGAAGAGTTTCTGGTGGAGTCTCCGCTGCACTTGGTACTGCAGGTATGGCAGCAATGATGACAGGAAACCAAGGGATGGGTATGGGTCTTATGGGTGCTTCTGCAGTTGCAGGTATGGCACCAATGCTTACAAATCCTGTTGCAGCAGCAGCGACTGCTCTTGCAGGCGTTGCCTTATTCGCTTGGAAGTTAAATAATGATCTTAAGCAGGCAACAAAGGATGGCGTAAAACTTGGAAATGCTATGTCAATGTCTGCACAAGATATTACAAGTTTATCTGAAATTGCTGGAACAGTTTCTGCTACAGATGAGGCAGCAATGAAGAGAAAGAATTCATTGGCTAATGCAAATGCAGAGACAAGAAAGTTTGGCCAAAATGTTATGGGCAGCGAATTTGGAAAACAACTTTTAGCAGACGTACAAACTCAGGCAGAGTCAGGACAATCAGTTCAGCAAATTGGAGAGGGCATTGCCGTATCACTGTCTAACGCAATTTTGCAGGGTGTCGTAAGTCCAGAGCAGGCAAGAAGTATTTCTATGGCAATGGGAGAAGAACTTAAGAGTTACGAGATTCCAGCAATTATTAGCGGAGAGTTGACTAGCCTCTTTGGTCCAAATGGAGAAAATTTATTTACAGATCCTATCGCAGTCACTCTGGCCGTTCAAGAAAAGAGCCAACAAAAAGTTAAAGATACATTTGAGGCTGCTAAAGCAGGTCAGCGTAATACAAAGACAGCAGGCAACGCAGCAGCAATGGCTGGAGGTGTCGCTGCAGTAGCAGCAGGTGCCATGGCAATCGCTGCACCTAATTTCTGGAACCCAGTAGGTTGGGCTGCAGCAGCAGCAGGTGTCGCTGCTATGGGCTGGGCGCTTTGGGATCAAAACAAGATACAGGCAGAAAACAATAAACTTAGCGCAGCAGCAATTCAGTTAGGACTTACAGAACTTCAAAACAATCAAAACCTTGTAGACTCAGTTAATAAGGAGTTTGACGAGAAGTTAAAGATTGCAAAAACATCAGAAGAAATTGCAAAGATTGAGTCTGACAGACAAGATGCTCTTGATAAAGTTAATGCAAAAAATGAGGAAGCACTAGATTATCTTATTGCACAAAAGGATGCCCTTGACCCTGGTGTATTCCAAGACGCTATTAATGCACAGGTAGACACCATGTATAAAGAAGGCCCGATGAAGGTCTTCGCTGACCAAGCAAAGACAGCATTAAGCGGTATGGGAGAGTCATCATTCAAGACAATGCTTCAGATTGAATTCGCAAGCGGAGGTCTTGACCCACTAACTGTTTCACGTCTTGTAACTCTTGCATCAACAAATGCTGACATTGCAACCAAGTTTGATCTTATCGTTGGAGAGCAGGGCATGACTCAGGCTAACCAGATGATTCAGTACCTAATGAAGGCTGGAGCAACTGATGAAACTATTGGGGTTATGCTCGACTACAGCAAGGGCAAGAGCAAGGAAGAGTTTGACTCCGATATGGAAGCAATCAATACACTTGCAAATATGCAATCCAAATACGGCATTACCGTAGATATCAACGTCGATGGAAAAGATAAGATTGAGGCTGTTAAGTCTATAACTGAATCTTTAGATAAAGAAAAGGGCACATCGCTTACCAAAGAAAGAGTAGCAGAATTAGCAAAGACAGATGCAAGATATCAGCAGTTATTAGATAACTGGAGTACATTGGTTGGATCAGCAGACTCAATTACAAAGACAATGGTTATTGACTTTGTTGCTTCTGGAGATACAAATGTTGTAGATGCATATCTTGCTGATAAAGGAATTACAATCCCAGCATTCTTAAGCCCACAGGCACAAGATGCTGCAAAAAAGAGTTATCTTCCAGAAGCAAGTGCCTGGAATGTTGGAAATGGAAAAGATTCAAAAACTGGAGGTGTCCTCCCACCAGTAACGCCACCATCAGGTCCTGGAGGAGATAGGGACACAACGTTTGATGACATTTTAAAGAGGTTAAAGAATGTTCGTCTTGCATCAATTAACGCAATGGGCGGTATCAATGCTTTGCGTAAGGCTATTAACCAACCCCTAAAGAAGGGCGGTATTGCAGACGCATTCAGAGGTATTGAGCAGCAGATGATCGCTAAGAACTTTAACCCTCAATTCATGGACTACATTACTGGCCTTGATCCAGAAACACAAAAGAAGTTTATGACTACCGATAAGAAGGGTAACATTCAACTTACTAAAGATGGCAAGACAATGCAAAAAGCATTTGATAAAGCCATTATCGGAGAATTTAATGCTGGTCAGCAAAAGACTATTAAGAACTACCAGTATATGGAAACTGCTACAAAGAAGTTAGCAGCACTTGGAATGAGTAACAGTCAGATCCAATCTGTCTTGGCTGATGAAGCATATACCGCTGCAATTGCTACAGGCAAAATTACAGATGCAGAGTTAAAGACTAACAACGCTCTTGTCATTCAAGAAGAGTTGCGCCGTAAGATTAAAGACCAACTTACAGCGGGTAGAGAAGCAATTCAAAGAAGAGATGAACTTAATCGTGCTCCAGAAGTACAGACATTCTTAAAAGATCAAGGAATGAGCGATACCGCAATCTTCAGTGTTCTTAAAGACCCACAAACATTGAGCAATGTTATTGCTGCTATGGATAACTTTAAGAATGGTGCAAAGGGTGCAAAGGCAGAACTTGACAATATTATTGGTGGTCTGAATGCAATTAATGGAAACAAGAACCTTGAGTTGTCAAAGACATCTACTCCTCTAGAGAAGGTCCAGCGTGGCTATAATGCTGCACAACAAATGTTTGAGGCTAATAGACAGGTTCTTGAAAACACAGTAACTCTTGGTGGTACAGACAAATATTCTAATAAGACCATGAGCCAAATGGAAAAGTTGATGTCTGAGAATGAATCACAGATTAGAATTGAGCAAGGATCTCTTTCTGCTATTCAGTCTAGAGTTGATGCGGTACAGACACAGATTGACCGAAAGCAACAGGAAATCTCTAGACTGTATGACAGAAAGATTGAAGACTATAACAGAACAATGGGAGATCTGCAACGTCAGATCGAACTTAAGTTTGAGCGTCCTATCAAGACACTTCAAGATGAAAGCAGTGCACTATCTCACGACCTAGACCTTATCGGTCGCAAGGAAGAAGATATTAATAAGGCCTATGATGCTAAGGTGCAGGCCCTTGAAGAGGTTTCTAGAATTAACCAGGAGATTATTTCTCAGCAATCACAGCAACTTGATTTGGCAGATGCTTTATCTCAAGGAGACATCGCAGCAGCAGCACGTGCAGCACAAGAGATGCGTGCATCAAGCGCATCTGCTTATTCTGCAAAGCAGTCTGAGGTTTTACAGGCTTCACGCCAAACTGCTCTTGCTGGCGTAAGAAGTGGATCAGGTCAGTCTAGAATTCAGATAGAAGCACGCCAACTTGCCATTGCTGATAAGATTTATGCCTTAGAGAATGATCCTGCAAAAATTGGACTTCAGAATAATATTCAGGTTATTCAAGATGAAATTTATGAAACAGAGGCATTGCGTACAAATGAGTTGTTAAAGATTCGTACACTTGAGGATCAAATTTATAAGATTACAACTGAAGAACTTCAACCTCAGCAAGATAAGGTCACCAAACTTGTCAACCAAAATGCTGAACTTCAGTTACAGTATGACAAGTTGACTGCAATTGTTTCTAAGCAAGACGATGGGTTTAGAGTTGCAGGTATGACTCGTGGTGAGTGGGATAGAATGCTTGCTGCAGCAACTGCAATGGACGCAACTTTAAGAGAGGAAGTAAATGCAGCACTAACAGATGTTGCTGGCATTTCTTCTGGAATTGCAACTGACTGGAACTCAATTAAAAAGGCATATGACGCACTTGTTGATAAAACAATCACTATTACCTATCAAACTGTAGGAAATCCAGGTGGAGACACAGGTGGCTCAGGTGGAAACAATAACAACAATGGAAATAATGATGGAGGAGCCAAAACAGGCGAAGATCCAGCAAAGGTTGCTGCTAAAAATGCTGCAATCGCAGCAGCAAATAAGGCCATTGCTCTAGCAAATGAGCACTTAGCAACAGCGCAGAGATTAGAATTTGCAATTGGTCAATATGCTGCACGAGCAATGCAGGAAGATGCCAGAGAAGAACTAAAGGCTGCCCAAGCAGCACTAGCAGCAGCACAAGCAATGTCAACAGCGTACGATACTCCTGCAGCAAGTTCGACAGGTGGCAGTGGTGGTGGAAAGTTCAACCCTATTGCTATGGCAACTGGTGGAATCGTTCCTAAAATGTTTGCAAGTGGTGGATTTGCTATGGGAACTGACACAGTACCAGCAATGCTAACACCAGGAGAGTTTGTTATGACAAAGTATGCTGTAGATCACTTCGGTGCAAACACAATGAAATCTATCAACAATGGCAAAATGCCAGGGGATTCAGTGTATAATTATAGTGTGAATGTAAACGTAAGGTCTGACTCTAATCCACAAGAAATTGCACGTACAGTTATGGATACAATTAAGCGTGTAGAGTCTAAGAGCATAAGAGGTGGAAAGATTTAATGTCATCATCAGCATACCTGTCAGGACGTAAAAAATATCAAAGACCACAAGCAATGCTTTGGTCAGAGAATGCTGGCACACTTGTTGACGGATTATACATTCCTACTGGACTAGAGATTGGTCAAAATCCTGGAACAGAAAGTGATACAGACCTCTATGATCAATTTATTATATTATCTGATGATAATAGACAGCCAATAGATTTTACTCCAACACGCATTGAAAAGCGTGAGAGAATGATTAATGGAAGAATGCGTGCCTACCATATAGCCGATAAATTAACTATTAGCACATCGTGGGATATGCTCCCATCACGCTCATACGGCACGCTGCCAGACTTTGGGGCATCGACTGGGGTATCTGACTATAAGTCCCTAGAATACACCTCAGATGGCGGGGCAGGGGGCAATGAGGTCCTAGACTGGTATGAGAACCATAAGGGATCATTCTGGGTATTCTTGGCTTATGACAAGTACAAGACATTTGGCGATGATGCAACGGCGTACTCACATTTACCACAATATAATCAGATTCTAGAAATGTTTATTTCTGACTTCTCTTATTCTGTTGTAAAGCGTGGAGGATCAAACTTTGACTTTTGGAACATATCGGTAACCTTGGAAGAGGCGTAAAATGTTTGAGAATTCAGAGTTAAAGAACCACCTAGAAACTTCTTCTGTTGTTAAACTAAACTCCCTAGTTGCTGCTGAGTGGAACATGAATATTCCATCAAATATCTTGCAAATTGGTAACTACAGATATAGACCATATGACTCATCAGAGAGTTCTTATAATATTCTTCCAGTAACTTTTGATAGTAAAGATAGTGGTGGGTTTTATACTGGCGCAACCGATGCAGATATTTCCATTGATGGAGGATATGCAAACACTAATCTACCAGTTATTTTTAAAAGCAAAAAAGAAAAAAATAATATTCTTTATTCTTTAGAAGACTGCTTTAAAAAGTTTAGACCACGCTCTGGTATTAATAAAGCAGTATCTTCTGGGTCAACAAAGGGCAAATACTTTCATCACTCAAACATGTTTATGTTTGATAGGCCAAGATACTATCTTGCAGATAGGGATGACCCTTTTAAATATTGGACATCATTTAGAACTGAAGATGGGAAAGAGCGAGGTATCGCAAATAAAACTGTCAATGGTCAATACGCAATAGATGATGCAGCCCCATTCGTAGTATATAAAGAAACTGTTCCAGCAAATAGGCTTGTAGTAAAGATGCAAACACATATCGGTGGTACAGACCTAGGTCCGTTTTCCGAGGGTGGTGGAAGTTTCTCAGATCCTTTATATGGAGATGCAAATAAAAGAACTCCTCAGAAGTGGAAGATCCAAGTCCTCAAGAATAATAGTTGGGTAGATGTAGTTTCATTTGGTAATAACAGCAGAAGAAGAAACGGCAGCCCAATTATTGGTTCAGACGGATATGTTGAATTAGAGTATGGTCTTATTGTCCCAGAAGAGTATCGTGACATCTTTGTTAAAGCAGAAGAACTTTCTTCTACTGTTCTATTGCCAGAGGCCTCCGTGCCTGGATATTCATATTTAATTAGAGAGAACGAAGACGACCTCGGTGTTTATCACATTTGGGTAGGAGATAGATATAATATTTTTGCACCAAACTACGGCTGGTATGTTGCAGAAGAGTCAGTCAATAGACTTACAAACTTTGTTACTGATCTAACATCACCTATTAAGTATACAACTACGGCAGAAGGAGCATACGCCTATAGAGAATTTGATTACATTAATGGTGTTCGTATTGTGGTAGAGACTATGACAAGAATGGATTCAACGTTCGACCTTATAGAAATATCCCCAAGACTTGCGGTAGATCTCTCAGAAAAAACTCAGACATTCTCAATCACTAAAACAGCATCTGACATAGGTGGCTCTGGCATGCCTGTAGGAGACTTACTTGCCTCTGTAGGAGACATAGATCTATTTGATTTTGATCAGGCTTTTAATTCCAACAATGCTAACAGTATTATTTCAAAGCATCTGACTAAAAATATACAGTTTAAGTTTTATGAAATTATTATGGATGTTGGCGGTCTAGACTATTACGTTCCAATCAAAACTCTATACTCAGAAGGATTTCCAGAAACACGAAGTGATGATCTCAAGGTTTCTCTCAAACTTAGAGATATGTATTTCTATCTCGAATCCATAACTGCCCCAACAATGCTTCTACAAAATATTTCTTTAAGTTATGCTGTCGCACTACTTCTTGATAGCATAGGATTTAGCAACTACTCATTCAAGCGCTTATCATCCGACAAAGAACTAATTATCCCATTTTTCTTCATTGGCCCAGATAAGACTGTTGCAGAGGTTTTGAAAGATCTTGCAATATCTAGCCAAACAGCAATGTTTTTTGATGAGTATAATAATTTTGTAATGATGAGTAAGGAATACATCTTACCAGCACAAGGATCAAGAGAAACAAGCCTAACACTAACTGGTACAAACCCTGCAGATAACTCTAAATTAACTAACATCAAGAGCATTAGTTCTCAAGAAAATAAAATCTATAATGATGGGAAGATTAGTTATACAACACGATATATACAAAGAACCTATGGATTATTACGACAAGCGATGACTGTTGACAATGCTGTAGACGCTAAGAGTTGGATATATAAGCCAGTAGAACTATGGTCTATTTCTGGAGCAGACGATAAAAACTCAAAGCAGGGCGAAAGCGCTAACTCAACCTACTCTCTTTCTGCGATTCCCCTCAATACAGACTTATCAAATGACGTTCCCTATGTTTCAAACAATACAATAAAAAACAATGTAATGGATCTTGGCGAGGGAGCGTTCTGGCTTTCTAGATATAGCGGTTACTTTTATGCAAATGGAGAAGTCATTAAGTTTGATGCAGTGCAGCACAGCGTGAGTGGGTTTGGAAATGTATGGATAACTAATGCGCTTGAATATGAAAACTATTTTTCTAAACTTTCATTTAATGGAAAAATCTATCCAACTGGTCTAGTAAGAATCTTTGCAGAACCAAACTATCAAGTTGTCAACGGTGAGACACGTCTGCTCGATGGTGCAGTCGCTAAGCACGGCCGTGGTCAGTTTGGAACTCCAATAGTGTCACATACAGCGGGAATTAACTCACACTGGACAAATAATGATTATGTTCGTGGTTGTCAGATGCAATCTTCTTATCTATTTACGTTGAATACTCAGTCTAGCAATGCTACCGTTTCAGCCCTATCCCTTACTGAAACCGCTGCTGGACTTAACAATGCCTTGGCTAAGCAGTCAACACGCAACAGCATTATTAAAAATTTCTTAGCAGCATCAACGATATCTGAGACTGGAGTTGGAAAACTCCAAAACACACAAAGCGGAACTATTCAATCTTCAGCACTTGTTTTTAATGGGCCTTCGTTTGATGCAACATCAAATCCAGTTGACCACATTTCGTATCAATACAAGCCACTAGATTCTAAGTATAAGCACTTTGGCACACGTATGAGAATTGTTGGAAAGATTGAGAATAGTGAGACACGTGGACAGACTCCAATAGGAACAAACACATACTATGTTGTTACTGGTACGCAGCCAAATCAAAGCATTAATGTTAGCGGTGGCTCAGGAGGGCTTGCGTTCATGCTTAACCCATCAACTAACGTAGGATATTATTTTGAGATTATTGCTTTAACAGAGAATAATTTAAATCAATATCAAACAGGCAGCGAACAAGACTTAGATAATGTTATTTTTTATAAAGTATACGGGGATTCTGCTGCAAAGGCAGTTCCAGTCAAACTTTGGGGCGGTGTCGCACAGATTACCGTAGATGATGGAAAATTTACTGGGCAGTATAGAACGGTCACAGAGGAACTACCAACTGTGTATGATCTTGCTGTGGAGTATCAGGATATTGGAAAGATCAGAAGGTTCTATTTGTATATCAACAATAACCTTGTTGCTACAGTAGATGATGATAAGCCATTATCTGTTTATAATAATATCGCTACTTTTGTGCGTGGCTCAACACGTATTATGTTTGAGAACATTTATGCGCTTTCAAACAACTATGCACTAAATACTTCATTTGAAATTGATACCCCAGTATCTTCAGTATTTGGCGATAAAGAAATCAACGTTAACGAATCCTTTAGAAAATATGCAATGAGTGGAATGATTCAGTCAACGTACCTTTCTGGAATTAGTGCAGACCAACCACCAAAGCATACTCTCTACTTCGATGAGTTCGGGACAATTATGCGTGAAGCAGCATATTTAAATATTAGGTATGACAAAGCCTACCCAGCACTACTTGCTCAGATTGCTCCAACATTTAGTAAGATTAAAGCATACACAGTCTCTGGTTTTACTGCAGGATCTTACGGGGCAGAATTTTTGCTATTTAATGCCACAGATACTGTGATTAATCTAGATGAAACATCTAGCAACTTCTTAAGAATCCAGGGCGTAACATTTACAGAGTCATCAGAAAATGAGTTAACAGTCGATGATTATTTTGACAAGACAAGCAACTTCTCAAATCCACAGTTCACATCTGATAATAAAATTCTGACATCCCCAATATCTCAAAAAGAAATGTATGAAGACATTAAGATAAGCAGACTGACCTTTGGCAAGCAGGACTTCTCGTTTGATGCCCCGTATATTCAGACTCAAGACGCTGCACAAGATATGCTTTCCTGGATGATTAAGAAAACAATGAACCCAAGAAACTCTGTGGGTGTGGATATATTTCCTATCCCAACGTTACAGTTAGGGGATATTGTCACTATCGATCACCGTGATAACGAGGGAACAGACTTTATATCTTCAAATTCTGCACAGTATGTTGTGTATAATATTGACTATAGACGTGATGCTGATGGTCCGTCAATGGAAATTCATTTAAGTGAGGTGGAGAATGGCTAGTGTAACCCCTGATACCCCATCAACAACTTCTTCTACAGCAGCAGTCAAAGCAGCAACACCACAATATCTTGTAATTAAAGATGACCTCACCCCAATAGAGGTTATGACCGATTTAGTATTTGAAAATTTAGGAGGGCACGAACTAGTAAATATTGTAAGATCAGACATTGTAAATGGTCAGAACGTAATATATCAGCCAATCAAAAATCTTAGCAAGATTGCCTTTCAGTATAATCCTCAGAATATTCTTAATTTACAAAACATTGATAGTTCTTATTTTAAAAAGTTTCAAATTGACCTATATCAAAAGGTTGAATCAGCAACAGGCTCAAATGTATATCTGGACAGTTCTGGTAACCTTGTGATTGAGATCACAGACCTTGCTGCTGATGAGCAGTTGGAAGTACAAGTTTTAAGCAATGGAGCCATTCTTAATGATACAATATACTAGGTGGAAATATGATAACTAAAACAGGAAAAGGCATTATTGCCAAATATTTAATTGGACAGGCACCAGCGTATGCCTCTTATATTGCTATTGGTTGTGGAGCAAAGCCTCTATCAACTAGCGATAATTTTGGAGACTATACAGAAAAGAAAGCCTTAGACTTTGAAATGTTCAGAGTGCCAGTTACTTCTCGTGGATATGTTACAGAAGACAATGTTACTAAGATTGTGCTTACCGCAGAACTTCCAACAGAAGAGCGATACGAAATGTCAGAGGTAGGAGTATTTTCTGCTGGATCAAACCCATTAGCAGGGGCATATGATAGTAGAGCCTTATACGCCTTTACAACAGACGAATCCTGGGAATACCATACTGCAAGCCTTTCCACGCCACTAGAAGTTATATATGAGCCTTTACACGGAGTTCTAGAAGATGGTTTTATTAATCAAGAGTTAAAGGTTTTTCAAACAAACTCGGATAATCTTGTTTTTACAAACCCAGAAAGAGTTTCTAGATATGAAAGAGCAAGATTTTTCAATAACATTGTTATGATGCGTGGAGATACATCGGATCTAACTGCAGACTCAAATGGTGTTTTATCAGCAGCCACTGGTTCTCAGCATATCCACACAACAGGAGTATCTTTAGACTTTAATAAAAATGCTCCAACAGATGAAATTAAGGTTGCATTTTCTGTTATTAATAAAAATCCAGATGGCGCAATTGTCCCAGACGAAGTTAGAATCCTAGTTGAGTTTTCATCAACAGATGTGCATGGCGAAGGTCAGTGGGCAAAACTTAGCATTATTGCAACCAATGAAGATTATGATTTTGCAACAAATAGGTATGTTGTTTCAACAAAGCAACTTCAAGAATTGGCTAAAAGCCAAATCGGATTTACGTGGAATGCCGTTAATGTAGTTTCTATTTATTCCACTGTCCTCGTTGATTCAGAGCCATCTGATCAGTTCTATGTAGGACTTGACGCTATTAGACTTGAAAATGTTAGTTCTGAAAATCCACTTTATGGCCTTACTGGATACTCTGTGTTAAAAAATAATAACGCAAATACTATTGTTAAGCCAGCAAATACAACAAACTATCTTGAGTTTAGGTTTGCAATCGGGGTAGACTAGTGGCTACCATAAAGAAAATTGTAATACCAAAAAGTGATCTTCCAGGATTCCTTGGAGCAGAAGAGCAGTATATTGTTAGATACCGCATCGTATCAGAGGACAAGAACAGAGTTTCTGCATGGTCGCCACAGCATAAAGTTTCAAAGGCAGCAGTACCAGCAAATATCCTGAATTCTATATCTGTCAATCTAGATAGCAGGGTTATAAGTTTAGTATGGCAGCCACAGCCAGGTGTAACAGAATATCACGTTTATGTCAAGTGGGACAGCGGAGAATGGTTATATCTTGACAAGACTACTCAACCAAATTATCAGATAGTTTATAGTTCTGATAAATCTGCTGCTGAAATTGCAGTCCAAGTACCAACAATACCATTACAAAGATTTACAAGCGCAACACTTTTTTCAGGAACTGCAACTTTAGTGTGAGCAGTCTGATATAATATACTAGGAGGAATTATGGCGATACCATTACCAGAGCGAGGTCAACCAGTCGATACAAGTCTTTTGTATCAGATTGTTAATGAACTCAACACGCTTTCTGCACAACAGTCTACAGCAAAGAGCAAGTATTTTACTATTGATACACCAAATGCTGGATCTCAAAGCACGAAGACATCAGACGCACGAGTCATCGGAGGATGGGTTGATGTTGTGCTTGGAGGATCAAAGACTACTGGAAACCAAGAGCCTTTTTCTTATACATTCCCAGCAGACTTTAAGTATGCTCCAGTGGTCACAGCAACACCAGTAAACGTTGGAGGAACAGATGCTGGTAAAAATGTTTCAGTTGTTCTTAAGTCTATCACTACCTCACGTGTAGATGGTGTAGTTAATTTTAATACTACGGGAGATCTTTCTGTAGCAGTTAACCTGATTATTATCGGTATCCCTAACTCATAGAAATGAAAAAGCCTAGAAATCCCAAGAAGGGAAACCCTGAAAAAGAGGGTTATAACATAGCGCCAGTAATATCAGGCAATAAAAAGGTATGGTTTTTAAATGGCGATCTTGTTAGAATTCATCACATAAATCGTGCCAATGGCATTGTTTCAATTTATAATATTAACAAAGATAGAATGGAAACTTGTTTGCTCTTTGATTTTAAGAAAAAACGTGAACGAGCATATACGGTTGGAGAAACAGCAGAATTAGTTAATAGGCATAAGAAATATATGCCATCATTAATGAAGCGTGGAGTTATCCCATTCCCCACTGGATCACAAAAAGGCGGGGAAAGAGGATGGCAGGTAAGAAGTTATTACTCAGAGTCGCAAGTTAAAGAGATTCGTGATATACTTTCTACATACCATATTGGTAGACCACGAAAAGACAAATTAATAACAAATGATATAACACCTACCCAGGCAGAGTTGACAAGAAGAATGGGTGATGGTATACTTACATATACGAAGACCGCAGATGGTCGCTTTATCCCAATTTGGGATGAGTCCATCTAATAGATAGATAGAGGGTATGAAATGGAAGATACGAGAGTATCAGTAACACTTGGCTACACACTAAACCTAGGCAACTTCCAGTCTCTTAGACTAGACCTCGGCGTTGTAGACAGCAAGCGAGATGGCGAAAACACCGATCAGGCATTTGAGCGTGTGTATCAATTCGTAGAAGACAAACTTACTGCTAAGATTGCAGAAGCAAAGTCTGAACTAAACGAGGAATAAGATGGCTGAGCGCAAAGACCGAATGGCTTTGCTTAGTCGTTATTCGAAGTTACACACTCAGAGGTACGAGCAAAAGCCACAGGTTAACCTGAATGTTGAGCAGTGGGCTGCAGATGCCCTTATAGAGTCATATGGGCTACCGCAGTGCTACGAGTTGCTTGCATACTATTTTGAGAATGCATCGTCTCCAAACTGGAAGTATTTTGCAAACTACGCTCAAGACATTATTGACAAGCAGCAGCAATTATTAGATGATTTAGACGAGAGAAAGGCAAGACGAGAATTGGCAAGGAAGTGGCTAAGTGAATAATACAGAAGCGAAGTTAATGTCTGCTGTACTCAAAGACAAGCAGATACACGTTTTATTGCAAGCCAATATTGACGGATTGCTATCCACCCATAATGACATTTGGCAGTTCATTAAGCGATATTCAGAACACAATAGCGCATTGCCACCAGTTGATCTTGTCGTAGAAAAGTTTCGTGACTTTACACCTATCGATGGTGTTGGTGCCACAAAGCATCATCTAGAAGAGTTGCAGGTAGAATATCTCAACACTAGCCTAAAGGACATTATTAAGTCTGCTGCCACAGATGTACAAGGCGGTCAGGCAACAATGGCACTAGAGAATCTTATTACAAAAACTTCTGAATTAAAAAAGAACACTTCGGCAATTCGTGATATTGACGTAACAGATATTGAAGATGCAGTTGCGTACTATCAGCAAGTACAAAAGCAGAATGAGTTGGGGTCTATCGGAATTAAGACTGGTCTCCCAGGCTTTGATAATTATCTGCCTGCAGGAATTATGCCAGGACAACTAGGAGTCTTTCTAGCCTATCCAGGTATTGGTAAGTCTTGGCTGTCGCTATACTTTGCGGTACAGGCATGGAAGCAGGGCAAGTCACCACTAGTAATTTCACTTGAAATGAGTGAGACAGAAGTTCGTAACCGTGTCTTTACAATTATGGGTGAAGGCTTGTGGTCACATAGAAAACTTTCAAGTGGTCAGGTAGAACTAGATATGCTTAAGTCTTGGCACGCCAAGAATCTTGCTGGCAAGCCAGAGTTCCACATTATTTCTAACGACAGCGGAGGAGAAATTACTCCATCTGTTCTACGTGGAAAGATTGATCAGTACAAGCCAGACTTTATTATTGTTGACTATTTGCAGTTGATGAGTCCAAACCAGAAGTCAGATAACGAAACTGTTCGCATGAAAAACTTGTCACGTGAATTAAAGTTGTTGGCAATTTCTGAAGAGGTTCCAATTATTGCAATTTCTTCTGCTACTCCAGACGATATTACAAAACTTGATACAGTACCTACCCTAGGACAGACCTCTTGGTCTCGTCAGATTGCATACGATGCTGACTGGGTTATGGCTCTTGGTCGTGGAACAAACTCTGATATCATTGAGTGCGTATTCCGCAAGAACCGTAATGGATTTATGGGTGAGTTTTTGGTTCAGGTAGACTTTGATAAAGGTTGGTATAAATACAAGGATTATGAAGATAAGTCAGTATAATATGTTGTATGGAGCATTTTCACCACAAGACGATCAAGAAGTTCAATTTGAGCGGGGTAATTCAAGATGAGGCAATCATCGGTAGATTACGTAGCGAATATATTAGACTTCTTGTTAATGAAATGAGACTGGCTGGATATGTCCCAAGATTTGATATTGACCCAGACTTTACAACAGGATATAATGAGAAAAAGAATTTCTTTGAATTTGAATTAACAGTACATGGAGTATACGTAGGAAAGAAGCAGGCACAATGGATACACGGATTAGACGGAACGAGAGTAATATCTACACAAAAGAGCAAATCAAAAGAGTTATCACAGGTGCAGGACTAACTGTAGAGAACGAAGTAGATTCAGACTTTATAGTATTTTGCCCATTTCACAATAATAATAGAACTCCAGCAGCAGAAGTCCATAAGAGCAATGGTACATTTTTCTGCTTCTCCTGCCAAAAGGTGGCAGATCTTGTAGAACTTGTAATGCACACCTCTGGCCGTAAGTACTTTGAGGCCGTAAGATATATCAAGAGCAAAGAGGTTGAGTCTAATCTAGAGCAGGATGTATTGCAAACACTATACATTAAGCCAGACTTTGTACAGTTTGACGAACTAATGCTTAAGAGATTGCATAACAATTTGTTAGAGTCAGAGCGTGCTAAAAATTATTACGCATATAGAAAAATTTCACCAGAATCCTGGAACCGTTTCCTACTAGGATATTCTGAAAAACAGGATATGGTAGTCGTGCCAGTTCATACTGCAGAAGGTATGGCCGTAGGCTTTGTAGGAAGATCTATCGAAGGCAAAGACTTTAAGAATTCACCAGGACTTCCAAAATCTAAAACTTTATTTAACTTACATAGAGTAAAAACTGCAAACAAGGTCTATGTCGTTGAGTCATCATTCGATGCAATTCGACTTGACCAATGCGGTTTTCCAGCAGTTGCAACATTGGGTGCCAATGTTTCTTCTGCACAATTAGACTTGCTTCAAAAATACTTTAATGATATACTTATCATTGCCGATAATGATGAGGCAGGCGGAAACATGAAGAATAGAATCCTAGAAAGAATAGGTACTCGTGCTTCTGTGATACAATTGAATAAGCAGTACAAAGATATAGGCGACATGGATGACACGTCAATAAAAGAACTCGAATATCAGTTTGACAAGTCAATACAGTCTATGCTAAACTAATACAAACAAGGAGAAAAACATGAGCGTAATTAAAGGTCTAAAAGACATCAGCGCATTGCTAGACAAGCCAAAGTTCGAAGGAACTGGGCAAAAGGTACGTTGGGTTAAGTTGGCAGATGGTCAGTCAGCGAAGATCCGTTTTGTTGAGGAACTAGATCAGGACTCAGCACACTACAATGAATCACGTGGTCTGTCAGTAGTTATTGCAGAACACACAAATCCAAAAGATTACAAGCGCAAGGCTGCTTGCACCATGGAAACTGAAGGTCGTTGCTTCGGTTGTGAAATGGCAAAGAAGGAGCCAAAGGCTGGTTGGAGAGCACGACTTCGTTTCTATTGCAACGTTCTTGTTGACGATGGACTTGAGGAGTCACCATACATTGCTGTTTGGTCACAGGGAATCAGCAAGCAATCAGCATTCAACACAATTCGTGAGTACGCACTTGAAACAGGTTCAGTATCGAACCTTGAGTGGAAGTTAAAGCGTAATGGTACATCAACTGAAACCAACTACACACTTCTTCCAACCAAGCCAGACACTGAGCCATTCACTTGGGGCGACCATGAGTTCCACAACCTAGAAAAGGTTGTTCGTGAAGTTCCATACCCAGAGCAGGAAGCATTCTACTTTGGGTTTGACACTCCATCCGTTACTAGCAATAATCTTGACTGGTAATCGATGAGTTACGTAGGCTTACACGTTCATACCCACTACTCACTTTACGATGGCATAGCGACTCCACAGGAGTACGTAGATCGTGCACTTTCACTTGGGATGCCAGCAATAGCGATTACAGACCATGGTTCTCTTTCAGGGCACCGTGAAATGTATCGTGAGGCACGATCAAAGGGTATTAAGCCAATTCTTGGCGTTGAAGGATATATGTGTGAGGATCGTTTTGATAGACGTGATAAAAATGATCGCACAGAACCACTCGATATGGTTTATAATCACATTGTTATCCTAGCCAAGAATAAAAAAGGTCTGGAGAACCTTAATAAGTTAAACGAGATCGCTTGGACAGAAGGTTTTTTCAAGAAGCCCAGAATTGACTTTGAAGTACTTGAGAAGTATTCTGAAGGACTAATCGTCACTTCTGCCTGTCCAAGCGGTGTTCTCGCTAAGGCGATTGAGCACGGAGAACTTGCGACAGCAAAGAAGCACCTAGAGTGGTTCAAAAGAGTATTTGGTGATGACTATTATGTCGAAGTAATGCCACATAACTCTGCAGAAATCAACAAGACACTTCTAGAGTTAGCAGATGAATTTAAGATTAAGGCTGTGGTCACACCAGATTGTCACCACGTAGATGAGTCCCAAAAAGAAATTCAAGAACTAAAGTTGATTATGAATACTTACAGTAATAAAACTGTTAAGGATACAACTTATGAAAAGTCTTTGAAGCATACAAATATGATGGACCGTCTAGACTACTTGTATGGTGCAGACCGACAAATGTCATTTAATAAGTTTGACATCCACCTTCTTTCATATGAGCAAATGAAGGCTGCTATGGAAAAGCAGGGTATCGACAGAGAAGATATTTATGCTAATACACTAGAGATTGCTGACAAGGTAAAAGATTATGACATTAAAGATCATTTAGACTTGTTGCCAGTTCAGTATCAAAACCCAGATAAAGAACTTCGTGACTTAGCACTTGCTGGTCTTCAAGAGCGTGGGCTTGAGTCTAAAGAATACCTAGACAGACTTGACGAAGAATTAAAGGTTATTGGAGATAAAAACTTTGGCCCATACTTCCTTGTAGTACGCTCCATGATTGCATGGGCAAAGAAGGAAGGAATTATGGTGGGGCCAGGACGTGGTTCTGCAGCAGGTTCATTACTTTGCTATGCCCTAGGAATTACAGATATTGATCCAATTAAACATGGTCTATTGTTCTTCCGATTTATTAATCCAGAGCGTAATGACTTCCCAGATATTGATACAGATATTCAGGACTCTCGTCGTGAAGAAGTTAAGGATTATCTAGTTCGTCAGTACAAGCATGTCGCATCTATCGCTACTTTTCTTTCATTTAAAGATAAGGGCGTTGTACGAGATATTGCTCGTGTACTCAACATTCCTTTGTCAGATGTTAATAAGGTTCTAAAACTTGTAGACACATGGGACGAGTATTGCACATCTAAAACAACACGGGAATTCCGTGAGAAATATCCAGAGGTAGAAATTTATGGTGAACAATTACGTGGTCGTATTAGAGGTACTGGTATTCACGCTGCTGGCGTTGTCACTAGTAAAAATCCTATTTTTAAATACGCACCGATGGAGACACGTACTTCTCCTGGTAGCGATGATCGTATTCCTGTCGTGGCAGTGGATATGGAAGAGGCTGAGAAAATTGGTCTCATCAAAATCGACGCACTTGGACTTAAAACTCTAAGTGTTTTGAAAGACACACTTACTATTATTGAAGAGCGAGAAGGCAAAAAGATTGACCTACTTAAGGTTGATATGGACGATAAGAATGTTTATCAAATGCTTTCAGATGGCTATACCAAGGGCGTGTTCCAGTGTGAAGCAACTCCTTACACCAATCTACTCATTAAGATGGGTGTTAAGAACTTAGCAGAACTTGCTGCATCAAACGCTCTTGTCCGTCCAGGTGCTGCCAATACTATTGGTAAGGACTATATTGAGCGTAAGCATGGTCGTCAGAATATTGGATATACCCACCAAGTTTTAAAAACCTTTACGGAAGAAACATACGGCTGTATTCTTTATCAGGAGCAGGTCATGCAGGCTTGTGTGGAATTAGGCGGTATGACAATGGCTGAGGCTGACAAGGTTCGAAAGATCATTGGTAAGAAGAAAGATGCTAAGGAATTTGACCAGTTTAGAGATAAGTTCGTTACTGGAGCATCAAGATTTATTTCTCCAAACCTAGCAAAAGACTTGTGGCATGACTTTGAGGCTCACGCAGGGTACTCATTCAATAAGTCGCACGCAGTGGCTTACTCTACACTATCATATTGGACAGCATGGCTTAAGTATCATTACCCAATTGAATTTATGTACTCACTATTAAAGAATGAGAAGGACAAAGATGCAAGGACTGAATATCTTATTGAAGCAAAGAGAATGGGCATTAGCGTTAAGTTACCTCACATTAACGACTCGGATATCGACTTTAAGATTGAGGGAAAGGGTATTCGTTTTGGTCTTTCGGCTATTAAGTTTATTTCCGACAAGATTGCAGAGCGATATCTTGCTGCTAGGCCTTTTAATTCGTATAAAGAACTTGAAGAGTTTACTTTTACTAAGGGAAACGGAGTTAACAGTCGTGCTCTTCAATCATTACGAGTTATTGGCGCAGCGACATTCCCAGACAATCCAAGAAATGACGAAGAGATTAGAGAGAACCTCTACGAGTATCTAGGTTTACCAGAGTTCAATACAGTGGTTCCGTCACACTATCATGCCTTTATCAACGAGGTAGATGAGTTTGAGGAAAAGGGGTCCTTTATTCTTATGGGTATGGTCAAGGGTATCAAGAGAGGTACTGGATGGTCTAGAGTTGAGATCCTTGATAAGACTGGTAGCATTGGAATCTTTGATGATGAGCAAACGACTATTGAACCAGGAAGAACATATATTGTTTTAGCATCTGATAATCGTATTGTTGCTGCTATACCATCTGATGATATTAAAACTTCTGAAAGTGCTCTGATTAAATTCTTAAACTATAGAATGCTACCTTATAAGGATGAAGAGATGTTTGTGGTATCATTTAAGCCACGTATTACAAAAGCGGGGAAGAAGATGGGAACGCTAACACTTGCGGATGCATCTAGAGACTTGCACTCTGTGACAGTTTTCCCAACAGCATTTGCTAAGGCATACATGAAAATACAAGAGGGCAATGCATATAAATTTTCTTTTGGAAAAACAAAAGATGGAACAGTTATCTTGGAGGATATACTAAATGTTTGATGAACTAGCAGAACAGTTACACACTACAGCAGTTGAAAAAGGCTTCTGGCCAGAGGAGATTGACGATATCTTTGTTGCAAAGCAATGTATGATGATCGTTTCAGAGGTTACAGAAGTAATGGAGGCAGTACGCAAAGACAAGGGGGAAGAAGAAATCGCTAAAGAATTTGCGGATATTATTATTAGAACCCTAGATCTTTATGCTGGTATGGTTGAGGCAGGGTATACAAAGATCTCTCTTGACTATGCTATGGACAGAAAGACTCAATTTAACAAGACACGTCCAGAAAAACATGGGGTAAGGTTCTAATGGTTAAGGTATACACTAACCCTAATTGCACACAGTGTGAGCAGACAAAAAGATTTCTAGATAAGGTTGGCATTGAATATGAAACAATTAGTTTTGTAGATGATCAAGAATCTTTGAAGCGTTTCATTGAGATGGGCTTTAAGGCAGCACCAATTGTAGAGACCGACAGCGATGTCTGGTCTGGATTTAAGATTGACAAATTAAACAAGTTAGCAGAGGAACTAGCATAATGACAATGACAGTAGAAGATGTACTAGCACAACTTAACCCAAAGTTGCGTAAAAATATTTTGGTTGGAGATGCAGTGCCAAAGACAGAGTTTGCACCAACACCAAGTTTTGGGCTTAACCGTGCACTAGGTGGAGGACTACCATATGGACGCCAGGTCCTTGTATGGGGTTCTAAGTCTTCTGCTAAGTCATCTCTGTGTCTTCAAATGATTGGTCTTGCCCAACAAGAGGGAAAGATTTGTGCTTGGATTGATGCTGAGATGTCGTATGATCAGGACTGGGCAAGCAGGCTTGGCGTAGATACTTCTAAGTTAATTGTTTCTCAGGCACGCACAATTAATGAGATGGTAGATGTGGGTGTACAATTGATGGAGGCTGGGGTAGACTTGATTGTAGTTGACTCGATTACATCACTACTACCTGCAATCTATTTTGAGAAGGATTCAGATGAACTTAAGCAACTTGAAAACACAAAGCAGATTGGTGCGGAGTCGAGAGACTTTAGCAATGCTTGGAAGATGCTTAACTATGCTAATAATAAAGTTAAGCCTACTCTGCTTGTTCTTATTTCTCAGTCTCGCAATAATATTAGTGCTATGTATACTAGTCAGCAGCCTACTGGTGGCCAGGCTACTAAGTTCTATTCCTCAACAGTTATTAAACTATTTTCGTCAGAGTCAGACAACCAAGCCATAAAGGGGAAGATCCATGTTAATGACAAGATTATTGAAGAGAAGATTGGCCGAAAGGTACGATGGGAGTTACAGTTTTCAAAAACTTCTCCTGCTTTTCAGTCTGCTGAGTATGATTTCTATTTTAGAGGCGATAGTGTTGGGATTGACTCTATCGGCGATATGGTTGATACTGCTGAACTTCTTGGCATCGTAGAGCGTACGGGGGCCTGGTATCTGCTACCAGATGGCACTAAAGTCCAGGGTAGAGAAGCATTTGTTAATCGTGTAAGAGAAGACCTAGATCTTCAGGACTCAATTAAGGCAAAACTAAATGGCTAAATACACTGTGTATGAAGGTCAGTTTATTTGCCACACATGTAAGGTAGAGGTCAAGACTTTAAGGCTTTATGCTTCTACTAAAGAGGCTACATGGATGTGTCCAGATAGACATATTTCAACTGTAAAGTTTGCAAAGAAGAAGAGAGATTATGAGCGAGAAGACCGAGAGCAAGAGGATTAATGCTAAGCAGCATAAGAATTCTGGTAGGAATACCAAGAAGGGCGATGCCACTTGGCAAAACTTCACTGTTGATTTTAAAGAATGCTCAAAGTCTTTTACCTTAAATAAGGATGTATGGGCTAAAGCAGTTACTGATGCAATTAGGAATGGCAACGATCCAGCAATTCTTGTTGTCCTTGGAGAAGGAAATCAAAAGGTTAGACTAATGATTACTGAGTTCGATATCATAGAGCAATTTGTGGAAGATGGTATAATAGAATTATGATAGAACAAAAGCCTTTATCTAGAAAAAGTGGTTATCAAGAAGTAGTTGATAGAACTGGTTTTGTAGAACATCAAGACTTCAATCCAATTATTGTTGATAATGTCTTTACAGAAGAGCAGATTAATCATATTTATAATACTATAAATAATGAGCCATTGGACAAGGTTAAGGTTGCGCCATGGGGTGGCCAGGCATCATGGTTCTCAACACATTTTCGTGGTGATATTGAGGCAAGAATTTCTGACATTATTTTAGATGTTGTAGATGGAGACCTCGAATTACGTGGAGATTATTCTTTTGCAAGATACAGCGAAGAGTTTGGGTATAAGACAAAACTATTCCCGCATGCAGATAAAAGAGAGAAGCCTAGATTCTTAATGGATGTACAATTACGTGCAGATACAGACTGGGCAATTGTGATTGAGGACACAGAGTATGTGCTGAAGAACAATCAGGGAATAATCTTTTCTGGAACAAACCAGGTGCATTGGAGAGAACCCAAGGACATAGGACCACATGCAAGAGTCGATATGATATTCTTTAACCTAGAATTTAAAGACGGTAGAGGGTTTGAGCCTCATCACTCAGATTCAATTACCCAACGATCAAGATACCTAAGAGACTTCTACCAGTTAGAAGATACTCCAAGACCAGTAGATAGGAAGTTCAATGAACTACAGTAATACACCAAACAGAGTAATCGAAAATGTTTTTACTCAGGATGAGATTAATCAGATTTGGCAGGCAATGTCAAACAATAGTGGCGGGGCATTTGTCAAGGTGCATAGCCAAGCAAATACATTTATCCAGTTGCCAGACAGCATTGTCGAGAAGGTAACTAACTATGCGAAAGAGATTACTGGTAGTCAGACTTTAGTCCTGACAGAGTATTGCCATGCACGTTATGCAAACGTAACAAGCAACTGTGGCTTATACCACTACAGACCATCACTGTTCCCACACTACGATGAAACATTCCCAGAGCCACGCTTTACATTTGACTACCAACTAAATGCAAATGTTGATTGGCCTATTATCGCTGAGCCAAATATTGAATTAACCCTAAAGAACAATCAGGCAGCAACATTCTCAGGAACTCACCAGATTCACTGGAGAAAGCCACAGGAGTTTAAGGATAATGAGTTTGTTGAGATGGTGTTTTTTCACTTCTCAGATCCAGCATTGCCACCAAAGACTGAGGAAGAGAACAAAGCAATTAGAGATAGAGCAGCAAAGTATAAAGCAGAATTCCTTCAAAATGGAGGATTTACCAATGAGGATATTGGATAATGCACGAATATCTTACAGGCTCTGCCAAATATAAAAAGCAATTGCCATTCTATGTTGACGATCTATTCTCACAAGATGATATCAAGGAATTACGGGCACTCATTGAGGAAAACAGAAAACTCGAACCATTTGTCATTGCAGATAGAGTAGAGGATGGACATATCCACCAGTCTGAATTTAGAAGCAGATATCAGCCAAAGATTCCAAGAAATATGTCACGCATGCTTATTGAGTTTGAAATGCCAAAGCATCTTGAGGAAAAACTTGATGCTGTAGCAAAGCCAGTTTATGATGGGGATATCGCACTGTGTCACTATAACTATATTGATTATGACAAGCAGTGGGGATACGGAGACAATAGTCCATCATTACCACCACACCTAGATGCTGACGAAAACCTAGTTACAGTTAACTACTGCCTAGATACAAATATCTTCTGGGACCTATATGTAAGTGACATCGATGACCCATCAAAGTTTACTCGCTACTCATTGAGACCAGGTCAGGCAATTGTTTTTAGTGCTGTAAACCAGATTCACTGGAGACCAAAAAGAAAGTTTGAAAAAGACGAGTTTTGTGAGATAATTAGTATGGACTATTGCCCAACTACTAATTATAGATTTACTGGAGAAGATAATCCGCTAGACCCAGAAAAGCATACAGATGTTCGCACCAAGTATTTGAATACATTGCACGCAAGACCAGATATGATTTCTGCATTTAATCTATGGAACGATGAAGGTTTAAAAGACGGTATAGAGATAGGATCAATGTAGTATAATGGAACAACAACAAAATACACTAGAGATGATTAACGGATTATCTGAAATAGCAGACTACATGCAGGATGACGAGTTAACAACAGCACTAACAACAATAGCAAAACTGATTATCAAGCCAGACATCCCTCTAAATGTCGCTACAGTTGAAATAGTTAGATTGCAGGCAATCGCTGCCAAAATGTCATTCAGGGCAACCTGGATGGCCAACGTAGACAAAGGAGACAGGGCGAAGAAGAATATTTACTTTACTGCTGCGGAATCGGTTAATAACCTAGTCGCTGCCCTTAAGTATATTACTCGCTAACTTTATTATGGCAAAAAATTTATTACAGCAAGTTATGCTAAAAGAGGATACTGCAAAGAGAGGCCCATCATTTGTCGATGGACTTATTGAAGCAATCAACAATGGCTATACAGTCAAGAATCTCCCAAAGCATACGCAAAAGAAAACATTTGCTCCATCTACTCTGACGTGGAACCACGGAGAGTGTGCTAGATATTGGTATTTAGCATTCGATGGTGCAGAATTTGAGGATAACTCTGATGCATATGGTGTTGCCAACAGAACGAATGGTACGCTTGCACACGGAAGAATTCAAGAGGCAATGGCTAATGCAGGCATTGCGAAAGAGTCTGAGTTCAAGATTACGCATAATGATCCACCAATCTTTGGTTATGGAGATACAATGCTTAATTGGAATGGCGAAGAACTACTGGCAGAAATTAAAACAATGCCAAACGAAGGTTTTGAGTATAGAAAAACAAGCGGTAAACCAAAGGCTGGTCACATGATGCAGTTGCTGATTTACATGAAGATACTCAGAAAAACTCGTGGTGTCTTAGTGTATGAGAATAAGAACAACCACGAACTACTGACTTTTCCAGTAGAAATAAACAGCGATTACATAGGGTGGGTAGAACAAGCATTTGATTGGATGCGTGAGGTCAGAAAGGCATGGACAGATAGAACCTTGCCACAGAAGACATATAGATCTAATTCTAAGATCTGTAAGAATTGTCCAATTCAAAAGACATGCTTGGCAGCAGAGACGGGTGTCGTGAAGATTAAACCGTTGGAGTTGCTAGGGAATGAAACATTGTAGTTGGTGCGATCACGCTTTCGATAATTCTGTAACATATCAGATTTACTGCTCTGCTGAATGTAGAGATGCTGCTACTAAAGAAAAGATTGCAGCACGATACATGCAGACACGTCGTCAAAATAGAAAAGGCAAGGAGCGCAATTGTAAAAATTGTGCCTCCCCCTTGTCTATTTATAACGATGATCAAATTTGCTATCAGTGCCAGATTAATCCTGGTGATGTTGCAAAGGCATTAAAAGATTTAAAAAGGTTATCAAATGGAAAAGAATGAGCCAAAAGTAATATGCGCTATTGATGCTAGTACTAACAGTCTTGCATTCGCCTTGTTTGATACTCAACAAAAAGCGTTGGGCACCGTTGGTAAAATAAAGTTTGAGGGTAATGACATTTATGAAAAAGTCATGGATGCTGGGAAAAAGGTTAAGGCCTTCTTAGACTTCTATGGTGGGTTTGAGGCTATTGTGATCGAGCACACAGTCTTTATGAATAGTCCTAAGACTGCTGCTGATCTTGCATTAGTTCAAGGAGCAATTCTTGGTGCTGCAGGGCAGGCGGGGACAAAGGTCATAGGCAAGGTATCACCAATCACATGGCAAAACTACATAGGTAATAAGAAACTCACCAAAGACGAGCAGTTTGCTTTAAGGGCTAAGAACCCTGGAAAGTCAGACTCATGGTATAAAACTTATGAACGCAACTTTAGAAAAGAAAGAACCATGAGATTAATAGATGTTATTTATGATAGGACTATCGTTGATAACGATGTCGCTGATGCCTGTGGCATTGGTCACTGGGCTATTCATAACTGGAATAAAGCAATAGGAGTTGACAAATAATACTATGGCTGCTAAACTATATACTAATGAAGCATGGTTGCGTAAAAGATTCTTGATGGATAAGAAAACCCCACAAGAGATTGCGACTGAATGCGGAACAAGCATGGAGACTATCTATGTATATCTTGCCAAGTTCGGACTAAGAAAGAGCAGACGATGACTGATAAATTTAATATTACAGTGGATCAAGTAAATCATCCAGCACACTACACCTCAGACCCATCGGGGGTTGAGTGTATTCAGATTACAAGACACAGAAATTTTAATATAGGAAATGCATTTAAATATCTGTGGAGAGCAGGACTTAAAGATGACAAGAAGCAAATTGAAGATTTGCAGAAGGCAATATTTTATATCCAAGATGAGATCAGTAGACTAGAAGGAAGTCATGGCAAGGAAGTTAAAGACGCCAACTAGCGTCAGCCCATTTAATCGAGTATATGAGTTGCAAGTTGGCAACTTTATCATCGCCAGAGGTGATATAATTAAGATTGATGGTGAGCGAGGATCAAAGTTTAAGTTTGATGCATTGGTCACAGATCCCAGGACTGGCAGTACTTGGGTCGACTGTTTTGAGATAGAACGAGGAACTGTCTCAAGATTTAGATCTTTTGCTGTTGAGAAGGTTAAGAGAATTCCTAAGAGGAGGAAACGTGTCGACAGAGGATGACATTGTAGAACATTTAGACGAGGTTAATCGTGTCGTAGAACACTACCTCAAGGGAAATGATCCTACCAAGATTTCAAAAGATTTATCTATTCCACGAACACGTGTCGTTACATTAATCAATGAGTGGAAAGTTATGGCGTCTGCAAACGACGCTATTCGTGCACGTGCTAAAGAAGCCTTGGCTTCCGCTGATGCTCACTACAACAAATTGATTGCAAAGTCCTATGAAGTTATCGATGAGGCAACACTAACTAACAACCTTGGCGCTAAAACTGGCGGTATCAAACTTGTGATGGATATTGAGGCAAAGAGAATTGATATGCTTCAAAAGGCAGGTCTATTAGAGAACAAAGAACTTGCAGAAGAGATGGTCGAGATTGAACGACGTCAGGAAATCTTGATGGGAATTCTAAGAGATATTGCATCGGAATACCCGCAAATTCGAGATGAAATTATGCGTAGACTTTCGGCAGCAGCAAAAGAGCAAGAAGTAATTACGGTTGTGACATCAGATGTTCGATGATTTTCTTAAAGCATTAACTGATAGCCATTTTGAAGAACTGCCAGTCGATGCAAAAACATTTGTAGAGTCTCCAGAATTTCTCGATCAGCCAGGGCTTTCCAACATACAATACGATATTGTAGAAGCCATGAGTCAGGTGTATAGAAAAGAAGATCTGCAAACTATATTTGGTGAAACAGAGGGCGCAAGATATTTTGAAAAATATACAAAGAATGAAATTATCCTACAACTTGGCAAGGGTAGTGGAAAAGATTTTACTTCTACTGTTGCTTGTTGCTACATTGTGTATAAGTTACTATGCCTTAAGGACCCAGCAAGATATTACGGTAAGCCCAGTGGCGATGCCATAGATATTATTAACGTTGCTATTAACGCTCAACAGGCCAAGAATGTTTTCTTTAAAGGTTTTAAAACAAAGATTGAAAAGTCACCTTGGTTTGCAGGAAAGTTTAATGCTAAGGCAGACTCTATTGAGTTTGACAAGTCTATTACAGTTTACTCTGGTCACTCAGAGCGTGAGTCGCATGAGGGTTTGAACCTTATGATGGCAGTACTTGATGAGATTTCTGGTTTTGCTCAGGAAATTGGAACTGGTAATGATCAAGGTAAAACTGCTGATAATATCTATAAGGCTTTCCGTGCATCTGTAGACTCTCGTTTCCCAGATCTTGGAAAGGTTGTGCTGCTATCGTTCCCAAGATATCAGGGTGACTTTATTTCTACTAGATATGACGAAGTAGTAGTAGACAAAGAAATAGTTGATAAGACGCATACATTTATTATTAATCCACTGCTTCCAGAAACAGACCCAGATAACCAACTTACAATTGAGTGGTCTGAGGACTACATTAAGTCGTACAAGTATCCAGGCGTATTTGCTCTTAAAAGACCTACGTGGGAGGTAAACCCTACACGTAAGATCGATGACTTTAAGATTGCTTTTTTGACTGACCTAGGTGATGCAATGCAGCGCTTTGCCTGTGTGCCAACATATGCTTCAGATGCATTTTTTAAGCAGGCAGAAAAAGTTAGATCATGTATGAGTATTAGAAATCCTATCGATAACTTTAAAAGATTTGAAGAAAACTTTAAACCAGACCCAGATAAGATTTATTACGTCCATGCTGACCTTGCACAGAAGCATGACAAGTGTGCTGTTGCAATTGCACACGTAGATAAGTGGGTCAATGTTCAAGTCATTAATAACTACGAACAGGTTGCACCAATTGTTGTTGTCGATGCAGTCGTTTGGTGGGAGCCTAAAGTCGAGGGTCCAGTAAATCTTTCAGAAGTCAAACAATGGATTCAGAACCTAAGACGTATTGGATTTAATATCGGACTTGTATCCTTTGACCGCTGGCAGTCATTCGATATTCAAAATGAATTGCAAGCAGTTGGTATGAGAACAGATACTGTTTCTGTTGCTAAAAAGCACTATGAGGATATGGCTATGCTAGTGTATGAGGAAAGATTAGTAATGCCATCTATCGAGTTACTATTTGAAGAATTAACAGAACTAAAGATCATGAAAAATGATAAGGTTGACCACCCAAGAAAGAAATCTAAAGACCTTGCAGACGCAGTTTGTGGATCTATTTTTGGTGCTATAAGTCACACCCCACGAGATTTGAACCTTGAAGTTGAGGTTCATACATTCCGAGATAGGCCTAAGACGCCCCAATTTGACATGGAAAGTCGGAATGTGATACAATATAAACCTATGCCCGATGATGTAAAAGATTATCTGGATAGATTCAATTTACTATAACGAAAAGAGGAATGAATGAATTCATTTAAGAAACTCGCTCTTGGCATGGTTGCAGCCATTGCCATGGGCACACTTGTTGCAACACCTGCAAGTGCTGCAGTCGCTACGACTCTAACTGTTAACGGCTCAGCGCCAGCAACAGCGGGTACGACAGCAGCAACATCTATTGCACTGCCAGTACCTGCAGACAACTCTGTAGACTCTGCTGATGCACTTAAGATTGCAATCACAGGTCTCGACACAGGAACTACTATTTCTGCTGTCGCTACTAACGGTAAGATCGTAACCGCTCTTGCTACATCAGCAGCACCAGTAGTCGCTACTGCAGGTGCAGCATCAGCATCAGTCGCAACTGGTACTGGAACAACTGCTGATCTATACGTTTTCACAACTACAACTGCTCAGGGAACTGTTGCTGTTACAATCGGTGGAAATGTAACTACATACTACTTTAATGGTACCGCTGGTGCTCTTAATACAATCGCTCTCGATGCACCAGGTTCTGGTGCTGCTGGAACTGTTGTATCACCAAAGGTAACTGGTTATGACGTATTTGGTAACGTAAAGGGCGGGGCTTCAATTAGCCTTCAGTACATTACACCATCTGCATCAACAACCTATGCACTTACAACTGATACAGCAACCGCAACACTTGGTACAAAGACACAGGATGTAACACTTCCTGCATCTGGTACAGTAACATTTGTTGCTACTGCTACAGTTGCAACAGCAGTAACTGGTCTAACTGCACCACTTGGTGTTATTGTTAAGACTGCAACTGTTCGTGATCTTGCTGCAGAACTTGCTGCAAAGAACGCAGAGGTTGCTACACTAACTGCACAACTTCTTGCTGAGCGTGCTGCTAATACAAAGGCACTTGCCGATGCAAAGGCACTTGCTGATGCTGAACTAGCAAAGGCTAAGGCAGAAACTGCTAAGGCTATTGCAGATCTTGCAACTGCAAATGCTTCACTTGCTAAGGCTAATGCAGACAATGCAGCAGCACTTGCTGCAGTAAAGAAGGCATTTAATGCCCTTGCTGCTAAGTGGAACAAGGCTCATCCAAAGTCTAAGGTTGCCACACTTAAGTAAGTAATACTTAAAAGTTTAGGGGGTCAGGAAACTGGCTCCCTTTTCTTTTTTGTATAATAATTTGATATAATAGTCCTGCAAACAATGTTTGCCAAGGAGAAAAGGAAATAAAAAGACGATTAATACAAGCGTGGACCGCAGGTTCAATCCTAATTTTATGGCTATTATTTGGGCCAGTTAATTCGTCACATGCAGAAGAGTCTACTGTTCAAGTATCTCCAGCACCAGCCCCTTCAGATACATCTACAGTCACAGTTTTAGTACCATCAACAATTATTGAATCAGCCCAAACATCGATCACTCAGGCTGAAAATACACTTAGTCAAGTTCAGGAAAGTTCTACTGAGATAGATCAGCCTACAGAAACCATCACAGCAACAATTAATCAGGCACAAACATCTATCAATCAGGCTCAGGCAGCCGTAGAGAGTGCCATTTCTGCATCTGCAGAAGTTGAATCAGCAACGGCAACGGTAGTGGAAGCGGTAGAAAATGTAGCAGTAGCCGAAGTAGCAGTAGAGTCTCAGGTTGCGGTAGTAGAAGATAAAACTTCAGTGGTAGATTCTGCCACAGCAATAGTAAATGCTAATACAAGCCCTGGACTTACAATGACAGTTTATCAAGATACTGGATATAATAATGCTCCACCAATGGGCGCTGGTGTTGTAAAGTCCGTGACAACAGACACCAATGGAATTAATGAGCAATGGGGTAGCGGTGGCCCAGCAAATACCATACCAGAAGATTTTCAGGTAAAGTGGCAGGGTCTTTGGACACCACAATACACGGGAACACAATATATCACCGCACCAGCAGATGATGGGGTAAGGCTATATCTTGATGGACAACTAGTTATTGATGATTGGTTTGACAAAGGTGGAGGTGGATCAACTGCTGATGTTGCCACTACTGCTGGATTAGCAAAAGAATTTGAGATGTGGTATTACGAAAATGGTGGCGGAGCAAACGTCGCTTTAATGCGTTATACAGGGTCTGGTTGGGAAATAATTCCAGCATCAGAATTTAGCACAACAAGTGCTACTCAAGAGCAAATCCAAACACTTCAGGTTGCACAAACAAATCTTCAGGTCGCACAGACAACACTCGATGTCCTTGAAGCAGATCTTGAAACTGCTGAAGCAGATTTAGTTGAGGCAGAAGAAAATCTTGCAGTGGCAGAAAATAATTTAGATGCAGCAGTTATTGCTGTTTCAGTAGCAGTAACAACTATGAATAACAATGTTACAGAAGCACAGACGGTAGTTATTTCAACACTTGCTGCAGAAGAAGCAGAAAGAGCAAGGATTGCAGAGGAAGCAAGACAAGCAGAAATTGCTAGACAAGCAGCCATCGCAGCAGAGGCTGCAAGAATTGCTGCACAGCAAGCATATGAGGCAGAACAAGCAAGAATTGCTGCAGAGCAGGCAAGATTAGCAGCAGAAGCAAAAGCAGCAGCAGAGGCAGCAGCAAAGGCTGAAGCAGAACGAATCGCTGCAGAACAAGAAGCCAAAAGATTAGAGGCTGAAAGAATAGCAGCAGAAGAAGAAGCAAAAAGATTAGAAGCAGAACGAGTTGCTGCTGAAGAGGCTGCAAGGAAGGCTGAAGAAGAGGCAAAAGCAAAAGCGGATGCAGAGGCTAAAGCAGAGGCAGATCGTTTAGCAGCAGAGGCTGAGGCAGCAGCAAAGGCTGAAGCGGAGGCAAAGGCTGAAGCAGAGAGATTAGCACAAGAAGAGGCTAAGGCTAAGGCAGAGGCTGAAGCCAAAATAAAGGCCGAAGAAGAAGCAAAGAAAGCAGCAGAAGCCAAGGCAGAAGAAGAAGCCTTAAAAAAGGCTGCTGAAGATGGCAAGTTGACTGAAGAACAAAAAGAAAAGGTCGTAGAAAATTTAGTACAAAATCTACAACCAGGAGAAGCGATCACCGCAGCAGCAATTGTTGCGTCTGGAATTTCATATTCAGACTTACCACCAGAAACACCAGTTGAAACACGAGTTGATGAAAGTGGAAATGCAGTTGTTATTACGGCGGAAGTTGCTGCACAGGTTGAACTTGTATCTAACCCAGCAGCACTGGTAGAAGAATTGTTTACAGATCCAGGAGCAGCACTAGCAGCCCTTGGAAGCATTGGAGCAGACATGTCTCCAGAAGAAAGAGAAGAAGCAACTAATATGGTTGTAGCAACAGTCGTAGCAGCAGGAGCAGCACTGAATGCTGTTGGACTTGCTACTGGAGGTAGTACTCCTGCAGGCGGAGGCACAGGTGGCAGTGCTCCTTCTGGTGGAACAAACTCAGGTGGTACAAGGAGGAATGCAAGATGGTAAAACTATTAAAAGATCTCCTAGATCAACAGTGGACCCTCCTGGGCATGTTTATCGCCTGGGTTGTTTTGGACGGTAGTGCCAAGACAGTTGTTGGTTATGGAATTGTTCTTACAACAATTACTTGGATATTAACTTATCCAATAAGAAATAGAGAGGAGGACTAACTATGAACGGAGTAAAGAATATTTGGAATATCCTTATGCGTATAGTAGCAGTCTTCGCAGCGAATGCTTTGGCAGTCATTGGCGCAGGTGCGGTAGCGGGTATCTCAGTAGCAAAGGCTATGACAGTTGCTGGACTTAGTGCAGTAGCAGTAGTAGTTGAGAAGTTGGCTCGTGCATTTATGGATGACGGTAAACTCACAAGAGATGAAATCAATGCAGCATTTTCTACCACAGATAAAAATGCAGTAACTGTGCAGGATGCAGCAGTAGAAACACGGAGAAAAGCATCAAAAACAGCATAATAATATGTTTTTGAGCATATTTGACAGCCCCTTTTAGGATCTGGTATACTAGATATCTATCCTAGAGGGGGTCTGTTGTGACTTGTATTGTTGTAGCCCGTAAAGACGATAACATCTATATGGCAGGGGACAGAGGTGCCTCAGAGACTAATCTTATCATGTCATTGACCAGTCCAAAAGTTTGGAAACATGGAGAATACCTATTTGGATATTGTGGCTCCATGGATGGCGATAGGATGAAATATAATTTTAAACCACCTACACCAAAAGGTGATGACTTAGATAAGTTTATGTATACAGACTTCCTGATTGCTCTTCGTGTATTCTACGAAAATTGGTGGGTAGACGTATCTAATGATTCTGATTTTGGATTACTTATTGCTATTCGTGGAAAAATCTATGAGCATAATGCTGTAGACATGTCTTTGAATCAGTATATGCATGACTATATCGCAATGGGATCTGGATCAGACTATGCGTATGGAGCAATGCACGCAACTGAGGGGTTAAAGGATACACGTAAGCGTGTTCAAAAAGCAGTTAGCGCAGCAATTAAATTTTCAACAAGTTGCCAAGGCCCAATTGACATTGTCAGCCTATAGGTGTATACTTAAATTATGATAGACAACGACACAGAGTTTGGAGACTGGCTTCTCAAAGGTATTGAGCAAGGCTGGGTAACTGAACCATTTTGCAATACTCATGATGGTGATCCATACATGACAGAAGAAGAAGAGCAGGAATGGGAAGACGGCGGAGACCCATGCCAGCATGTTATTAAAATAATCATCTAGTAGAAAGAATAAAATGAAAAAAATAATCGCAGGATCAGTTGCAGTACTCGCACTCATTGGACTCTCACAGCCAGTCAGCGCTGCAGAAACAAAATCACTTGTCATCGTAGATTCGTACTTTGACTCACGAGCAAAGAATACGGAGATTGCATGCGTTGCCACTATTAGTTGTACGCCTGCACCCAAGGTATCCACATCACTAAGTGACAACACAAACCATGGAGTTGCGATGGTCGAGATTGCAGTTAAGCAACAACCATCAATCAGCATCATTGGTTTGCGCTCAGCACCATCACCAACATCAGATGTTAATGCGGGTACTTTTATTGAGGCGTTGCGTTGGGTAATCACAAACAAAGATCGTGTATCTGCGGTATCTGTTTCTAGATATTTTAATGGCACACAGACCTGCACCCCAGCATCCACAAATACTGCACCATATGGTGGAGTGGCAAATGCTGATAAGATTATCCGTGAACTTATTGTCACTCTAAAGGGCTATGGCATTCCAGTTTTTGCATCAACAGGTAACGTAAAGAATAAGGCTGTAAACTATCCAGCATGTATTTTAGATACCAACTCAGTTTCTGTTGGCGGAGTCAATAATGCAGGGACCTATGTCAGCAAGTATCAGTTTGATGCTAATACAGATTATTTTGCATCATCAACTGTCTTAAACTATAAATCAACAGTGTTTGGATTAATTCCTAATACTACATCTGCAGGAACAGTAGCAGTTGCAGCATACTATACTTCTGGAATCACACTTAGCAAACTTGTAAATGTGATACCATAATCATGTGAATCATGAACCAACAATACTTTATTTAATATACAATAAAGAATTAAACGCTGCTAAGATCGGTGTTGGGGATATTACTGGAAGGCGATATTCTCTTCACCGATCTAAGGGGTGGCAACTTGTTGGCTATTGGTATTTTACAGACAGAGAAAAAGCACTTGACATTGAGTCTAAGGTGCTGTATACTATTCGTAAGAAGTTAAAGCAAGAATCATTTTTATCCAAGGAGCAGATGCCACAAAATGGTTATACGGAAACATTTGATGCGTCAAAGATAACTTCAAGACAAGTTAAAAGTATAATTAAAAAGCAGATCAGAGAGCAGTAGCCTAACCTGGTTTTGGCAGCACTCTTATAAGGTGTCTATTGTGGGTTCAAATCCCACCTGCTCTACGCCCTTGTAACCCAGCGGTAGAGGTGGTAGACTTAAAATCTATAAAGCGTTGGTTCGAATCCAACCAGGGGCACATACCTCCATAACTCAGCGGAAGAGTAACTGCCTTCTAAGCAGTAAGCCGTAGGTTCGAATCCTACTGGGGGTGCTAACAACTATAGAAGGAGAAATAATGAAAAAAGTTGTTGCGTCAATAGTCCTAGCGCTTTTGGGTGCGGGTATATTGGCAAATTATGTCGTGAGTAACAACTCAGCATCTAATGACTGTATTACTGTATATGTTGATTATTCTGGCTATGGAAACAATAAGCCTGCAGAATGTTTAACTATTGCTAACTCAGAGGTAGATGCGATTACTTTACTAGAGACAGCAGGCTACAGCCTCTCTGGAACTGACAAGTATGGAGATCAAATTGTTTGTCGAGTTAATAATGTACCATCTGCAACTCAGCAAATTCAGCCAGAAGGTAAGAAAGCATTTGTAGAACAATGTCTTGATATGCCATCTGCAGATGCATATTGGTCTATTATGATTGAGACGCATGAGAAAGACTGGTCTTGGTCTGAAAATGGTATTGCAGAAACTCATCTTCATCCTGGAGATAAACTAGCATTAGTATTTACTATTAATGAACAATTAGATATTGACAAGTTGCCCTAGGTATGATATACTAAAAGGGTAATGGCCTGTAGTTCAGTTGGTAGAACATTCGACTGTTAATCGAAATGTCGCAGGATCGAGACCTGCCAGGCCAGCAAACAGATTCTTGACGAAGAGTCTGGAGTATGGCAGAACGAAGCCCTTTGGGAACAAGGGGTGAGTAATGCACACTAGGGGATTAGCGTCCTGGTCTTAGCGGATCTAACTGGTGGTTGGCTCAAAGCGGTACTTAATGGTATTGTTCCCTAGGCCATGGTGGTAAAAGGCAATCCACCTACTCACATGTTCGTCCCTAGCATCACTCAACGATATTTCACTGGGACGAACACCTGGTCACGTAGTTCAGTTGGTTAGAACGCCACCCTGTCACGGTGGAGGTCGAGGGTTCAAGTCCCTTCGTGATCGCACAATTAAACATAGTTTCCCTTCGTCCAACGGTAGGACATCAGATTTTGGCTCTGAGAATCTTGGTTCGAATCCAGGGGGGAAAGCGCTCTAATGGCCCAACTGGTAGAGGCACATGATTTAGGATCATGAGGTTGTAGGTTCGAATCCTACTTGGAGCACTGGGATATAGTGTAATGGTAACACAACGGCTTCCAAACCCGTTGACGTGGGTTCGATTCCTACTGTCCCTGCCAAGGCCCCATCGTCTATCGGTTAGGACTTCAGATTTTCAATCTGGCAAGACGGGTTCGATTCCCGTTGGGGCTACGCCTTCGTAGCACAGTGGTAGTGCGTCCGCCTTGTAAGCGGAAGGTCGTCAGTTCAATCCTGACCGAAGGCTCTCTTTTTCAAATAAATATCTGCATACATACTGCGCTCTAAGGCAATACCATAGACATACCAGTCTTTATTATTATCTAAAAATTCATTAACAGCGTATATGACATCATATCGATCACCATTTTCATCCCAAGCCATATAGTCATTTAATGCAAGAATGCCATTATCTTTTAATATGGCTACGGAGTTTGTAATATCTATAGGCAATGTATCATATTTATGTCCAGCATCAAGGTATATTACATCAAAAGATTTTGGCTCGGCTGCTGCTAATTGCTTTAAGACTCCTAAACTATTACCACGAATTATTTCTACATTTGGATTTTCACGAAATCTATTTTTAACAAATTCATAATTTTGACCTTCATAGTACCTTTGCTTAAAGTCTGGTCTTGCCAATGTGTTGTCAGATTGCACAAATAGGTCTATTAGAGTAAGTCTAGATGGCTTTAGTGTTTTTAGAATGTGTTCAGAATAGTCTCCCGCTGCTACCCCAACCTCCATAAAAGATATTCCAGTTGGCAGGGTAGAGATCCAATGCCATCTATCAGAAAAAACCTTTGTATCATTTAGTTGGTCTTGTGAAATCAACCTATCATTCCGCATAAATAGATTATAGCATATGTGGTATAATTATAAAGAGGAGTGCTATGAATAATGTAAGAGGCCTTTTTCCAGATGGGAAATACAAAGATGGGAAACTTCCATATTTTTTTGAAATGGAAGAGTCAATAAAAGTTGATGATGATTTTACAAATAAGTATGGTACTGCAATTGACAATATCAAGGTAACACATAACTTCCTATCTGATGCAGAATGTGATGAGTACATAGATTTTATCAAAAATTTTGAGGTTAGTGAAGAAAGAGATCACTGCTATCCATTACACATGGCAAAAGATTTTCAGTCAAGCACTCTAGTTGGCAAGTACGAAGAAAAAATGCGCTCACTTGGCAAGGATATGGTTGCTGAAGCCGTTAGACAATGGGACGAACCAATGACAAAGCATAAGTCATGCATGCTGATGGTTCACCCTACTGGCTCATATCTAGATCCACACACTGATATCTTAGATATACACTATGTTAATAACGATCCAGCAAGAGATGAAGGCCCCTCCTACGAAGATCAAAGAAAAACATTTAAAAATTTATGGAGTGGCCACATGTCAATCCTAATTTATCTTAATGATGACTATGGCCGTGGAGAACTTTATTTCCCACAACATGATTATTGGATTAAACCAAAGAAGGGCGATCTTGTAACATTTCCAGGAAGCCTATACTTTGTTCATGGTGTTACCGCTATTGAGTCTGGCATTAGATATACCGCTTCTCAATGGGCTAAAATAGATATGATGAAGTAAATGGATAAGCCTCAGATCCTACATAATGCTGATGAATATGACTTTTATGTTTGGTATACCACCAAAGATCCAGTATTTTCAGAGATGTGTAAAAAATCGAGGGTACCACAAAAATGGTATGAATATAAATATTTATCTGATCAGTCTAAAAATAGTTTAATAAAGCCAATCAACAGATATGTAGAGCAAATATATATAAAGCCAGAACTAGTATCTATAGATGGTAATACCGTTAGGCTAAGACAGGGTAATTCTGCACAGTTTTTTCTAAAACAAAGACCAAAAGATTTTTATAATATAGATAGATTTTGGATGAGGCAGTACTATAAAACAGAAGATCAGGCTGAGGTACCACCCGTATGCTGGGAAGAAACTTTTAAATTCTTTGTTCCTTGGTATATAGACGCAGATGTTTTAGTAAGGTATGAACGCCCAGATGTAGATTCTCCATTCCTAATACAGGAAAGTGAGTCAAAACATACTGCCGTTAAAAACGATACGATAGTCTTAGAACCAGATTTTGTTAGGTTTAACTTTAAAAAGCAGGGAAGCCATATGGTTGAGCAAAATGAGTTTGGGAAAATCAAACTAAATCAACCAATGTTTGATATGGTCTTTGAATGCAATGATATAATGATAGAGAGAGTAAAGGAATATTACAATGCCCAAAATTAGTTTTTATCCATTTAGTGAAAAAACTGAAAAGTTTGCCCCACCACCATTCCCAGCAAGTAGGGCTGTCCCAGACTGGTATAAAGCACAGCCAGGTGCCGTCAATGAGGCTGAGGCTGTCAAGATGGGGGCTACAACTGGTACCATCAAAAAGTGTATGCCAATTTTTGATATCATGACTGCTGGATATATAATCCCATTTCCATGTGACATCTATATCGATGCAACAAATCCAGATAAGATTGAATTCTCAATCCCTATGGCCCTTAAAGGATTTAGTGCAGACCTAACGGCAACACATGCACCAGAACAATATAGCCACTACCCAATAGATAAAGACATTTATCATAAGGATGTTTTTAGAATTATGCCATTCTGGGCAGTTAAAACTGATCCAGGATATAGCACATTGTTCTTAAATCCATTTCATAAAGATAAGTTGCCTTTTCATGCTTTTGAGGGGATGATTGATACAGATAAGTTTATTACAGATGGACACATCTCTATGCTTATTGAGAAAAACTTTAAAGGTGTAATTAGGCAAGGAACACCTTTTGTTCAAGTAATTCCTATTCGAAGAGAAGACTGGCAGATGGAACTTATAGACCCTCCACAAGCAGCCAAGGATTTCATGAAGCAGAGAATAGACCTTCGTAGTACTTTTGTAAATGGATATAAGAACAAGTTTAGATCTAAGAAAGAATATAATTGAGCAAAAAAATAATTAAGTTTTTTCCAAGTTTTAATGGACACTCTGGAAGACTTACAGCACCAAAACCTGCTGTAAAAAATGTTCCAGAGTGGTACAGAACCTTGTCACGTTTTGATATGTCAAATGATGACATTACTCTTATGCCAAGAAACAATATCGGTACTGATGGTGCTATGGTGGCAACTAAGATGTGTATGCCATTCTTTGATGCATTGACTGGCGGGTACCATTATGTTCTTGAGGATGATCTATACGTAGAACTAAACGAAAACGGTATGCCAACCATATCCTGGAATGGCGATGTTATGATTGTTGATAAAAGACAAACGGTAGAGTTACCAGTTCCAGATGGATGTCACCCAATCCACTATGGGTGGAGAATGAATTGGTATTACGAGACGCCACCTGGATACTCATTATTAATAACACATCCTATGAATAGGTATGATTTACCTTTCTATACTATGTCTGGAATTGTTGACTCTGATATCTGGGGGTTGCCAGTATTCACTGCCTTTTTCCTAAAGAAAAACTTTATGGGAAAGATTCCAAAAGGAACTCCATTATTTCACATGCTTCCAATAAAAAGAGATGACTGGGAAATGATGGAAATTGAAACAGATGAAGAGTTGGATAGACACGAAATAGCAGCAGAGAAAAGAAGATCTAGGCTGTACGGCTATTACAAAGAGTTCGCATGGCGTAAAAAGTATTTTGGCATTAAAGGCATAAAAGATAATGACAGCCAAGACAACGATTAATGTTCTTATATATTCCTACAAGGGAAGATTTTTAAAAGACGTATTAACAAATCTTTTATCTAATCAAAGTGGCGACAATGATATATTTGTTTCGTTAATTGATCAACACCCATTGCGGAGAGAAGAAAATTTTGCTGAGTTTAAATGCAGATACAATCATGTATTTTGGGATCATATTTATGGACCATCTAAATATAGAAGAGCGGGAATAAAATATTCTCAGTCTGACTACACATTAATATTAGGTGACAACGTTTTATTAAATAAAGATTGGGACAAATATCTTGTATCTATTGCAAAGGACAATATACTGGTTTCTGGAAATCATTCATTGTCTATTAAACAAAAAGATTTATTCTTTATACAAAAAGAATTACAACAAATAGATCAGGAAAAAATTACACAGTTTACAGATAGATCTCTTATCTTTGCTTCAAAAAAAGTATTATCAAAAATTAGATATCCAGAATACATCAAGTATTACGGGGAAGAGGAGGGGCTTTCCTTAGAATGCTATACGCTTGGAATAGATATACTTGCAGCAAAGACCTCCCTCTATTCTTGTATCCTTACAGAGCAAATAGAAAATATCTATACTCCATTTAGCCTATTCCACAACTATAATGAAGTCATAGAACTGTTTTATACTGGAAAAAATAAGTACGTAGACATGAGTAATAGGGCAAGATCAGTCGAGGATTTTATCAACTTCCATAAGTTTAACTTTGCAGCACTAAAGAAGTTGCCGTTTGAAACAAATGATGTACAGTATGACCCAGAGGCGTTACTGTTTAACTCAGTCAATGCGTCTAAATTCGTAGCAAGAACAAAGTCTATACGTTAGTGGTATAATAATATAAAAGGAGACAATATGCCTGTAGCAGATTACAAAAATCCAGTAGCACCAAATGGTGCAGAGTCTAGTGGCCATAGAGTACACGTCATCGACAACTATATTACTCAGGAAGAGGCGGATATCTTAATTTCTGAAATGAAAAATCCTTCAGAGGTTAACCCATATCCAGAATACTACGCTAAAAGATTTGGCGGTACAGCATTTCCATATAACAAAAAAGTTATGGATATTTTGATTAAGTACGGCAATAAGGCAAACGAAGAGCACAAGAGACTTAATGGATACCTACACGATATTTATGTCTTCAAGGGTTTCGGTTCTTGGTGGCAAGAAGGCACAAAGGGTGGTCTGCATATTGATGCACAAGATCCAGAGCCATGGATTGAGTGGAGCACTGTTATTTATTTGAACGAAGACTTCGAAGGCGGTCAAATTTATTTTCCAAATCAAAATGTTGTCTATAGCCCAAAGGCATTATCTGCTGTGTTTTTCCCAAGTGCGGGATCTGAATATGTTCACGGCATTACAACAGTTACAAAAGGAAATAGACACACTGCTTTGTATATGCACACATCTTTGCCTGCAAATGCTGATCCAGACTTCCTGATCCCAGGACAACGACCAGCATGGCTTGCTCAGGGATATGGGCTTAATCATGTCTAATGTAAACCCTATCTCAGAATATGAAGTACTAGACCTAGGAATGGTCTACTATAAAAATATTATTAAAAATCCAGCACAACTAATTTTAGATATAGAAAATTTAGAGTCTAGATACCATCAGGATAAGCCAAACGAAATGCAGACGTCCGTCAAGCCGTGGACTGCATGGGCAAATGACGGTGGCATGAATGAAATTTTTTGCTATCAAAAGTTTATTCCACAAGTTTCTCATATATCACAAAACGATATCTATAAGGATGAGCAAACAAATATTTCTTCTCAACTATTTGGCGCACTAGATGATACTATGAAGCATTACACGACCGTGCTTTATCCTTGGGCAGAAAAAAATATTAAATCACGTGAGCATACAATGCATCTTTTAAAGTATAACGAAACTGGTCACCTTCCAGCACATCAAGATCAGGGTGTCAGTAGCCGTGTTCTTTCTGTTCTTTTATACCTCAATGATGATTATGAAGGTGGGGAGATTGAGTTTAGACACTCCAACATTAAGTTTAAACCTGAGCCAGGAAGCGTACTTTTCTTCCCATCTAATTTTCTTTATGTCCATGAGGTGTACCCAGTCACAAAGGGTCCAAGGTATGCCCTTCCAAATTGGTACCACAATATACCAATTTCAATGATGAGAAACTCTACAGGGCAAGAATGAGAATCTTAGGGATCAACGAAACTACTCATGACGCTGCTGTCACGGTTATTGAAGATGGCAAGGTATTGTTTGCAGGGCATGCAGAGCGGTATAGTAAAACCAAGAATGATTGGTTTACAAATGATGCTCTATTAAATGAAGCGCTATCATATGGTAAGCCAGACCAAATAGCCTACTATGAATACCGTTGGCTCAAGAAACTAAGAATAGTAACTCGTGGTGGCTTTGGTGGCGGGAAGCCGTACTACCTAAGCAGACCAGAATTAAAATGGATTCCAAGAACACAGTATAGCCACCATGAGTCCCACGCAGCAGCAGGGTATTACACTTCACCATTTGATGACGCAGTTGTAGTAGTTCTAGATGCAATTGGTGAATATAACACATCTACTATTTGGGTTGGCAATGAAGACAACCTTAAACTAGTTAAAAAGTATAACTACCCATTTAGTTTTGGACTATTCTATTCTGCATTTACTCAACTAATTGGACTAATGCCAAATCAAGAAGAGTACATTATGATGGGCATGGCAGCATATGGTGATTGGAAAAAATATTATCAGAAAGTTTCATCATATTTTCCATCAAAAGATTATCAAAAATATAATTTTCACAGTGGAATAATTGACTGGGATCAAGAAATCACCGAACAAGATAAATTTGATATTGCAGCAGCAGTACAAAAAGTTTATGAATTACGTCTATGGGATTTTATGAATTTTGCAAGAGCAAAAACACAAAAGACAAACTTAGTTTTTATGGGTGGCTGTGCTCTTAATAGCAAGGCTAACACAATGCTTCAAGATATGTTTGAAAATGTTTGGATCATGCCAAATCCAGGTGATGCTGGTAGTAGCCTTGGCGCAGCAGCAGCATGTTATGGCAAGCACATTGAGTGGAAAGATCCGTATCTTGGACATGACCTTGGCGGAGATTATCCAGTAGATAAAATATTTTCTGAAATTATGGAAAAGAAAATTGCAGCCGTTGCAACAGGAAAGGCAGAGTTTGGTCCACGTGCATTAGGAAATAGATCAATCTTGGCTGACCCAAGAGATCCAGATATCAAAGATAAGGTAAACTTAATTAAACAACGAGAACTGTTTAGACCTTTTGCCCCAGTAGTTATGGCAGAGCATGCATCAGAATGGTTTGATATGGACTATGAGTCGCCATATATGCAATATACCCCACGCTGCCTAAAGCCAGATCTGATCCCATCTGTGGTGCATTTTGACGGTACCTCAAGAGTTCAGACTGTAACCAAAGAACAGCATCCAGGACTATATGCCCTGTTGGAAAAATTTTATGAAGCAACTGGTGTTCCTATATTACTTAATACAAGTTTAAATATTAAGGGGCAGCCATTGCTTAATGATGAGCAGGACATACTTAAATGGGAACGTACGTATAACTTTACAATTTGCCGATGACATGCTATAATGGTATTGTAGCGTGTGGCTTCACACAAACAAGGAGATGATTATATGAAAGAACCAGTAGTTGGAGATGCAGCAGTTGCTGCACCAGTTAAACCTGCGATTCACCCAATCGCACAAAAAGTAATTGCTGAAGCAAAAAGAATTGTTGACAGCGGATATCAAGAAGGACCAAACAATGACACTATCTTTGGAAAGTGGTTTGGACTTAACTATAACCCATGGTGTGCTATGTTCGTATCATGGTGTTTTAAGGAAGCAGGGGCATCGCACCTAATTGCTTCACAGTCTTCAAAAGGTTTTGCATCATGCACATACGGCATGAAGCACTTTGCAAACAAGGGACAACTAGTTCCTATTGCACAGGCACAGCCTGGAGATATTGTATTCTTTAATTTTGATAATGATACATCTGATGCTGAGCACGTAGGTGTTGTTATTAGCAATGACAAGAAGAAGAAGATTCTAAATACCGCTGAAGGAAACACTTCTGCACCAGCAAACAAGAAGGGTAGCCAGTCAAATGGTGATGGTGCTTACTTTAAGGCACGTCCTTACTCATACTGCTTTGTAGTAGCACGTCCTAATTGGGATGCACCAGCACCTAAGAAGGCTCCCGCTAAGAAGGCTGCACCTGCTAAGCCTGCAGCAAAGAAGACAAGCGGTGGTGGATCAGCCAAGCCAGCACAGGTGAAGTAATGGAATCAACAAAAAGAACACTTCTAAAAACATTCAGTTGGGAAACATTCCATTTGATTGGTGTAGCAGGAGTCATTTATCTTTTTACTGGTGAGTGGGAGTATGCTAGTTTAGGTGCTCTACTTTACATTGCTTGGGAAGCACTTGGATATTTTATCCATGAAAGACTTTGGTCCAAGTTTGGAACAAAGGTTAAATGAGAATAAAGGTTATTAGGTTTGTCGTCAAACTACTTGGGTATGAGTGGTCTGGCGACAGCCTTAACCTCCCTGTATGGTACGTTAAGGAAAAGAAAAAGAAAAATAAATAATGCCAATATATGAATACTCATGCATTAATTGTGACGTAACAGTTCCAAAAGAACGCTCTATGAGCGCCCCTGACCCTGGATATACATGTGAGACTTGCGGTTATAAGTTAACTCGTGTATACTCTTCTATAGGAGTTACTTTTAACGGTAGTGGCTTCTATAAAACAGACAACAGGAAATAGGGGTATAATATGAGCACGATGGCATCTCAAGTTGAGCAAGGCAAGCGTGAGTGGACATTAACAGCAAATGATCGCTGTGACCAATGTTCCGCTCAGGCATATGTACAGGCAACTGGTGTCACTGGAGAACTATTGTTTTGTAACCACCACTGGGAAAAGATCATGTCAACTCCTCAAGGTTATGACAAGATGATGAAGTTTGCCTATACAATTCTAGATGAAAGAGAAAGACTATCTGAATGATTATACAAATGTTTGGCATGGATGCCAAGTCACGTGAAGCACTTGGTAGAGCAGTAGCAAAGAGCCTAGACGCTTGGTATTTGGACAGCAGAGACCTTCCAATGGGCCATACACAGCCACAACAAGCACGTTGGCTAAGAGTTGTCGCCAAGGCATTTGATCGCAACCATCACGGACACATCATTACTAGTGGATATTTTGCAACTAAAGAAGCACGTGAGCAATATCGAATCGAGGCTGGAAGGCAAGTGCCAGACTTTTCTGTATTTGTTGATACAGTTCCAGAAGATCAAATGCACACAATTCCAGGGTACCTAGAACGCAAGGTTCAGGTTGTAGATGACCACAACTTTAATGAGTTCCAAGAGTTGAACGATTGGGAAGCAGCAGATGAGTCAGAGTATGATCTGCGTATTACCGATATTAGCAACCTATCCGATACTGCAGATGCTGTGGTAAAGGCTTACATTCATAAGATGAAGGACTACAAGGTTCTATATAAAAACAATTCCGATAATTAGGAGAATAATATGTACGAATATTATGTAAATGAAGTAACCAACGTAGTAGATGGAGATACCATTGACGTTGTAATTGATCTAGGATTTGATATTCTATTCAAGAGTCGTGTTCGTCTGGCTGGTATTGATACCCCAGAATCACGCACATCTGATAAGGCTGAGAAGGCTCTTGGTCTTGAATCTAAGGAGTATCTAAAGAAGCACATTAAGGCTGCCAAGCATGTAGTTATTCGTACAGAGAAGATGGATTCATCAGAAAAGTATGGTCGCATTCTGGGCTGGGTATATCTTGATGGTGAATCAGAATCTATTAATAACAAAATGATTAACGATGGTTATGCATGGGGTTACCTTGGAGATACTAAGGTCAAGGATTTTGATGCTCTTGCCAAGCAACGGGCAAAGAGCGGTAAGTGAATCTCAAAGATGAACTAATGCTTGAGCATTTAATGCTGCAAGGTGCTGTAGAAATATCTGGAATAGACTCATCTACGGGTGAAGCAATTTATTCTATTACAGAGAAATTAAAACACGTTGCTCCAGAAATGTATAAAAGCATTGAAGAAGAATTTCTAAACAATATGTATCGAATGATATATAAAGGTCCTACAGTAATGCAATGGAAGTTTAAGTATGAATGATGATGATATTGTACAAGAACTAATTCTTAATGGGTCATTAGAGGTTGCAGGTATGGATCTTGATAATGGAGAGATGCTTTATAGATTTACAGAAAAAATGGCTGTAGATCATCCTAACATCTACCAAGATTATCAGGCTTTCTTTTCAAAAGCAGTATATTCTTTATGGGAACTTGGCTTTGTTGAGATGGAAATTACAGATGATAACCCGATGGTGCGTCTAACTGAAAAAGCATTTGATGAAATTGCTGTCAAAAAGTTAGACAAAGAAAAGCAATATAATCTAAAAGAGATTATCCGATTGCTAACAGAACAGTAGTATAATAGTCGTGAGGTCATCAATGGAATATTTTATTGGATTTGCTGTTGCGCTTTGCCTTATCCTCTTTGCAGGATTTATAGCAGTTCGTGTAATCGTGGCTAATCCTTATAAAGGTGGCATAGAGGATTTACCCATTAGGTATTCTCAAAGCCATATTCACGAGTTGGTCTCACCACTATTACCGCCACACCTTTTCGAGAAGCCTGTCACAGAAACTCAGGCAATCAAGCATCATAAAAATACTAACATACGTGTTATTGTTTTAGATAACAATGCTTATTGGATCAAAGACCATGTCTTCTATATGGCTGACATGGAGCAGGGTATATTAAATCCTGAGACTACACGGGTAGTTGACACGATGGCTATGAATAAGGTACAATTAGACAAAATGATCTTTGTAGTCGATAGACTAACAGAAGGAGAAAAAGATGATAGTGGGAATTCAGGGAACAAACCAATTCTCTGATTACAATGTGTTTCTCAGAGCAATGTCAGTTGCTCTATATGACATGGATGAAGCAGATAAAGAGTTTGTTCTTTATTCTGCTGGCCCTGCGAGAATTAACACAATGGCAATGGAATTTGTAAATGTTTCAGAGCGTGGTATGAAGTCACGTGGAAGAAAAATTAAACTATTTAAAGTGCCACCAAGTTGGATCAGCGAAAATATAAGCACTTTAAACTATTTTGTTTTTATGTCAAAGCCAAAAGAGCCTGTCTCAAAACTTGTTTCGGAAGCAGAAACAGCAGGCGTTGACGTAGGAATATATCGATACTAACATAGGGAAAAAAATGAAAACCGTAAAGTCACTAGAACAAATGGAATCAATTGTGCTTTCAAATAAGTCTCTCTCTTGGGATGGATGGACAGTCTTGCATTCTCAAAAGTCTGATAGAGGGGCAACATCAGTTAATGGTCAACTTAAAAATGGTAAGTGGCACATTGTAAATCGATACGAGCCTTCTAAGGATGGATGGTTAATTCCAGACAAGTTTGTGGGGTAGCCAATGAATAGAGAAGAGTGGAAAGATACGGCACTATGTAAAGATTATGATACGAACATCTTCTTTGATAAGTATGAAGAAGATCTTGCCTTAAGGCCAGCAGTAGATAATCTATGTTCTGGATGCCATGTTAAAAAGGTATGCTTTGCAACTGGAGTATCTCAGAAGGCTTGGGGAGTTTGGGGTGGTGTTTACTTAGCAGATGGTATGCCATCCAGAGAATTCAATAATCATAGAAACAAGCAAGACTGGGCAAAGACCTGGCAAACATTAACAATGGAGGATTAAATGATTATTCAGATTATAGGAATGCCAGGTGCTGGAAAGACAGTACTTGCCACTGCGTTAAAAGAAAGAATTAATGCGGTTCATTTTAATGCTGATGAAGTACGTAATGGAATTAATAAAGATCTTGGCTTTAGTGCGGAGGATCGCACTGAACAGGCAAGGCGCCTTGGAGAAATGTCAAGGCTTGTCTCTAAGCAAGGATTCCCAGTCATTGTTGATTTTGTTTGTCCTACAAAAGAAACACGTGCTGCTTTTGGAAAAGCAGATATAATTATTTGGGTAGACAGAATTGTTGAGAGTAGGTTTGAAGATACTAACAGAATGTGGGAAGCACCAGACACATTCGATATTCGTATCCAACCTGGTATGACAATTGACGAGGAAGTCAACTACATTATCGATGCTTGTCAGTTGTTTGATTGGTCTGCGCCAACTACCTTACAACTTGGTAGGTATCAACCGTGGCATGAAGGGCATCAAGCACTTAAGGTAGAGGCCCACCACAGAACTCAGCAGGTATTAGTAGGAGTAAGAAATACATATGGAACTTCGGAAAAAGATCCGCTTCCTTATCAAGAAGTTGAACGATACATACGTAACTATAACCCAGATAACAGGGATACCTTGGTAATGAGGTTACCAAATATTACTAACATTGTTTATGGTCGTGATGTTGGGTATAAGATTGAGCAAGTAGATTTGGGGGCAGCGATTCATGCTATATCGGCTACTGAAAAGCGTAAAGAAATGGGTATCTGATTTTACTGTAAACAGTAAACTTGGAGATGTTGAAGAGCGATTCTACTTTGGAGATAAAGATGACAGTAACAAAGGCTAGATCATTTGCAAAGGCATTGAGTTATAGAATTTGGGGAACACTATCCTCATTTGCTGTTGCCTATGTGTTGACAGGAAATGCCAGTCTTTCAGGTGCTATTGCATTTTGGGAGACGGTAGTCAAGGTATTCATTTACTATGCACATGAGCGTGGTTGGAACTATATTCAGTGGGGCAGAAAATAATGTATACAGACTCAATGATGCGTGCCTTTAGGTCGCTGTCACACTTTGCACCTAAAGGTTTTTCGTTGCAGATCATAGATAACGATTACTTTATCACTGTTAAGGCGGTAGAGGCTGACTTTATGAGATTGAGCGGGGAAGATAAAATACGTGCCGTAGAGTATATGATTCGTACTAAAAAGGCCTTAGAAGAGAATGGGGCCATCGTACTACTAGTAAGAGAAGGAGGCAAAGAGGATCTATGATAAACGCATTATGGGGCCTAGCATTCTTTTTTGCAGGTTGGTTTGTATGTTATATTCAGATGAGGGATTATGATAAGAAAAATTAAACTACTAATTGCAGCAGGTATCACGACTGGTATTGTGCTATTTATTTACACCGCAGCGCAGTTGACAAAGTTGCGTGACTCAGATATACTAGATGTAGAGTTCGACGAAGAGGATTTTTAATGCAAACTTTTTTACCATCTAAAGACTTTGATGTATCTGCCAACATGCTTGATTCAAAGCGTCTCAATAAGCAGATTCTTGAAACATACCAGATTCTCAAAGTTCTTTCTAGCAATGATCCAAAGGCTGGGTGGCGTAATCATCCTGCCGTAAAGATGTGGCGTGGCTTTGAGCATGCATTATTTGTTTATGCCCTTGCTATGGTCAAGGAAGCCGATAAGCGTGGCATCAAGACTGATAAGAACATGGACAACCTTATTAATTTACGTGTTGCGAACATCGCTAACTGGGGCCATGGATTTCCACAATGGTATCAGAACTCATCAGAATTAAAGCGTGTAACAACTACACATAGAGCACGCCTATTTATCAAAGATCGATACTTCTATAATGCCTTTGAAGTCTCATACTACGATAACAATAATAAGCCATGCTGCGAAGGCTGTAATTACTATTGGCCAACTCACAAAGAAAAGAAGGCAGCATGATTGAATTTATAGCCTTTACCGTTTTTTCTATCGTATCAATTTTACTTGTAGGATATATCTTTGTTTTAAGAAACAAGAATAAACTTTTAGTATTTAATTTGGCTCAGTCAATATTAGACTACAAAATATTATCTGATAAGTTTGAAGAACTACCAAAAGATTCTCCAGTCTCAGAGTCGAAAGCAATGATTGAATTTTTGGAATCAACCAGGAACTCGGCTTTTGAATATATTGAGGATGTGCAGAATACTCTCACTGAGTTTGTAAAGGACATTGGTCCGATCATCGACTACCACGATAAATACGGCGGGGTAATGGGTGAGACAATGGACTGGCAAAACATGGAGAGAGTAAGTAAACAATATAAGCAAATACTAAGATTACTACCTAATGATGGAGAACAGAAGTAGGTCGTGATATACTAGTATTGTTCGTATCCTAGGAGGTAAAAATATGGACGTTACACAACTAAAGGCAATGCTTGCATCATATGGACGATCAGTTCTTGGTGCTGGAGTTGCTCTCTATATGGCAGGAGTGCCTACAGAAGACCTTCTGTACTCTCTTGTAGCAGCAATCGCACCAGTAGCATTACGTGCTATCAATCCAAATGATAAAGCATTTGGTAAGATGCCTGCTGAAGAAGAAATTGCAACTGCATTAACAGCAGTCAAGGTTGTCAAGGCACCAGTCAAGAAGGCTGCTGCAAAGAAGGCACCTGCAAAGAAAACAACTAAGTAATAAAATAAAAAATACAGGCTAGGGGAAATTAATCTCTTAGCCTGTATTTATTTTTATTTGAATAGGTCTACGAATATTGGCTTGTATGGGAATGTTGTTCCCTTACGTCTTAACTTAGTTTCTTCATCTGTTCCAAAGTATAGGAATGATACAACTGTCCAACGAGGGTTTCCATCTTTAATGTCATGGATCATGTGCTCATAAGAGTATCCTGAAGGGAACACAAATAGTTGTCCAGCCTTTGGCTTTAATTTTACTCCGAAGTGTAGAAACTCTAACTCTCCACCCTCATAGTCATCATTTGGATAATAAACCATAGACACTGTTCGTGGTGTTGCAAATGTATCATCGGCATGTGCTCCAAAGAACTCACCATTTGAGTATCTTGTAATACGAAGACTTTCACGGCTTTTAGGGTCTAGATTCCAGTGGTAGCAATATGAGTTAAGAATAGGTCCAAAAGCCTTGTTTGCTTCTGGGTGTGAGTAAATCCAGCATGTGTCTGCCTGCTTACCATTTTGCCTGGTGTATTCATGGTTATCGAAGAAGTCTTCTCTTACCCATTTGCGGTAACTTTGATCTCCTTCATGCTTGTCCCAAAATTCTTTATCTAGTAGCCCCTCAAAAAATGGCATTGAGTCTGGCCATACGTTATCATAAATGTGAACTCCTGGGATGCCAGGGTTAGTAAAATAGAATCTATTGCCGTCAGCATCTTCTGTAAATCCTTGTGCTGCGTTTGATAGTCTTTGTTGATCCATTTGTTACCTTTCGACTTTTTAATTATACCATATCTATGCTATAATAGTTTTGTACCTGCCTAACGGGGGTACACAAATTAACTCGCTGAAAAGGAGAAAATATAATGAGTTATATCTATACAGAAAAGACTGGTCTAGGACCAGCATGGACAAACGATCCATTCTTTATCGGATTTGATAAGTTTTTTGATAAACTTACAAATACCACAAATCAACAATCTGGATTCCCTCCATACAATGTTCGCAAGATTGATGAGGATACCTATGTAGTTGAACTTGCAGTTGCAGGATACAATAAGCACTCTCTTGAAATCACAGAGCATGATGGAACCCTTACTATCAAGGGTGAGCGTCCAGAAGATGTTGAAGAGTATGTTCACAAGGGCATTGCAGGTAGAAAGTTTACTCGTACCTTTACACTTGCTGAGTATATGTTTGTTGATCAGGCAGAACTAAGTGACGGTATGCTATACGTATCTGTAAAGCGTAATGTTCCAGAAGATAAAATGCCAAAACAAATCAGTATCAACTAGGCAACACCTAGTCATGTTAGCCCTGGACACGGCTCTAAACTGTCCATTTTATATGTTATAATAGGTTTATGCCATATCATGTAGGTGCAAAAGGATCATACGGGTGTTCAGGATACCCCGCTCTAAAGGACACAGGAGAGGTCATGGGCTGTCACAAGACTAAAGAAGAAGCAGCAGGTCAGATATATGCTATAAATCGCTCTGAGGGCAATATAAAGGCCGATTGCTGCCCAGATATGGAAAAGAAAGCACCTTGTTGGGATGGTTACGTGCAGCGTGGAATGAAGCCACAAGGTGGCAAGATGGTTCCTAACTGTGTTCCTGCAGAAAAGGCAGATGATCTTTGGGAAGATGATGATTCGGTAGTTTATGAAACAGATACTATGTCTAAGGCAGATGGGTATTCACCACCAGCAGGAGCAAGATCTGCTGCTCGTAGAGCAATTAAGTTTAAGGAAGATGGAAAGGCTAACGGTGCAGGTACTGCAGTTGGCTGGACTAGGGCAGGGCAGTTAGCAAGAGGTGAGTCACTATCTCTTAGTACTGTTAAGAGAATGTATTCATACTTCTCACGCCATGAAGTAGACAAGAAGGGCAAGGACTGGGGCAACACAGCCAACCCGTCTAACGGATACATCATGTGGCTTGCATGGGGTGGAGACGCAGGATATTCCTGGTCAAGATCAATTGTAAATCGTGAAAAAGATAAAGCATTGTTTTCTGACTTTGGTAAAGATTATACAAAGTCAACAAGAGTGATATAATAATATTGTCCTCATACGGGTCTACTCTTAGGATGGATTAGTTACCTATTTTAATGACCACGGGCCATTGTGCTTGAATACTCGTATGAGGCTTTTATATTTTTGTAGTATAATAAATGCAATGACTGAAAAAGAACTGTTTGTGCAACAGAAAAACCAGTTTAAAAAAAGATTGGCTGAATTAAAAGAGTCAATTGGCTGTGTGGACTGTGGTTTAAAAAACCATATTGTTTTAGATTTTGATCATTTAAGAGATAAGAAATATAATATATCAAGAATGGTTCACGATGGATTTTCCTGGAAGGCTATTATGAAAGAGATTGAAAAATGCGAGGTAGTGTGTGCAAACTGCCATAGAATTAGAACACATGACAGATTGATGAAACAGGCATGCTAATAGTAAACTCATTTCCTAGAACAGCAAATAGATTCTTTGTAAATTATATAACACAGCATTTTGGTGATCAAGGCATGAAGTACATACCAGAAAATATGCATAACCTAGAAATGCTTAGTGACCCATCTATTAGTCAGGTAGTTATACTTAGGAAGCCAGAAGATTGCATACCATCATACTATATCTTAACCCATAAGATAAATGCCCCCATAAAAATGGAAGCAGCAATTAGGCATTACATAAGATGGAATAATGCAGTTGTTAAAAATATTAATCATTTATTTGTTTTTACATTTGAAGACATTATTAATGAACCACTAAAAGCCCTGACACTATTGGAAGATAGTCTAGGAATGAGTGGGGATTTAGAAAAAACAGACGACTTTTTTAGAAGATATAGGGCAGATGGATTGCATATACCAAAAACTGTTCATGAGTCGTCTAAATTAAGTTTAGTTTATGATGATGCTGTTGAAAAATATAACAGTGTTTCAGATGAACTATTACAAGATCTTAATCGTTCATATCAAGACCTTTTAAGACTTATCCAACCAATCAATCATGCTGAGAATTAATAACTATCATTATAAGATCTTCTGACCTTGGAGTGGAGTCAAAGTATTCTTTAATGTATGACAACTTGCCACGTATAACTTTCTCGTTTTCTTTTGTCAAATTGTAACAAAGTGTTGCTTGTCTATCTCCTAATATTTCAAGTGCTTCTTTTAGGAACTCTGGGATTTCTGGATGAAATGCAGGTGTATTGTCTTCATTACTTGTTAAATTTCTAAGCATAAACACTAATGGAGAGTGATAGGTTTTTCTATTTCTAATGTACTCTATACGCTCTTGTTTTGTATATGGCAAGAAGGATTCAAAAGAAAAGTTGTGCTGACATCCTGCTACTGATACCGCAGCAAGCACAGCACTTGGTCCAGGTGTTGCTGTCACATCAAAACCATTTCTAATTGCTTCTCTTGTTATGAACTGTCCAGGATCGGCAACACCAGGCATGCCGTCATCTGAAATTACATACACATCTTCTCCAGATCTAAGCAAAGAGATTATTTTATCTATGTTTTCTAATTCGTAGGCTTTGCCTGGTTCTCCTCCACGTGACTGCATTTCTATAGATATAATATTTACATCTGGCTTTTGCATACCTAATGCTGGCCAGATATTTTCAAATGCTTCTTCACGCTCAATTACAATATTTTTTGCTTCTTTAATATATCGTAAAGCACGTGGTGGCATATCCTCCCAGTTTCCAACTGGCAGACCAACAAGATATAGTTTTCCTTTTTGCATCAGTAAATATACTTTCTTGGCTTATTTAGTTGTTTTACAATTCTTCTTAACTTATACCATCTAATAATTTTTTTAATCATTTATTAGCCCCCTTTTATTTATTGTATATAAAAATGATTTAAACCAAAAATATTGTTGTATGTATCCATCGTGACCATCCCTTGCCCAAACAGCATCTTCCCTGTCAAGTAGTTCTAAGTATTCTGGAGTCTGCATAATTTCATTTGAAATACTGCGAATTGGAAAATAAGTTTTTTGTTTTGTTGCCAACAAGTTATCAGTTTCCCAATGATCCCATGAAGACCAGAGTACCGTTGTCCCGATAGATTCACAATATTTGATAAATAGTTTCCACGAAAGTAACCATGTTGGGAAGGCTGCACGGTGTAGTTTAATATTACTTTCAAGGTTCTGTACATCTCCCCAAGGATTTAATTGGTTATACCTCCAACCACCAGTTTCGTCATTCCAAACATAATCTCTTAATATGTTTGGCATTAGGACAAACAAATAGTCTGCTGCACCATATTTTGAAACATAGGCCATATAATTTTGTACAATGTTGTGCCATCCATTACCAGATCTTCCTAAATTAAAATATCCACTAAGATTATACTTGTTCGATAACTCTGTATAAAGCATGTGACTCCAAGTATTTTCAATGTTTGCACCAACACCTTCAGTATTAGAGCAACCAGCAAAAACAACATGCTTTCCATTATGAACTGAAGAAAAATGATCTGACCTAAACCAATCTGAGTTATATTTATATAATACTTTTCTGTCTTTTCCAAAATCCTTTACCCAATCTACTGGAATTGTGTCTAGTAGATGATAACCAGATTCCTCTCTATAATTAAATTTTAAACCATGGTATTTTGGCAAAACTTCACCGTTATCCGTTAACTTATTATCTGCATTAAAAAACCTTTGTAGCAACGGTGTGGAATCTTCTGGGCAGTTAGCCCATGTTATTTCAAATTCATCAAAGTTTAAAGAATTTATAATTCCATCATTCATGGTCCATGTATCAGATGCAGACCTTTGCGAAAAAAAAGATGACTTTGGCTGATTGAATATCATTTTAGTTAGTGTGTTTTTATCTGGGTTCTGTACACTCATTTATTTCTCCTTAAATATATATCATAAAATCCAAGCGGGTGCAAAGCAATTGCATCAACAGACCAGTTGCGATTATTATGCAAAAACTCATTTACAGTTTGATATGTGCCGTAAGGCTCATCCTCGATAACACCATCGTAAATGAGATAATCGTTCATTCCTAGTACCCCACCTACTGCAATAAGTTTAGCAACCTTTTGCATAGTGTCCCTAGTTATAATTCTTTCATTAGAAATATCAATGTAGGCAAAATCAAACTCTTCATCTGATAACTTGTCTATAATTCCAGGTGCCCCGCCTTTTACAGTTACAACGCTATCTCTGCTTGCATACTTGTCCTTAATGTATTGCTCATGTGTTTCTGGAAGGTATAAAAGTTCATGCTTCATCCCCTCGCACTGACAGGATCCAAATTTTCTCCACGACCAGCACTTTAAGTCTTGGTTAAACCAGTCTACAAGGGTCATAGAAGAGGCGTTCTTACCAAATAGATCTACGGAGTACCCCCATGCCACACCAACCTCTAAATAGCGTCCAGATGGCTTTACAGTCTTTGCATACTCTTCACGGGATGAAAATAATTTGGCACTAGATAACTGCTCCATAGAGATATGATAGGCAGACTCAATCTCGTCTGATTTTGTTGGAATATTACTATCTAATAAAAGAGGGGCAACTGGTTTTCTAGGCACGGTAGATCTCTGGTTCACTCATATTAACATTATACACTATGGTAGAATAATACAGAGGAATTATGGAGATAATAAAAGATAAAATTTTTAAATTTACCAATGGGATTAATGCTAATGACTGGATAAATTTAATAGAAGATACCTCCAAAGATTCTTATCCACTGGAGAGGGTTACAAGACGCCCACATTTGACAATGGAACTGCCATATTTATTTAGCGCAAATGATTCTGAAAATGCGGTAAAACTAAGATGTAAAACTCTTGCGATCATGCTACCAGCAATCCAAGCATATATGGGTGTTAATCATCTAGTGTCCATGGAACCTAAAAAAACATTTATAACTGTTTCTAAACTTGAGGATGGTGCGTGGATGAAAAATCACAAAGACGACCTTGAAAACAAAAGTAATTTTATATGTATGTTTTATATTAATGAATATTTTTCTGGTGGCGAATTAGTTTTTCCAGAATTAGATTATACATACAAACCTCAATCAGGAGATGTAGTAATATACCCAGCCAAGTTGTTGCATGGAGTCACTAAACTATCTGGTGGTCCACGCTACAACATTGGTTATGGCTTTAAAGGTCCTATCGACCCTTCTTAATCAAACTAATTAGTTCTTCACGGTTAATTGGGCCTTCGGTTTTATTTAGCATTTCTTCTACCTTTGCTGCAAGGTCTTGACGAACCATCTTAACTGTCTGATGTGTTCCATCGCAAGCAGGGTAGGCGTTTGAATAACCGCATGTGCATGGCATAGTATATCTCTTTTCTAGTATATGATCTTGGCATCGATTGCCATGATGTCGTTGTATAAGGAAGTGCTTCCAGTCTTTGTCATGTAGTTTTGATCCTCTAACTTGAGAGTGTCAAAGATTAATTGTGCTACCTGCTCTGGGTGTCCAAGCATTTCTGGTGTAATCTGAATTGATGAAAATTCTTCTACAAAATCTTTGTAATCATCTGATACATCATTAACCCAAGTGACTGCAATAATGTGATCGTAATCCCCTTCACTCAATGTGTCAGTGACTTCGAACTTAAAAGCAACGTGTGGTATTTCAAATTTACGCTGAATAAAACTGGCTATCTTTGAATCAAGTGCGTTGCCAGACTGCAAGAATGCTACTTTCATTCTGTCTCCTCTATATATCTTACTTCGTCAATGATACCATGTTTTAAGGCTACACGCAACATGTTGTCTGAATATGATCCAGGCTCTGGTTTTGCACTGAAATAAACAACATACTTTAATGTGTTTCCTGTTTTGATTAACGCACCATTGGCTATTGCCTTTTTAACATTATCTGTTCTCTGCGCTCCAGGCCTTTTCATGTCGCCACGCTTGCCACCCTTTGCCTCTACATATTCAAATGTTGATCCATGTGCACGGAAATCTACCTCGACACCCTGATTCTCAAACTTAAAATTCTTTTCTATTGGGCCAAAACCACGATTGACTAAATCTTGATGTACAAGATTCTCAAACTCATCACCTGAGCGTTTGCTCTCTGCTTGAAAGGACATTCGTATATCATACCATGAATGGTGTACAATGTAAACGTGATCAAAAATTTTCCAGATAGCAATAGCCAGGCACATCAAGAGTCATTTGTCCTAAATGTCCTAAATGAGAAATTTAATGGCTATTATGTGGAATTGGGCGGGGGATGGGCTATAAAAAATAGCAACACATACCTATTAGAAACACAATATGGTTGGCAAGGACTATCTGTAGAGAATAATCCTCAACGTGCAGCAGAGTATAACAAGATTAGAAGTAATAAAACCTTATGTGTTGATGGCGTTACATTTGATTACAAAGACTATTTTATAAAAAACAACTTTCCTCAGCAAATCGATTACCTTCAAATGGATCTTCACCCAGAAACTGTAACCTTTGAGGCTTTAAAACTTCTACCATTAGACGATTATAGGTTTTCTGTAATAACTTACGAACACAATCAGTCAATGAAAAGTAAGGCTGAGGATTTGTTAAGGTGGCACGGGTATAAGAGAGTAGTTAATAACTTGACCTATCTGACATTGCCATACGAAGATTGGTGGATTGATCCAACTGTAGTTCCACTACAAGATTATGAGGATTTTATATCATCTGATATCAATCATAAAAAATTGTTCGGGGTATGGGATGGCAGACCATGATATACTGTATCTATGTGTCCAATATGCCAAACTAGCCTAGTCCCAGTAGTATATGGACACGTTACCGACCAACATTTAAAATGGAATCATGAGGGCAAAATTATTCTCATGGGTTATAGAGATAGATACAAAGAATCCCCCAACTCATACTGTTTAGCATGCGATGAGGGGTTCTTAGAATGGGCAGTGATGCCTGATTACGATGCTTCTTAGCCTCCGTAGTAATTCTTAGAGTGCTCTTTGCAGACACCAGTCACTGCCAGAATTTCATCTACCATGTCATTATACTCTGCGACTTTATCGCAGTAATAACACTTCTCTGGTGGTCTAGTTTCTATCATACAAACATTATAACATACTTTGCGGGTACCACTTGTATTCTCGTGTGTTGTTTGTATATCGTGCAAGAACAAATAAAAGATCAGATAATCTATTAAGATACTGTGGAATTGATCGATTAATCTCAAACCCATCGTTGTGTTCATGAATCTCTATAGCAAGCCATACATCACGCTCAGCACGCCTCACAACGGCTCTTGCATTGTGCAGCAAGGCTGATACAGGGTTGCCTGATGGCAAAATAAATGAATCAAGTGCTGGTACCTTCTTATTAAATTCACCAGTATCTTTTTCTAGTCTTGTAATATATGGTTCACTGATTACAATGCTATCGTGCTTAGGGTTCATAAGGTCAGCCCCTAAATCAAAAAGGTCGTTCTGAACCTGTATGAGGATTTGCTTGACCGTTGAAGAAACGGGGTACATAGAGAACGCCATACCAATAGCAGAGTTAGCCTCATCAATAGAACCAATAGCCTGAATGATTGGAGATACCTTGGATACACGTTTCTTACCTACCAAAGATGTATATCCATCATCTCCAGTTTTAGTTGTTATCTTCGTTAGTCTTACCATCTTCTAACCTTTCTCTTACCTTCTCAACGTCTGTATAATCAAAATTAAAGGTGATGCAAGCCACATGCTCACCACGCATACCCAGCAACCATGCTACGCCATTTAGAACCCTATGCTTCCATTTTGGCATGTGCAGTACTGTCATACTACTTGCTGTTTGCGTCATCTTTTGCCCATCTAACATTGCTATCTGGTCCATCATACAGGTATTCAAGTGCCATGTCAATAGCGCCACCAGAAGTTGGGGCGGTACCCTCCATAAACCCCTGTAACTCTGTCCAACCAGCCTCTACTTCCCAGTGTGAAAACTCGTCATCAACCTTCACCTTGGCTAATTTAATAATATATTGATCACTGAAATCAATCTTCATGCTTCCTCCATATTTCTATAATAAAGTACCATCTAATAAAGTGTAAAGACAATGCTCTATCGGACGGAAAGAACTCAATGGCAAAGCCCCATCCATCTCCCTTGCCTACAGATAAGTGTACCTGATAATCCCAGGTATGTCCACCGTACCAAGTTTTCATACTAATACCCTCCAGGAATGAAATCTCCACCCATTCTTTGATCTATAATACATAACTTCAAATACTCTTAAATTAATTCTAACATAGTCAACTAACTTATTAGCAGTTACACCATCATGATAGTATTTGCCCTCCATAGGTCCATCAATGGCTATCATGCTTTTCTCAATTCTGCTTTTAGTTCTCGTTTAATAGTTTTCCATTCATGCTCATGATAATACCAACGATTAGCATCTTCTTTAATAGCATAGGCTTCTACTTCTTCTGCAGTCCCCCAGAAAATACCCTTAACAATTGATTCCTTTAGTATATCAACTTCTTCTTGGTTTTCGCAACTTTGAAGGGCATCACAATAAGAACATGATCCATATCCAACTACAGTAAACCCAAACTTATTGCCATTTTTGAGCAGGTATACATAATCACCCTGCCAATCACCAATGTTCCAATCTTTAATAATAGTTCCAGCAGATTCAACTAATGAGTCGTATGAATCGTGTGGATAAAAGTAATCTTCCATTACGCCAACTCCTTCTCAATAGCCTGAATAGTTGGGCAGGGATATGACATCATTCCATCCCCAAACCAACACGCACCACATAGATGCTCATGCCCCTCTATCGGCTTATGCAATTCCACTACTGCACGAATGGCGTGGATTGACTGAGCATCACCATTGTAAAGTGCAACATCCAATCTACGATTGATTTCAATTAGTAATTCATCGTGTGTCATTCTTCTCCCAAAACCCAGTTAATTGATTTAATAGTTCTGTAAATATTGTAGTCTTCATCATCTAATTGATAGTTTTCGCCATATGATTTTAATTTATTCCATGGCATACTAGATCGATTTAACACACTCTCTCTATATTCAAGCAGTTCTTCTCTTGTGTACATCATCCATGCCACTCATCAAAAGAAATTCCACAGATACCGCAGATTCCTTTAGCCTTATTTTCGGGGGTAACGAACATATGGTCACAATACTCTCTAGGATTACTATACTCTTTAATGCTCTCAATACATGTAGAGACAGCCTTAAACCAGTTCTTAGCACC
>JACCDX010539625.1_pt1 | contig 104775 bp, 162 predicted proteins | sample 7449681 | NCBI WGS metagenome assembly JACCDX01 (sample SAMN15323450, study PRJNA562643) | freshwater metagenome | isolation source: river surface water | place: USA:Blue River Watershed | collected 2017-08-18
AAAGGAGCAAGCGAACCAAATAGTTTAGCCCTTCGTGCAGTAGTAAAATTGCATAGCGGTACAGGTATAAGTAATCGTTGCGTTAGTTGCACACACGGAAATCCCTGCGAGACTATTCAGGCAATTGAGAAGGAGTTGGAATGACATATCAATATTATTCAGCACCTATGGGATATGACGGTATTGTTGCTACTCAGGGAGATATTATTAAAGAATATATTGTTGGAGAATGGCAGGGTGATTATGTATACCTGCTAAAAAATGGGGAAAGGTTTGGCTTTACTGTTATTGGATATGGATCATGTTCTGGCTGTGATGTCTTGCAAGGCTGTGAAAATGATGAAGAGTTTAATGAATTAAAAGAAGATGTCATTAGAGGAATTTTTTGGGGAACTGCAGAAGAAGTAAGAGATTATATTACTAATAATAATGCTAATCGTTGGTACTACACTGAGCATGACTGGAAGACTATTAGACGAGAACTAAAAGCGGAATTGAGAAAAGCATGATCGCAATTAATGGACCAATGATGGGTAAGGTTTATCATACCTCAGACATAACTAAGACAGTTATTGATCATGTAAGGACAGAGTATGCTATATTTGAACTTACTTATTACCGTACCCGCAATGGCTGGGCATTTCATTCATGGAGAAATTTATTTAATCCTAGGAGTTTTTTATGATCATTAAGACTAAAGATGAATTAATCTCAAGTCGTGAGAATTTGCTCAAAAAGGCGGGAATGTCATGGAAAGAATTAGAATCTCTAGGTAAATCATATCAACTAGATGATGATAAGTATTACATATACAAAACTATTAAATCAATTAATTGGGTATTGGAGGAATAACTATGATAATTAAAGTCCTATGGCTTATCTGTTCGTTATTTGTATTTAGGTACACACTAAAGAATATGATTAAAGAAGAACTAAAAACTTTTGGCGGGATAGATGCACTACTTTTAGGAATATTTATTGTACTGTCTATCATAATTGCTGCAGCAGGACCTATTGCAATTATTGTCTTTCTTGTATATAATGGACTTAAGGGAATTGCCAACGGTATCAGTGAAGGGTATAGAAATGGGCAAAAAGAAAATTGATCGTCCAAAATACATTATTAAAGTCACTCGTGACTGGAGATATGGCAAGAGAGCCAGATTCTGGGAGATTCAGAAGTGGTATCAGATGGGTACAAAGCCAGACCAAGGATATTGGGGTCGTGCCTGTAAAGGCGGTCTTTCATACTCAAATTGGGGTATGTGGAGAGCCATCAATAAGAAACTAAAGAAGATGGACTTTGGTTACTATGAGAACTATTTTAGTTTAGATAGACAAGAAATAAAGGAGCCAAAGTGACTCTTGAAGAAGAAATAATGGACTTATCTGGCAAATGGTGTAAGTATGTAGGTATGGATCATTGTAAGGATAGAGACTTTCATTGGTATATTACGAAAAGTTATTCTTATGGCGAATCCCCAAAATTTTATGCATCACACAATGGCTATAGAGCAGATTACTGGACTAGTCAAGAGGTGGACAATGAAGAAGATGCAATGATGCTATTAGCAGATAAACTACGCAGAACTGTTAATGGTGAAATTAAACATATTAAAAAGAATATTGAGCATACTAAGAGTATTCCAGAAAGTGAGCGTTGGTACTCAATAGAAGAATTAAAAAAAGAGTTGGCTGCTTTAGAAGGTAGTATTGACAATACCACTGGTATTTGATATTATAGATACATGCAAACATTCTTACCATACGGAGATTACGAAGCCACTGCTCAAACATTAGACAATAAGCGTCTAAACAAACAAATCCTTGAGGGATATCAAATACTCAAAGTCCTATCTGGTGCATCTGAATCTGGTGCTTGGCGTAACCATCCAGCAGTGCTTATGTGGAAAAACTCTGAGTATGAACTAAACGACTATCTTGATCACATGATTTATGAGGCTGACTGGCGTGGTATCAAGACAGATAAAAACGCATACAATATCAGACAACTTAAAACACAGTATGGCAATCAATGGGGCAAAGAACTCCCATTTTGGATGGAAGATGAAACCACCCTTTCTTGTATTACTACCACTCATCAAGTAAATCTATTTAATAAAGATCCTATGTACTATATTGGATTTAAATATTCTTATAAGAGTCCATATAACGTTACCTGTTGCGATACCTGCAAATATTACTGGGCTACACATCCATTGAGAGGAAAATAATGATTAGTTTTTGGTTTTTAATTCCCGCTTTTGTTTTGGGGTTTTTATCATGTTATTTTTACATGACTACTGGAGTAGATCAAGATGACAAGTGAAAAAGATTTTGATAATGAATTTGATGTTGAGGCAATTGCAACACAGATTGTAAATAGTATTAAGTCTGATATCAAGTCTAAATATGGTAACAAGAAAAGGCATAAGCAATGATAAGTAATTTATTAATCTTTTTATGGGGAATGTTTTTTGGATATATTGTTGCAAGTGTAAACTATGCAGTTATTATTATCAATAAAGGCTATAGATATCTAAGTGAGATTCCAGACAAGGATTGCGATGAGCAATAAAAATATAGATTGGGAAAAGCCAATCAACCAGTATATATTTCAGTCTTGTTGGACATGTGGAAAAATGATTAGAACTAAAAACAAACAGAAGTTAACACTATTTATGCTTGATCATTGGGGCAAAGATGGAATTAAAAAGTGTAAGCCCAACTTATGGGGTCATATTGTTAACTCTTATTATATGTGGAAAACCAGAAATATATGATTGCTAAAATATGGGCTGTTGGAATTACATTAATTATTATTCAATATGTAATGTTGAAAATTATTGGTCTTTAAACCATAATATCTTCAAGACAATTTAAACAAAACCAATCTGCTGCATCAGGTGGTCTTTTATATCCACCATAAACTATGTCTCCAGAGTCTATCTGTCTAGTTATTTCATAACTCATATACCCATATATTATTGGGATTAGCCTATGATTGCACTCATATGTCATAGTGTTAGTCTATCATACTTGCAATCCCGCTGGATTTGTGGTAAAATGATTATATGTGGTCGTGGGTTTTAGCCGTTATAGGCGTTACAGGAATATTTTTAGTAGGTAGAAAGACTATCTGGGGATGGCTTATACTTTGTGTTAATGAGTGTCTATGGATTGCCTACGCACTTGCAACAAAGCAGTATGGATTTATTGCTATGGCATTAGCCTATGCTGCTGTATATATTAAATCATTTATGCACTGGAGGAAAGATGGCTGATTGTAGATGTGGGTATTCTACTGATGTAGAAAAACAATGTAATGGCACACATAAAATTGTAAAAGCAGTAAAAGAAGATATGATTGCTAAAATAGAAGGCATTGATCCATATGGTGAAGAGAATAACCAACTAAATGGACTAGGAATGAAAATGGTTATTGTTGAAATGTTAAAGGGTAAGTAATGGATAAAATTCTTGATTCATTAACAGATGAACAAAAACGTTACATGGTTGATCTTGTGATTACTACTGTTAAAGAGATTAGAGAACAGATTGCTCTTGATATTCAGTATACCGCTGAAATTTGGGATCAACATGGCAAAGTAAAAAGTCGAAGAACAAAGCAAGCATTTGAAGTTTGTGCTGCAATTGCAAGAGGCGAAAACGAGATTGCAGAATAAAGATATTGATTTAGAAAAATGGGCTAAGGCTAATAACATAGACTTATCACCAGAAATATATTTATCATATCAAAGATCATTAATTATTCAAGAGTTAGAAATGATTGGCATCTATTTAGAATTGCCTGGAGCATTTTTAGAATCTTTAAACTCTGCACAATTTGCAGAGGTTATTTCTGGATCAATTAAAAGACAAAGGAAACAAATTGGCTAGTCTTTCAATAAAAGAACTATCAAAACGTAATAACTTTTATATCTTTACTAAGCGTATTAGTATTGGTCAAGGATTTTATGTTGTTGGTCAGGATAAACTTCTTTTACTTGATCCTTCAATTTTAAACAATATAGAGTGTTTAGAAGATTTAGAAAAATATAATACTGGAAGGTCAATAGTTTTACCAACAATAGATAATAGTAAAATAAAACTATCCAGTCTTTATAAAGATTCAGAGTTTTCTAATAGAACTCAAGATACAACAATGCAACAAGACATACAGGTAAAAAGCATTGCTAACCAAATTGAAAACATAAAATTATCTACTGACAAAAAGTTTGTTAAAATAAGAATTGGAAATGAATACTATGAAGTAGTTAGTATTATTGATTCACCATTTGGATGTAAGTCAGACTTTAATTTTATAAATACTAATGGAGACTATGTTGGATTTATTTCACATAAACATGGAAATAGCCCAAGAGATTTTCAACAATGGTCTGGCACATCTAAAAGATTTCAAGAAGCAATCTTTAATCATCCTGAAACACAATCATTTATTAAGGAATTAACTAATAGGTTTGATCAAGGATTACCATCTACAAGCAGTGTAGCAAGAAGAATTGTTGATGAAAAATTAAAGATGATGGCTTGTTTTGGCACTGACTATGGTAGTGAGTTTGGATTAAACAATGTTAATGCAATCATGCAAGGAAATCTTTTATTAAAAAATCAAGGCGATTGCTATTTGCTAAAAGCCTCTCACAATGTTATACTTAATAGTAGTCTTCCAGATTATAGTTATGAACCAGTATTTATTGCTGTTCATAAAAAAGATAGAAGTGATCATGGCATTAAAGATGCTAGGGTTACTATCAATCCTATTGGTGGAAGAAGAATAAAAGATTTTATCTAGCACCAGTAGCCAAGTTGGTTAAGGCACCGAACTCATAATTCGGCTATTCGTAGGTTCAAGTCCTACCTGGTGTACGCATCTGTAACTCAGTTGGTTAGAGTACCTGCCTTATATGCAGAGAGCCGAAGGTTCAAGTCCTTCCAGATGTACCAAGTCTCCATCGTCTAGTGGTTAGGACAACACCCTTTCACGGTGTAAACGAGAGTTCAATTCTCTCTGGAGATGCAATACCTCTGTAGTTCAGTGGACAGAACGATGGACTTCTAAGCCATGCGTCGCAGGTTCGATTCCTGCCAGGGGTGCTTAAGTTATTACTTAGCGTTTAAAGTTTTTAATTTGTGACCTACGATTGTATCTGTTGGCTTACCATCACGATATAAACGAATTACTGCTGCTGGATCTTCTTTTGTGCCAGTTATAGTAAAACTTGATCCAGGAACCTTATAACTACCATTGCGAATAATTCTGGTTATCTTTCCTTCTGCTTTTCCTCCAGATGAATTCCAAGAAACCATTGAGCCAACGCCAATACCTTTAAATATTTCTGTCAATCTAGTTGCCTGACTATAATCTTTCCCAAAACCTTCAAATAAAAACTTTTCTGCTTTCTTCTCTCGTTCTACAATTGCACGAGACCAAGAAAATCCTGCATCTCCACCCCATGCATCCCACATAATGCGACCATTAGATGGGTTTGATGTGTTATAAAAGTCTTTACCTTTTTTATCTACTTCATGTCTTGAGAAAAATGAATACATACGCTTAACTGTATCAAGAGACATTGATCTTCCTGCAACTATATCTGTTGCTCTACCCCAACCTACTGGGGTTCCAGCACCTGTTGCCTTACCCTGTTCTTTCCACTTTAGGGCACGTCTGGCAGCAGACTTCATGCCAGCGGTAGGGGTATATGTATCAGCCATATGTCCATTATACTACATAATTCTGGTATAATTAAACAATTAGAAAGGCTTCATAATGACACAGCATTCATTAACCACCCTTAGTAATTCAACTGCTACTCGTTTAACCCCAAATGGAACTCACTCTGGCATGGATATTACATTACAAAATGTTAATACATCTGGCTATATTTATATAGGCGGAGAGGGTGTAACTTCATTAGATTACGGATTTAGAATAATGCCAAACCATTCAATATCTTTTGAACTTCCAGAAAAAAATGTACTTTATGCTATATCTGAGATAGATGATGCAAAACTTGCTATGATTCATATAGGTCTTGAAAAATAATGGCACGTTTTACACACCCCGCCTTTGGAGATATAGGTGGACTTACAACTACAATTAATACCTATGCTCCAGTATGGTCTGGAACTGGTTTAACTTTTACTGGAACACCAGCAACTGGTTCTTATATTAAAATTGGAAATTTAGTTCAAATACAAATTGATGTTGCGTTTACAAATGTAAGTAATTTTGGTACTGGTCAATATTCTTTAACTCTTCCACTACCATCAAAGTATCACACAGACGTGTATGGTGGATCTGTTCATGATATTACAAACCAGGGTATTGATCATTACAGCATTAAAGGACATTTAACTCCAGGTAGTACAACTATGACTATTTGGGATATGGCAAGTGCTTCACAAGATGAACCAATGACAAACAATCAACCTTTTAATTTAGCACAGGCTGATAGATTTCACATGTCTTTTTCATATATTTGTGAATAAATTTATTAAATAGTTTATATTTTTTGTAAATAAATATCTGCATACATTCTTTCTTGTAGTGCAAACCCTATTACTTGCCAATCTTTATTCTTATCTAAGAACTCACAAACAGTTTCAATAACTCCATATACTATGTAGTCTGCATCGTCATATATGTAATCATTAAGACCTATAATTCCACCTTCTGCCAATAATGGCAAGGCATCGGCAAGATCCTGTGATGCATGCTCATAGTCATGATTAGCATCTATGTAGATATAGTCATACTTCTTTTTTAATGTTGGCAAGATGTCATGGCTATACCCTCGCAATAATGAAACTTCTGGATTATTTTTAAATCTATTCTTTACAAAGTTATAGTGACCACGCTTATCAAATCTATTCAGGTCTCTCCAGTCATTAGCCTCAAAAACATCAACAAGATCAATGCTTAATGGATTAGTTTCTAATAATAGTTCTGCATAATCTCCAGCAAGCGTTCCTATTTCTAATATATTTCCATTACTTGGAAGATGCTTAATAAACTCAAACTTGGTAGAGTATAACTTAGCATTATTTAATTGATCTTGAGATATAAGTGTTTTTAAAGACATCCTTAAAGTATATCATCTCTTAGGGTATAATATAATGTATGGGGTATCCAAATTGGTTTGAACTAGGTGCTATAGACTATTTTAAATTAGTCCTGCCCAAAAGATTTGCAGGTAAGCCACTTATAGATTTTCTACAGATTGGTGCGTATACTGGAGATGCTTCTGAATGGCTTATGGAAAATATTATAACTGATCCATCTTCTTGGCTAACTGATGTTGATACTTGGTGTGGTTCAGAAGAAGAAGTTCATAAAGAATTTGACTGGAATAAGTTAGAAAATTTTTATGATGAAAGAATGTCTAAATATTCTAATATATGCAAAATAAAAGGATACTCGTCAAACTTTTTACAATCAGCACAAACAGAGCACTATGATTTTATATATATAGATGGCGATCATAGGGCTGATGAGGTATATAAGGATGCTACTTTTGGTTGGAGATGCTTAAAGCCAAACGGTATTATGGCATTTGATGATTATTTATGGATACATGATTCTGGCAATGCTTCCCTTTCTCCAAAACAAGGAATTGATAAATTTTTAAAAGAGTATAAAAAACAATATAAACTTATTATTATGGATGAACAGGTCTGGATATCTAAAAATGAATAAACTAGAAAATTTTGGACCTATTTATTTAATTAATCTTCCAGATCAAACAAAGAGATTAAACCATATTAGGCAACAATTTAAAAAATATAAAATAAAAGACTACAGAGTTATTGAGGCTGTAGACGGTCGTAACAATGATCTAAAGCATCTAATGAATAGCGACTATCCAAAGTTAAGACCCTCTGAGATAGGCTGTCTGGCATCCCATATAAACGCTATTAAGGCATGGCTAGAGTCTACTGATGATGAATATGGAATTATAATGGAAGACGATTGTAGTCTTGATACCGTTGAACATTGGCAATGGAACTGGGACTATGTTATGAAAAATATTCCAAAAGATGCTGACATTATTCAATTAGTAATGATTAAAAACAACAATGTTAAATTTAACTTACATTTAAAAGATCCATATAAGAGAAGTGATTTTTCATCATACTCTTGGTCAACTGCATGCTATGTAATTAAAAGATCTTATGCACAAATGCTTGTAAAAACATTTTTAATTAATGGTAAATATGAATTTTCTCAGGGAAAGTATAAGAATAGAGCAGCAGATGTGCTTCTTTATAATATGGGCAAGGCATACTCTATGCCATTATTTACATATTTTCTTGACACAAAAAATGCAATAAATGCAAATCATTCTGAGTTTCATAAAAGATCAAAGGACTATATTGATTCTTGGTGGGAAAAGCAATCATATTTATACTTAAAGGAAACGTTTTTTGATACAAGAGATGGTTTAAAAAAACCAAAAGTAAAGAACTTGGATCTTGTGTTTAATATATTTCATGTTGATGGCAAAACAGAAATATTAAAAAAGAGAACTAAATTAACACAAAAAGCAACAGATCAATTATTAAATAATTTTAATAAAATAGATACTCCAACTATAATGATTAAAGATAAAGAAGATGTTGCAAATTTTTTTAAAAAAGAAAAAATTAAAATTGATCCACATGGTCATAAGGGCAATGGTTGGAAACTTGGTGAGTTGGGGATTTGGGCAAGTAACTATTCTGCATGGAAAAACTTTGCATCAACAGACAATGAAATGCTAATGTTAATGGAAGACGACATAGTATTAAGTAAAAACTTTAATAGCAAGTTGTCTGATTATATAAATGAACTACCAGATGGGTGGGACTTTTTTACTGTATACATACCATCTTTTGGAAATATAAGATATAAGGTTCATAAGCCAGTGCTAGATATAGGTAAAGAAAATATATGCAAGGTCTATCAATCCTGGTCTTGTTTGTGTTACGTTGTTAGTAAACAAGGTGCAGAAAAATTACTTAAACTAGTTCAGTCCCCAGTCACTAGTCCAATAGATCATTGGTTGTTTTATAATGAAAATCTAAATGGATATGCGATTAAAATGGAAAAAGGAAATATTTGCACAATATCTAAAATGAACTCAACAGTTCAGTCTGCAGAAAAACATGACATGTCTGGATATGTTTAATTAGTTATAAACTTATTATAAAAATATTCAATTGCAGAACCTTTTGGAAGTTTATTCTTGTTTATTCCTTCTCTATTTAAAAATTGATTCCATATCTGAAGTGTGTGTGCGTCTTTACATTTATCTAAAACTTCTTGTTTATAATCTTTAGACCAAATCTTTTTCCATTGCCAAAAATGAACTGGATAGAATACTTCTGGTGGTTGTGCATACTTTAAAACCTTAAACTTTTTTGCACCTTTAGTAACTAGTAAAGGACCTATCTCTGACCAAACTATTTTTGATTTATCATAATTAACAGAGTTCTTTATAAGAAAATTTAAAAGATCTGATTCCTGTGGCATACGCAAAATTCCATTTGCTAGTCTATCGTCCTCTTCAAATCCAAACAAATAATCACCAAAATCCCAGTCAGACTTTAAACATATTGAATCTGTGTCAGTCCATGTTAACCCTGTCTTTTGTATCATTGTATATCTAAACATGTCTGCAAATGGTCCATATGAATTCTGTACCTTGAAAATTTCAGACTCAAGAATTATTTCGTTGGCATCAGCCTTGACTACACCATTGGGAACCTTCATATCCATGTCATAAACAAACAGTGTAAATGAATGACCATAATATATAAAAGAAGCAAGGGCAGTTTGCTCAACCTTGCTTAATGGTTTTCCTATCCAAAGTGATCCAAAATTAGCCATATGTCTCCTATTATAATAGAAAAGCCAGCCTATCTCTAGACTGGCTAAACTATTGAAGTTTATTACTTCTTCTCAGTAGCCTTCTTAGCAGCCTTTGAGTTGTAAGGCGTAGCCTTCTTCTTTACAGGTGCCTTAGCAGCCTTGAGAGCCTTATCTACCTCTGCAGCATCAGGCAGGATACCAAATGCCTTATCGTTAGGGTTGATTGCTCTAATGGCAACTGGTGCCACTGCTGCAACTAGCGCAGTCCATAGATCCTTTGGATCTGTTACTCCTGCCATATACAATGCAAGACCTGATGCAAGGACAGAGCGTCCATATGATGCAAGTACTGCCTTTAGTTGTTCTGTGTTCATTTTTCCTCCTAGGATAGAACCTTTATAAGTATAGCATAACCAGCCCATAGACCTATGATCCCTGCTACCCCTGCAAAGACTGGAGGTGCTGGTACTGGCAATTTGAATGCAGCAAACACTACGCCACATCCAAAACCCGTTAATACTGATAATAAGATATCTTTCATTGTTTTTCTTCACTCTCTTCTGGCATTAGTTTTTTTAATTCTTTATACGAAGTTGATATTTGTTTTAAAGCAACATGATTTGGCATGTTTTCAGCAAGAACATCTCCATATGTATCAAAATAATTTATATGTGAATCTACCTCACTAATAAATTTATTTAGTCCATTTTGTACTTCTTCAATATATGCAAAAGCCCAGTCACGAGAATCGGATAAAAACTTAATAAAGTTTTCCTTATGAACAAGTTCATCATTTTCTGGAAGAACACCATTTGATTTAGTAATGTCTATATACTCTTGCATAACAGAGTTATCTATGTATAATCTTGCAAGATCCTTAGAAACTTTTTTAAGTTGTTTTGATATTGCAATATATGAAATTGCAAAAGAAAGACTAAGAGTTGCAAAAATAGCAATTAATATATTTTCCATTTATTCCCCCAATAAATCAATTGTACTCTTGTTTGTTTGTTTTGTCAAGCCATAATGATTTTTAAAATTAATATTCACAAAATCTTGGTACTTCTTTAAACTTCTTTCTTTGCCAGCACCAAAGATTCCTTTCTCTATTCCACATAAAACATTTTTTTGTTTTTCAAATGAATTAGATTCTATTTCTTTCCATGATATCTTTCTGACATTTACATCTTTCCATATCTTTGGATAGTCTCCACGATGATAAAAATGATAGACTATATCTTTAGATGGAGAATATATGTCCCAACCCCTTGTCCATGCTCTCATTGCAAAACAAATCTCTTCACCAAAGAATGATATTTCTGGATCATATGGTACTTCTTTTACTATATTCCCACTACAAAAAATAAAACCACCAAGAACTGTTTTAGATAATTCTGGATTTTTTCTTTGTTTATCTATAAAGTCTTCTCTTATTGCAGTCCACTTTCCCTGTTTGTTTAATCCAGGGTATTGTGTTGTTGGATAGTCTTTTATTTTTTTATGTTCTTTTACAAATGCAATCTTTCCATTTCGTTCAACTATAAATGGTGCAGGGAAATAAGAAAGAATAATTTTATTATTGTTTGCAATTTTTTCTGCTTTATCTATTTCGCTAACACAAATAGTATCCCAACCTTTAGCAAACCTGGTATGAGAATCTATCTGTAAATAGTAGTCTTCTCCATTGTATAATTTCATTGCTTCTGATCTTGCATACCCAGCACCCATTGCTTGTTTTGGATGCATTACTATTAATTTTAAAAGAGGTACCCAACTAAGATCTGGTAATTCTTTTTTTGAATGTTGTGCAACAACCCCAAAATATAGTTGACTTGGATTATCGGCATTATCTATTGCAGAACGTATTGTGTTCTCTAACTCTGGATCACGATAACTTGCAATAGATATAAATATAGACATTTTAAATAGATACTGTTTTCCCACAATTTGTACAAGCATTGTATGTTTTGCCTGTAAATGGGCATGAGCCTGCTGAAACATATGAGTGATTTTTTATCTTGCACTGTATAGATTTCATTATATACTTTATCATTTTACTGCCTCTCTTGTTATTAAAACAATTGCACCATTTTGTTCTAAAGCACTTTTGAGTTTTACTACATATTGTAATGCTGCAATCTTTTCATCATGGCTCATTTTTATAAATTTTATCTCATCTAATTTAATAGTTAAAAAGTGTTCATTATCTATTATGTCAACACCAAACCCCTTTGGTGGCATTAAGTTATGAACAACTCTACGCATATCGTCTGTATACATACTACTCCATTGTTAGGGCTTGCCATGTATCAGCCCAATCCTTTTTTGTTTTATGTCTATTTATATCTCTTGATATGTCTCCATTTTCAATATAAATACCGCCCCAGACTCCCCATTCTTTTCCAGATACACCTACAGCAAAACACTGTTTCATTACAGGACACTGCTTGCATAGAGTATCTACGTTTGGTCTTAAGTCTGGATTGTCTTCATATTTTTCAAAAAATAAATTTGTATCAAGATCTAAACACGATGCATCATCTTTCCATAAGTGCTGTTTCATTATTCACCATACTTATTTGGAATATCCCAGCCCTTGCGATCAAGAGTAAAGACTTTTTGAATGTACCATATATCTTTTACACGGACACCATTAACAGATGTTCTGCCAAGGTCTGAACGCTTACGCTCTACGACATCCCAGCCCACCCACTTTAATTCTTTATGCTTTCTAACAATTTTTTCCATTTGCTCAAGTGATTTTACGATCATTTATTTTCTTTCTTTTAGTAACGGAATATACCAACTTCTACATTGTTTAATTCTGCAGAAGCGACTAGTTTTGATGTTGGTTGTTTTGGCTTACTTAGATATGCAAAATAGTTTACATACTGCATATTTTCTTCAATCCAAGATGGAGGAACCTTATAGAATTTAATTTTTCTGCCTCTAGCCTTCATGCCACGCTCTGACAAATTTGAAAACTCAGACACATAAGAATTAATTACTGCTGGTCCAGCGGAATAAATAGTAAACTCTTTATCTCCGTCTTTCATACCAGATAAAGCAACGCTCATCGCACGAAGAAAGACTTGGTAGTCATTAAATTCTGCTGTTCCCTGTACTGCCACTATCATTGTTTTTCCCACCCTTTAGGTTATCCAAAATGAATAATAATTTATTAAGTTCTGAGTTAGATAATGTTTTTGTATCAATTGGAATTCCTGTTTCTGGTCTTACTTGACCGTCTACTGCAACTCCAACATAAAAAATATTATCTACTACCCAATATGCTTTATCTTCTAAAATAACTACCTTAGTAGTTTTGTTTTCTTCTCTTTTTTTAATCTGAGAAGAGAAACTATTTTCAGAATATATGTCTGATGCAAAAAATATTTTTAACAAGTTGTGCATATCGCTTTGACGATATATTTTTTTATTATAAATATTTTTAGTACTTCTAGCCACTAATACAATTATAGAGCAAGATAGTATCAATGTCAAGACAACGGTTATGACATATTGCATTCTATCTCCTATATATCAGTAATGCTACTTTGATTATTTTTTGCTGACTCTTTATTTAGTTTTAATTGTAATGTGAGGTTTTGCCATTCTAAATCATTTGCTTTTTGTCTATAAAAAGAAAGCAATGTTTTTAAGTCGTCATTATCTAAATTGTCCATAATTACCCCTTATTGTTTTTATGTTTTACTAAATATGGTCCAATTATTGATTTAATTCTTCCATCTTTATAAAGACGAACTATTTTTCCATCTTTAATTTGAATTGGGTTAAACGATCCTACCTTCTTTTTTGGCATTATTTTTGCATCGCCCTTGGATCAAACTTGCCATTCCATAAAGACTTACCAACAGAAGAATCATACATAGCCATCTGAACATCAGACATTTCTGGCTCCATTGGAAGTGGATCAATTGGAATAAATAGTGACATCATACATGCAGTATAAAGTCTTGTTGCTTCCCAGAATCCATCTTCTTCTTGTTCAAATAACTGAATCAACACCGCTGGATTTTCTGGAGTTGCCTCTAAGGTATATTCTCCACCAGGAACTCCAAGAACACCTTCACGCATTACATGAACCACTTGACCAATGTGGAACTCTTCATCTCCACCATGAGCAGTTATAGCAAAATCTCCTTCTTTGAGGTTTGGCATAGCCTTACCAATATTTCCCTCACTTACATTGATTGCGTATATCTGCGCTGCAGCAGCAGCCCTAGTCTTATGACAGCCTACAACTTCTCCTGTATCCTTTACGGCTGGGTATCCAGAACATCCAGATGAACCCTTTGCGCCAACATGATATGGCATAACAAACCTCCTATAGTCTATATATCTGATTATATCAGAAGTTATCTGATATTGCTACTCTCTTAATTTCAGAAAGCGTCCAAGCCTGTTCTTTAGATAGTTTTGATATTTCTTTTAAATCAAATGATTTTTCATTAAGACTTATCATTGGATCTGTCTCAAGAAGATTTAAATCAACATATCCCTTTTCCCATAGTTCCATAACTTCAGAATTTATAAGGTTTAGATGCTCTTGATATAAATCAGGCATCAAATCTTTAATCTTTGGAGTAAAAGAATATAGAGGTTCTCCACTATTTGGATCAACTCCACATCTTTTTAATGCACCAAGAGTAATTAGATCTTCAAGAATGTCATTTTCATCCATTGTTAAAAAACTCCAAGAACTGTTCTCTGGTCTTAGCACCATTCATACGTTTTACCTCTTTGCCATCTTCAATTAAAATATATGTTGGAATTGACTTAATCTCAAATCTTTTTACTAATTCCATTTCAGAATCAGCATCAATAAATTGAAAATCAATAAGTCCATCACGCTTTAATTCTTCTGCAATTGGCTTTGTTCTTTGACATGGATTGCACCAGTCAGCAGTAAAATAAAGTACGTGGCTCACTTTCCAGACTTCTTTCTAGCCTTTGCAAGGGCATCAAAGTCCTTAACCTTAGTGTCTCCTAGGTAGCCCCATGCGTAACCGTCATTTATCATCATGTCATTAAGAGATACAGTGTTACCATCTACATATACCCAGCCTAAAATGCGACCATACTTTTCTGATGAGTCCATTTTCTCAGTCTTAATTACAACAGACTTGGCATCCTTTAGTGACTTCTTTAAATACTCCTTAGCCTCAAGACCAAGAGCCTTTTCAGCAATATCCTTTGTGCGAGACTCAGGGGTATCAATACCAGCCAGTCTTACACGAGATGCAAATAGGATATCAAATCCTAAATCAATAAGAACGTCAATGGTATCTCCATCCACTACATTCTCTACTTTTCTTACATAGTACTCATACATATTATTCTCCATTCTTGATACTATATGCGATCTGTCCAACTTTTAGGAGTTAAACTATTATTTATCTCAATTGGAAGATGATAATTAAAAGGATATACTCCACGATCATTTATCCAGTTTACCATTCTTTGTAAAGTTTGGTCAATTGTAAAGGTTGGATTGTATCCTAATAAACTTCTTGCTTTATCAGCAGAGCAATTAGCATGCTTTACTTCTAGTGGTCTGCCTGGTAAATATATTGGGTCAAGATCAAAATCAAGAATTTTTGCAATTTTATTTGCTAGATCGTTTATTGTTATATAGTCGCTATCTGGACCAACATTAATTACTTGATGATTGGCTACATCTGTTTCTATTATTTTTTTTAATGGAGAAACTATATCAGCAATATCAGAAAAACATCTCATCTGTAATCCATCGCCATAAATAATTGGTTGCTTACCTTGTAACATTCTATTAATCATAATTGATGCAACATTTCTATATGGATCTGTATATATCTGTCCAGGACCAATGATGTTGTGTGGAACAACAATTGAATATTCAAAGTCATAAACCCTTGATAGTGTTATTAACATATCTTCAAACGCTACCTTTGATATTCCATACGGATCTTGTGGATTTGTTTTCATGGTTTCTACAAATGGAACAGTTTCTTGATATCCATATCTAGCCATACTTGAAGTAAAAATGAATTTCTTAACTCCTGCCTGAATTGCACATTTTAAAATATTAACAGACATTCCAAATGTATTATCGGTTATAAATTTAGGAGAGAAAACAGAAACTCCTTCATATGGTGTGCATGCTGCATGAACAACAGTATCAATACCTTCAAAATAATCACTACTTATATAATTACAGTCTTGATTAATCCATCTTATATCTTTAGGTATATTATCCTGATATCCGCTTAACAGGTTATCAACACCAGTGACGTTATGATTTGATAACTCTTTTGCAATATTGCTTCCAACTAATCCAGCAACTCCAGTTACTAATACATTACTCATTATTTTTGCCTTCCAGTGTCTGCAAAATATTTAATACTGGATGAATATTATTAGTTTGTGAGTATATTTCAATATAGTTAATATTAATTTTTTTTGCTATTGTTCTCCACTCAGTTGCATAATAGTTTGGGTCTGAGTGAATTGATATTATATTTGAATCATTATTAGCAAATAGCATATTTGTAAGAGAACAACCATTAATTGCAACTATGTTTTTTGCATCATAAAATAGTTCAATCTGTTCACTAAAAGACATATCTTCTAAAAAACATACAGAATAATTTTTTTGTTTTAAAAAATTTTCTAACATATTTTTATTTTCAATTCTTTTTGTAAAAATATCTTTTCTTGAAATAAAAATATTTTTGTCACATGTTGACTTTCTTTTAGGTATAAACATATTTCTTATCTCTAATACAAAGTCTTCTATTTCAGAAAATCTTTGATATCCAGTTTTATTTATATGACCAATTGAATATATATTTTTAAATAGATAGGACTTATTATCTTTAACATTAATATATTCTAATATTTCAATTTTATCTTTTAATTCATTAAAAATTTCTTTAAAGATTTTTCTATGCTCTGTTTGATCTTTAGTCTCATTTTCATTTTCTGTATCAACAAAAACTGCTTTAACATTTTTATTATATTTTTTAATATATAAAAATTTTGAAAGCATGTCAAACATTAGGTGAGAATAATGTGGAAAAACATCAATAAGAACAACATCTTCTTCGATAATGATAGATTCATTACTGTCAAAAAACATTTTAGCATTTGTTGTTTTTATTATTTCACGATGCATATTATTGTCTTTTAAATATATAGACCTTTGATAGTCATCATTCAATATTTTATAATATACTCTATGTGAACCAATGATTGCTTGTGATTTATTATCTAGTAGTTTTGTTTTTTCAAAATCTATAATAACATTATTATTTAAGCATATATCATTTATTATGTCTGTATCAGTTTTCACTTAATCTATTTCTCTCATCAACCACTTCAATCATGAACTTCATCATTTTTGAATAACCTTCTGCATCGTCCATGATTCTATTGTAGTGATGAGAGCAAAATAATAGTTCTCCTGACTTACCAATTACCTTTACATAGGCTTGTGCAGAACACTTGTCGCATCTATCTGTTGCATCTAGTAACCAAACCTTTGATTCTTCTGCAATCATATTCATAGTATACTCCTACTTTTTATTATCGGTTGAATAGAATCCACTGCCATTAAATATAATGCCTGGAGAACTCCATTGTCTTGTCATTGTTTGATTACAGCATAGTGGTTCTCTGTCTTCACCAAATTCCCTTTGAAATTCAATAGAGACAGAGCACACACCACACTTATAGTCGTAAATTGGCATTACTTCAAAATAGCCTTATACGTTTTTAGATCTACAATTCCAGTTACAGGTAACTTAGCCTTTGCCTGAAAATCTTTGACTGCCTTCTCAGTGCCTGGACCAAAGTCACCATCTGCTTTAAGACCAAGTGCAGTTTGAACTTTCTTTACAGAAGATCCCTTTGCACCAGACTTGAATGGCTTAAATGCTTTCTTTGCAGCAGGTGCTGCTGGAACTGTTGCATCAGACACAGATGTCTTAACTGGTGCGTCAGATGAACCAACCTTAGAAAGAAGTGGAAGGTTTTCTTCTCCAGTATATACTGGACGACCCCAACCAACAATAGCATTGACTAACTTTGGCTTATTGTTCTTTACATATGCACGAGTCTTCTCAACACACATTCCGCCATTTCTTTGATCTCCCTTTGCAGTTCCTGAAGTATTTCCTTCAATAACTTGAATAGTTCCATCACCATTGTTCTTAATGCAAAGACCAACATGTGAAATGCGATTTACACCATCATCTGGAAAATCAAAATAAATCCAGTCTCCTGGAGTTGGATCATCATTACGTGCATCTGCCCAGCGATTCTTCTTTTTAAACCAATCTGATGCTGCTATTGTTGCAGCGGTCTTAGGAAAATCTTTAACCCCTGCAGTGAATGCACACCATGAAACAAATGACTGGCACCATGGAAGAAAGTTTGCACCTGTCCACTTACCGTACTTTGTTTCGTTGTCTTTAGGACCTTCGATTGTTCCAATTTCTGCTTTAGCAACTTCAATGATTGCCTCTAAACTACCTTTTACTGCCATTATCATCTCCTAATATTAGTGAGCAGTTTATCCTCATGCTCAGGAGGATAGAGATTTATAGCCAACATTGGCGCAGTGCCGATGACTATGTACTTCTCTAATACTATTATAGCCTAAAGATTAGTTGATGTCAATTGTCTTTGGCTTTTTATCTTCAGGAATAATACGATCTACATTAATATGTAGCATACCATCCTTCATTTCAGCACCAGTGACCTCCATATATTCACCCAAAGCAAATGTGCGGGTAAATTTACGAGTAGCAATCCCCTTGTGTACTATCTCTGCATCTGTTGCTTCAAGAATCTCACCCTTGATAATTAATGTTCCATTATCTACTGATACATCAACATCTTCCTTGGAAAATCCTGCAACTGCAATAGATAATCTATATGTATCTTCATCTAGTTTGATAAGATCATATGGAGGATATGACTGTGAGTTTGTTTTATGTGCTGTATTTAGACGACTCAACTCTCTGTTGAATCCAATAAAAAATGGATCATTAAATAGATCCAGTACTGTTGTTGTTACCATTTTATTCCCCTTTCAAGCGAATAAGTTAGTGTACCCCCATTTGGCAGGTACATAACTATTATATCAGATTATCGACATATTGTAAAGTTGTACGTTTCTTCCCATAGTTTTATATCATTTTCATCATTAAGCAATGGCTGACCTTTTATATTAAGGCTGGTATTCAACAAAACTGGAACCCCAGTTTCAAGATAAAACTTATTTAATACTCTCCATAGCCCTGGATGTTGTTCTTTTGTTACAGTCTGAACTCTAGATGTTCCATCTTCATGAACAACAGATGGTATTTTTTCTGGCTGTAAGCACTTAACCGTATACTGCATATAGGGACTTTCAAAGTCCATATCAAACCATTTGGATGCATGCTCTGCCATTACAACAGGTGCAAATGGTCTAAATAGTTCTCTTTGTTTAATTAAATTAACTTTATCTTTAATGTTTGGATCTCTTGGATCTGCAAGTATACTTCTATTTCCTAATGCTCTTGGACCATACTCTGCCCTACCTGTTGCTACTGCTACTATTTTATCTTTCTTTAAGCCCTCAATAATTTTATCAACTGGATATTCTCCACCTAAGTCATAACCAAGATAAGGAGACTTCCAGTTAATATGTTTACCATATAGTGCTGCTGCTGCGCCCAAAGAACTTCCTGCATCACCTGGATTTGGCATGATCCAAACCTTGTCAAATATGTTCCAAAGTAATGTGTTGGCAGAAGAATTTAGTGCACATCCACCCATGAATACTAATTTATTTTTTCCAGTAATAGTATAAGCCATATGCATAAATTCATTTAGTCTTAGTTGATAAACCTTTTGTACGGCTGCTGCAATATCAAATTTATCTTGTTCTGTTATTGGTTCATTCCAATCAATAATTCCTTTATGAAAATTATATTTTTGCATGTCATATCTAAGAAAATAATCAGATACTTTAACTTCATACTTTTTAGGATTTCCATATGCTGCCATACCCATCATTATGTATTCTTCTTGATTTGGCATAAGTCCTATTAACTGAGTAAATGCTGAATAAAATAAGCCAAAACTTGTAGGGTAGTTTTGCTTATACTTTAACTTAATATTATCTCCTTCACCAACCCAGATTGTAGATGTGTTGTATTCACCTATAGCATCTAGAACAACTATTACAGCGTCATCAAACCTACTTGTATAGTACCCTGCTGCTGCATGAGAGTGGTGATGCTTAAAGTAGTGAACTGGCAAGTTTAAAGGTATGTGTGGCTTCCAATCAGATGCACCACCACGTAATAAAATTCTAGATCTCTTTAATAATGGTTTTTCATAATATGCAATAGCATTTGGAGTAGCATAATTAAGAGCATCTAATATGATTGATTTATTGTTATACCAATCATTCTTTTTTTTACTATATCTTTCAGCGTGTGCAGCAAATAATATATCTCCATCTTTAATTAAAGACACAGATGCATCATGAGATGTTTCATTTATTCCTAGTATTATCATTATCTTTTTCCCACACGCCATATATAAAATTAGCCCAATATTCGTGATATGCAATTCCAAGATGGTCATCATCTCTTGCCATCTCAAGAAATTTTTTATCTTTATTATTTTTTTTATAATCAATTATAAATTGTGCACAATCCTTTGGATTATATTTATAGAATGTATCGAATGAAGATATATTGCTCTTATCAAAGTCTTCATATGTATTATTCTCAGAATAAACCCATGTAAATGCATATAGTTTAATGTTGTTTGTTTTGCAATAAGAGTCAAGCATTAGGTAATATTGAAATGCCAAAGCCCTCAATATTGCCCTTGAATCTCCTTTATAAAAACCATTTAGTAGATTATTATTTTTAGTATCATACCCATAAAATCTTCCTAAATCTGGTATTGCATAAAAAAGAACATCTGGGTTTCCATAAGTATTAAAATATTTAAAAAGTTGTGAGACTTGATTGTATATAGAAGTCCCTGGTATTCCTAAATTATAATACCCAGATACATTGTTATTCTTTGAAATTTTATCATAAACTATTTTTGCCCATACTTCATCATATAACATGCCAATTCCAAATGTATATGAGCAACCAGTAAATAAAACATGAACACCTTCATTGTTATTTTTAAAGTTATCACATCTATAAAAGTGTTTATTTATCTCTTCTCTTTTTACACCTTGTTTTGGATTTGAATACATATCTTCCCAATATTCTTTAGAATTCATCATAGATATTGGGCTTTTACCAAATAAAGATTCTGATGTATGAGCCTTATAAAACTGAGCATATGGAGACATCGAAAAATCTATTTCAGTTATATGCTTAGTCATTAATACATGAACTCTCTATTTTTCAGTCTTTTTTTCATTTTTCTAATAAACAAAATTTGTTTAATTTTTTTTATAATTTTCATATTCACCTCATATCTATTATAGCAGAATAATGATGCTTAGTTATTGCTGGGCTGGTAGGGATCGAACCTACGACTTGCGAATTAACAGTTCGCCACTCTGCCGTCTGAGTTACAGCCCAAAACCTTTACTTAAGTTTATAATGCTTTACTTAAGAATATCTACAAATAATGTAGTTGTAGACTTTGTATTCTTTGCAGATTTAGTAATTGAGTTTAAATAGTCATATGTTGATTGATATGTACCTCTATAATTTTTAGCCCAGTATGCGGAGAAAGCAGCAGCAGATGCTGAGGTTCCTCTTGACAGACCAAGTTGTGTTTTAAATACACCAAGAGCATAAAAATCTACATCAGGTCCTCCATTAGCCCAAGGACCAATGTAAAATCCATCATCTGTATTGTAATCAATTCCGCTAACTGCAACTGCTGCAGGTATACATGCTGGAAAATCAACACGATTTAAATCATATCCATTTCCAGTAGCAAGAATTGTTGGTACTCCAACTGAAATCAACTTATTGATATTCGCAATAAGTCCATTATGTGTAGCCTTAATAGGACAGTATGATCCAGTTTTATTAAGTGAATGATGACCCATTGATGCGGATACTGAAACAATATTAAACTTTGTTTTATTTGCAACAACCCAATCTAGTGCCTGATTAAGTTGAACATCGCTATATGAAGCCATTGATCCAGTCTTTAGCATTCCAGCAATCCTAATAAAAATTAAATTAACATCTGGGTTAACCTGATTTGCAACTAAAGACATAATTGTTCCATGTTCAAATCCTTTAGAATATGCCTGTGTTACTGGAAGTGTTGCTGCACCCTTTCCCTCTTGAAAAAATGATCCATTTGGACACTTATATCCTGGTGTAATACAAACCTCATAAATAAGTTTGTTCTTAAATTCAGGACGAGTAGAATCAATTGCTGTATCAATAATAACAATAGACTCATTTGCTGCTTGTGCTTGTACTGGTTGAAGTAGTGTAAATCCAAATACTACCGCAATCCCCACTGCGATTTTTTTCATTTTGCTCCCTTTTATTAATTGTCTAAAATATTTAAAGATTTATTTTTATCTGATGTAATCCATATAGGCATTACATATCTAACTCCAGATGTCACAGTTTCTACACCATGATCATTGTCTTTTAATCTAGAGTCAAAAATTGCAAGATCTCCAAGTCTTGGAGAATGTCTTTTATCTACTACTGGGAATATAATATCTCCTCCAGTAAAGTCATTGTTAAGATAAAGAACTGCACTCACTGCAAAATGTTCTCTATCTGTTAAGTCTGAATGAACCCCCATTGAGTATCCAGGATAATATGAAGAAATCATAAACTCAGAAAGATATAATTCTTCATCACTAAAAATTTCTTTTATCTTATTAAAAACCTTACTAACTGTTGGAATAAAGTTTTCATTTTTAGGATTTACTGTTATCTTTCTATTTTTCTTAACATCTTTATATGTCTCTGACTCATCAAGGCTTTCATATAATTCAATTATATATTCAGCCTCATCTTTAGTAATAAAATTATCTATAACTATTACTCCAGAATTTTTATCACTACTTGACATGGATCTCCTCCTTCTTCCCATTCTTGTTGTTCTTCTTCAGTCATATAGGGATCACCCTCATGAGTATTACAAAAAGGTTCTGTAACCCAACCTCTGTCAATTCCGTTTTGTAACCAAATACCAAATTCATCATAATCTTCATCTAGCATATTATAAGTATACCCCTAAATACTTACTACGTCAACTGGACCCATACATGATGGACTAAATTTAATTGCTGCAGATACCGCTGAAACTACACGATTTCTTGCATTCTTTTGCTTATCTGTTGCATATAAAACACCATATGCATATTCTGCTCCTGAACCCATAGCAAGGTATGGCAGAGTGTATTTAGATAAAGACATATCTCCAGAACTATGTTCATAGATTTCTCCACGCACTGCAATAATAAGACCAAGATCTCCATCTTTTGATGTATCTACCCAGAACTCATTATAAAATTCACGAAGTTCTTTTACAAATCTTGTTTGCATAAACTTGTCTGTATCTTTAATGTTTGGTGCAGTTGGTTTAAAGTTATAACGGATTCTTTCTCCATCCATTGAACCAGCATAGCCAATTAAATATGGACCAATCTTCCAAACTTTTGGAGCATCAAGTGCTAAAATAGTTCCATCGTCAGATGCACCACGATCACCAGCCATATAAATTTTATCTTCATGGCGAACAACAGCGATACAAGTCATGACAAACCCCTCCCAAGTTTAGGTATATTTAAGTATACCATCCTCTAGGAGGGGTGTCAATTAGCCTTATGTATGACTAATTATACTGTCTTTGACTTTGATCTGCGCTTTTCAACTTCAAGATCTTGTACAGTTTTTGCATTTTTGTCTGTGGTAGAAAATGCTGCATTAATTTCATCTCTTGTAAGTTTTCCGTCATCCATAAATGCACGAGCCAACTTCTCAACTACAACTGCTACTGCGCTAAGTCCAGCAACTGTCATAGCCTTTGCTACTGAGATTCCTGCGATTGCACCTGCACCAATTACTGCAAGTGCATTTGCTGCAAATACTGCAACAATACGCATAAGAATATTCCAAATGTTTGAAACACTGTTCATATTACTCCTCCTTTCTAAGGGGAATTGTTATAAGCCAGATTACTGTTACTGCTAATGTTGCAATACCAACAATATCTCTGGCTGATCCTGTTAGTGTTAACCATGCAATAAAGAAGCCAAGGAGAGTAAAGGCTTGTGCGATTACTTCAACTCCAGCGTCTTTCAGCCATGTGAAGAATCCCTTCACAACTTTTTTTATTATTTTCATTTTATCTCCTCATTCCAATTATCGTTGATGCGATTTGTGAAACAATCACAACTGGGATAATTACTTCTTGTGCTTTTTCTCTCTGATCGTCTGTCATATCCATACCTAACTCAGAGAAATTAGATAGGAGTTCTGTTACATCCACCTCAAAAATTGCACCAAGTGGATCTGCTAAGAATGCCTCTGTCTGCACTTCTGTTACTGCATCTGCTAATGTAAATGGCATTGGGGTTTCTCCTGCATCCCCTGCTCTATCTGCGAACTCAACAAATGCTGAAGCAAGTGCTGGGTTATCTTTCATCTGCTCAGCAATCTGTGCAACTTCTGATGCCCTAATACCAAGATCTCCAGCAATCTCTGCCTTTGCTTCTTGTGTCAAAGATTTTAATGTTTGGCTAACTGCTGCTACTTGCTCAGGTGAAAGCGTAACTAATTTGTTATCCTTGCTTGTGAGGTTGGCAATAACTCCAGATAAGTCCTCTGATGTTCCTGTACCCTTTTCAGGAATAAGGGCTGCTAACTCCTCATCCTTTATTTCAGGATTCGTTGTTGGTTCTGGTTCAGTGGTTGGTTCTGGCAAAGGTTCTGGAGAAGGTTCAGGGGTAGGCTCTGGCTCAGGAGCAGGTGTTGGTTTAGGCTCTGGAGTAGGTTCTGGATCTACTGTTGGCTCTGGCTTAGGCTCTTCTGTTGGTGGTGGCTCTGCAGTAGGCTCAGGGCTTGGCTCAGGAGTAGGTGGTGCTTCTGGTGTGGGGTCTGGACTTGCCACTGGTGTTGGAGGAGCCTCTGGTGTTGGTTCTGGCTGTGGCATATTTGCAAGGGCAGTGGCAATGGCAGCAGCAATCCTTTGCTTCTCTTCAAAATCCCACTGAGCAATATACTCTTCTTCAGCAGCAGTAATAGCATCATTCATATCATTAACTGCATTATTGTAGTCTTCAATCGCTAAACCTTTTGCTGTTAATGTTAGTGCTGTATTTAACTGTGCAATTTCATATGTAGTTTGTGCATCATCTTTTTCTTCTTGTGCTAATTCTAATTCATCCTGCAAGTTATTTAAAGTTGACACTTCTTGGTTATAAATAGATAAGTTATCGTTATAAACATCTTGTGCTGCATTCTTAGTTGCAAGTGCTTCGTTATAAGCGTTTATTTGTGACTGTGTTGGTCCAGATCCAGAAGAGAATGTTCCAAGGTTGCAACTAAACCCCACTCCCCAGCCACCAGTATAATCACATCCCGCTCCAGTCCAACCTCCAGGAATAGCCCATCCAAGATGATAAGATCCTGGTCCACCACCGTTATACCACCAAATCTCTACATCAAATGTTTTATCATGAGTTACATCATAAACTGGAGAGTATTCGCTCCATCTTACACCTTGCTCTACCCAGTTGCTAATAGCAAGTTGACCATCAATATACATCTTAAAGCCATCGTCGGTATACCCAGCAAAATATGTGGATGTCCAATGATCTGGCACAGTAATTCTTCCAGTAAATTTAACTACAATATTCTCATATCTATTACCACAAACTGGAAGGTACATAGAGTTTGAGTTCCAAGTGCCAGAACAAATTACAGAATCTGGGACTGCTATACTTGGGAAAACTCTTGCCAAGTTATATACAGTATATTGAAGTCCTGATCCACCAGCAGATTGCATATTAGCCTGGGCTGTTTGAAGATTAATATTGGCTATACTTAGAGCATCTTGTGCATTATTCTTATTAGTCAAGGCTAGTTCTACTGTGGCTGACTGTCCACCTACTGAGGACTGTGCTGATGATAGGTCTGATATTTTTGTATTAAGAGTAGATAGGGCTTCTTCTTCTGTATCTACTGCTTGATCATAGTCTTCTTCTGCTGAGATTTTATTATCCCTGGCTATTACGGCAGCATCATACTTATCCTGAGCGACATCAATAAGTGAAACTAACTCAGCACTATCAGTAAGGTCTGAAACCTTCTGATTCAGGGCTTCTATCCTCTGTGCACCTATTGTTATTGGGTCATCAGAATGAGCCTCTAGTGGTGCTATAAATAGCCATCCAAATGCAAGCAAAACAACTGTAGATATACGCAAGAGTTTATTCAAGTGGTGGACTCTCCTCTTGCCTATTATATCAAATTATTCAATTAGACATGTAGGCAAAAAGAAAAGGGAGCCAGTTTCCTGACTCCCAAATCTTTTTAAGTATTAATTACTTAAGTAGTGCAACCTTAGCCTTTGGATTCTTTGTGTTCCACTGCTTTGCAAGTGCATTAAATGATGCCTTAATCTTTGCCAATGTTGCTGCATTGTCTGCAGTCAACTTAGCAATTACTGCATCCTTAGCAGCAAGTGCTGCATCTGATGCAACCTTAGCATCTGCTAGTGCCTTTGCTGAAGCAGCCTTTTCTGCTGCAAGAGCAGCATCTGAAGCAGCCTTAGCAGCAGCAGCATCTGCAGCAGCCTTAACTACTGCAGCATCTGCAACAGCCTTTGCAGCAAGTGCTGCATCCTTAGCAGCCTTTTCAGCAGCAAGTTCTGATACTAGATCACGAACTGCAATTTCTGCAAATGGTGCCAGTGTACGAGCAGTTAGACCAACTACGTCTGCAGATGTAGCATCTGTTGAAGTTGTTGGAGCAAACATGATTAGTGAACGTGATCCAGTTGTTGGAAGTGTTGCACTAAACTTTGCAACTCCAAAATCTGAAAGTGTTGCACCAGTAGTTACTGTTGCTGTGTCAACTGTTGCTGTAGCAGCAAATACAGTTGCAGTGATTGACTTACCAGAAACCTTGTTTCCAAATACGTCTGTAGCAGTTACTGTGATGTCTTGCTTTGTACCAGCAGCACCAGCAGCAGGAGCAGATACTGTTAGATTATTAATCTTGCCAGCAGTTCCCTGTACGTAGTATGTAAGTGTTGTTCCACCATTTGTAATTGCAACTGTTCCAATTGCTGTTGTCTTTGTGTAGACATAAAATGTTGCTGTTGTTCCAGTACCAGTTGCAACTGTCAAAGATGATGATCCTGATGTTGCCCCTACTGGTGCAGCGGTTGTGTGTAGTGCAGACACGATTGTTGCGTTTGTTGCAACTGCTGTTACTGATGTTCCAGCATCTACTGTTGCTACGAACTTAAGTGCGTCAGCAGCATCAACTGTATTATCTGCAGGTACTGGCAATGCAGCAGGTGTAGCAATAGCGGATGCTGTTGTGTTAGCGGTTCCGTTAAGGTCTACAGCGACTGTCATTACAGCAGCACTTGCAGGTGTTGCTACGATTGTTGCGGTAGTCATGGCTGCAACCATGGCTAGAGCGATCTTCTTGAATGAATTCATTCGTTTATTCTCCTTGTATTATTATATTAAATTAAAACCGTCAAGGAAATCCTTGACATCACCAGGCATTTGCCTAGATTCTAATTCTACCATACGCTGCTCTTCCCTTGCAACTCGTGCACTAGAAGAAGACCACGTATGGACATCTATCTCTATATTAGTAGACTTGGGGGTATGTGATAATGCACCAAATACCGCTCCAGTAACAGCATCCGCAAGATCCTTAGATTTTTTACGTGGATGGTCTACCCTGTTACCCTTCATTATTTTTAATTCTGTTAACTCTTCAAATAATAATGGGATCATTGGCATAGATATTCTTTCTTCATAGACCATCATAGCCAAATCTTCATAATGTTTTTTAGCAACAGAAACTGTTTCAGTTCTGATTCCAACAGCCTGTAGTTCATTTTGAATATCAAATGATTGCCAACGGTCAAAGGATACCATTCCTATATTAAATCCTTGTCTTCTTAAATCTATAATCCAATTTTTAACTTCAGATAAATTAACTGGACCCTCTGCTCTTGGTTCCCACCAGGCAACGGCATCTACAACAATAATTGGAGCAACCTGTTCATAATCTTTAATTACTTGAATATTTACCCATTTGTCTACGTGAGCAATTGCAACTGCACACTTATCATGCTTCTGTGCAAGGTCAGCATGTATATAATAAATTTTGTTTTCATCTGGAACAAAAGTTGCATCAAATCTTCTAAAGTTATCAAGTGGATTTCTTGTATTCATACACTTTGAAACTTTATCACGGTCTTTAAAGAATGCATCTGATGCATATGTAGGCATGCATGCAAAACGCATCATTGCATCTGCAAGATCTGTATAAAATGCTAATTTAAAATCTTCAATTTTTCTAGTTGGATTTACTTCCCAAGTAGGTTTTTTAAATGCTAAGACTCTTGGAATCTTATATGAAATAATTGTATCTTCATCCCATGAGATTTCAAATTGATTTCCTGGATCATCATGTGGAAGATCTTCATTCATTATAAATGTATGCTTACGCTCAATTGTTTCTTTTTCAGCAATTACATCTTCGTATCTTTTAGAAATAAAGTCACCTTGAAAACGTGGGAATGAAAGTAAAACAACCTTGCCTAGGTCAGGGAAACGAGAGTCTACAGTACCACGAAACGCTTTATAAATATTTTCAGCAGTCTTACCCTGCTCATTTCCTGTTCCAACTTCTGATGCAAAACCAGAAATCTCATCAAGCACTGCCATAAATAAGTTCAAACCTTCATGTGATTCTCTTTCTGAGTGACCAGAGTAAACTGTAACTGATTTATCAAACTCAATAGAATCTGCTTTAGCATTATACTTTCCAGCAAACCAGGGGGAACGCTCAATCTTGCTTTTAAAACCTTTAAAGAAAACGTTCTTAGCCTGTTGTGCGTTAATAGCAACGTTAATAATATCAATAGCATCTCCTGCAGGTTTGCCAAAATAAACAGCAGGATCTTTTAAGCATAGAAGTTTATATACCACATATGCACAGGCTACTGTAGATACGAAGTCTTTTCCAGATCCCTTGCCAAGTTGCAGAATAATCTCATTTTTTGTATATTTATTAAAGTAGTTTAAGCCTTCAACACTTCCATATAGTTCTTGTAAATCTTCTTTACGATATATTTGACTCATTGCCTCAACGATGTCATATTGAATCTTAGAAAGTGGTGGCTGACCAAGATATTCTGGAGACTCAACAAATGTCTTTGCGTCAACTGGTGTTTCAACAAAATGATTTTCTTTAAGTATCTCTAAGAAATCATTGAACATCGTGGACAACTGTAATCACTTCTCCTTCTTTTGCAATCGCTGACAGGCGTTGCATAATAATATCACGAACTTCTGGATGCTCTGAAGCAATATCTCTAAGTATTCCAACAAGCACTTCTTGTCTACGCTCAATCTCAACCATTTCTTCAGCCAACTCCTTGTTTTCAAGTAGTCCAGCCTTTTGTAGCATGTCAATTCTTTTAGACTCAATGTCCATTACAAGTTTAATTGCAGCAGTCTTTGCGCTAAGATTGTTAGTCATTGATGCCTCGTCAATGACCTCATAAGACTTAGATATCAACTTACTATAATGTGCATCTGCTCCAGCAAGTGCATCTTTAGCACGAGCACGAATAGCAGAATTGTTAGATGCTGACTCTTTCCATTCGTCAAGATGAGCAACAACACGAGTTCTTGGAATATTTAATTCTTTAGAAATCTTAGTTGGGTCGCTTCCCTTTAAATATTCTGTAACAACATTATTAACTTCATCAAGATGATTAATTAAATCTATTTCAGTTGACATACTTACCCTCTAATCTATTAATTTCATCTTTAATATAAAAAATAGCCTTTTGTAAATCTTCTATTTGCTTTTTATCATCTTTGATTCCCGCTCTCCAAAGATACTTAAAAGCGTTTCCAATATTAAAATTACGATGACGAGTAATCTGAATACATTCAATACCAGATGGGTCTGACGTATAGTGTGTTGGATGATTTACTTGATCTACGGTAATATTAAATTTGTCATTCATTTTTTAATCCTTTGTTTTTCCCAAAAGCAACGTATGAATTATTGCTCCAATCTCCAGAACCAAGATGTGTCATACCATACCCATTAAAAATTTCTTCTTCTTGTTTTGCATAACAATATGTTTTATGTATGCTTGTTTTTAAATTAATAAAAAATGAGTTAACTTCTGCTTTCTTTTTTTGTAATTTAAAAAACTGATTAATTGAGTTTGTCCATATTCCAGTTCCTGTATAAAAATAACTTAGTTTGCTTGCAGAAAGTTTTTCACTGTCTTCTAAAATATTGCTATTTGAAAACTTTTCTTTTATATTATTTATTACAAGATCCAAAACATCATTATTTTTACAAGATGCAAATGCAAATTGTGCATAATACATGTTATCTAGTTTGTCAACAGAAAATATTAAATCTAGGCTTGTATCTATCCATGAATCAATTGGTCTGTTGCATACTGTATCTATGTCAACATATAAACCTCCATGAATGTAAGTAACCATATATCTCCAAATATTACTTTGCATTGTTTTTATTGGACATGATTCATATATATCTACCCAGTTTTTACCAAAGTTTTCTAATATAAAAGATTTTCTTTGAGCAGAAGACATATATCTGTATTCCCATTCTGGATTTAAATCTTTCCATGAGAAAGTTAATTCCTTTATATGGTCTGGCAATTGATCATATTCATCTTCATATGTTTGCCAAATTATTTTAGAAATCATCTTCATCCTCTTCAAGATTCCAGTCAAATGCATCTGGCAAATTCTTTAATGTTATGATTGCATAAGTCAATCCAGCACCTGCTACTAGTGATGCTATGAATATGATGTATTTAATCTTTTTCATCTTTTAGACTTCCTTAATCCAAACTTTGCAAGATAAACGTATATGGTTTCAACACTTGCCCCACATTCTTTTGCAATCTCTTCTGGAGTCTTTTTATCCATAAGGTAACGCTTACGCATATAGACTTCCGATGTATATAGTTTACCAGCCATAATATTATTTGTCAACCCCTATTGCCTTATCCCAGTTTTTTAATGCCCAGTGACCTATACCACACGCATCTGCAACATCATTGTCTGTAATAGATCTATCATATACAGTATTTATAAACCTTATAGTCCTTTCTTTGCGTAGATTTCTTTCATAAGTTTTATACCACGATTCAGACTTTCCTGGATTTTGTGACCTAATAAATAGTTGTTCGTCTTTTGATATTTTTTTATTTCCAATATAATTTTGCCATGTTATTGGAGAAACCTTGCCAATAACCTTAGTTCCAGATTGACCTGCTGAACCAAGAATAGCACCCTGAACCAATGCAAGATCTGCAGCAGTCTTTGGGCTATTCATGAATACTGTGTGCTCAATTATAATTGCTTCAAAACCACCATAGATATCAAAAAATGCTTTTACTTTCTTTCCAGCATCCATTACTTTTTCATATGTATTATTTCCATCAAAACTAATCTTGCCAACGGAATTAAGTTCTTCTCCAATAAATAATGCAAAAGCAAGACTATTTGTGCTGGCATCTATAGCGCAAATCTTTTCTGGCTTAATTTCAATACCCCACTTATTCTTGGTCATAATCAAAAAACCCTTTTATTTCTTTTATCATTTTATCAACTGCTTTTTTGCTTACGTTGCAGTTGGCACAAAATCCATCATCGTTATATATAGAAAGAGAGGTGCCACAACCACCAAGGCACATTCTATTTTTGCCTTTTCTTTTTTGTCTACGAGTTATTTGATAACGTTCAACAATTTTTTCTTTGGTTGCAGCGTCTCTACATTCAACTCCACAGTAAATTTGATAACTTACTTTTGGTTCAAACTTAGTATCGCACCTGCTACATAACTTCACTAAGCCCCTCCAGGGATTTAAGTTTTACTACCCCTGATCCAGCAGCGTCGCATGCCTTTTGAATTGGACATGTCTTACAGATCTTTGAATTTGATCTATAGTTTTTTGTAGGTAGTGTTTTATCTGTCCAGGCTTTACGAACATCTCTCATCCATTGAAATGTTTGATCAACCCATTGACGATAATAATCTGTTACTTCTACTGGAAGAACTAGCAATTCATGATTATTCTTATTTTCATAAATCAATACACCCTTTGATTTTTTAAGAATCTTCATATAAATAAGCAACTGTATTAGGTGCCCAGTCTTTGGCTTTAATGTCTTTTTGCGATACTCAAAACCTTCATTGAGCATGGTTTTAATTTCTCCAACAATCTGCTCACCTTCCCAATTAATCATAGCATCGCCATAACCAAAAATAGGAGGATCATTATTTATAATTTTAAACTCTGTTGTTGGACCATCTTCTGATTCATATATTTCTGCAATTCCAGAATCCATCATAGCCTGCTGAATTCTTTCATGAGACTTGGTTCCTGCAGTCATATTTGCTGCGCCATAGGCATCTGCATTATCTTCAAATATAGCACCTTCAAATGCCAAATACCAATATCTTGGGCATTCTCCATGAGAGTATGCAATTGTGGATGGAGCAAATGTTTTCTTTGTTTGAAACTTATCTACTCTTTTAATTGTATATCCTGATTGAATTTTTTCAATCAATGCTTGAGCATCTATAATCTCTACCTTTTTTGGCTCTTTAATCATTATCTGCTGTAGTAAATTTTTTGTCATTATATTCCCTTGTTTATATAAGTATAGCAGATTAGCGCATTATATACTTGAGTGCTGACACCAAGTCATTAATAGATTCTGCTGCTGTATAGTAAATATTCTTCTTTGCTCTATCGCTTTTATCTACATTTGCCATCCAAGTTGCCTTAAATGACATCTTTGCAGCAATTGCCTGTAGTCTAACTATTTCAACGGTTGCTACATTTAAGGGAATGTCTGGTTTAATAATTAACTTAGCAATCATTGTAAGAGCAGACGTTAGTTCTTCATCATTCATATAATCTGCAATTTCTGACAAACCATTTACCATATCAATTGTTGTCTTATTTTGTTCTTCAACCATTATCTTCCTCCGTTAACTGATCTAGCATATCCATTTCAATTATAGCAAGTCTTACTTTTTGATTTCCTTCTCCAAGTATTACCACTATTGCTGGAGCCTTATCTGTTCCAGAGCGAATTGAATCTGTGACTGCTTTTGCCCATACATCTTTATTTAAGGTAAAAGACTTGGAGGCTTCTTTAAAATCAACCACAAATCCTTTCCAAGTCGCATCACCTTTTTGAGTATTACGACCAGAATTTTTGTGTTGCTTTGCACCAATTCTTTTTGCCTCACTTCTTTCACTCATTAGAAAAATCTTTCTTCTTTTTCTTTTGTGGAATTAATTCAACCCTAGATAGATGTTTACTTTCACACATCCATGTTGCATCTCCATTTTCAGACCACAGCCTCAACGTTAAAACTTCTTTACCACATTCTTTACATGGAAACTTTCCTTGAAAAATTTTAAAATCTTTAGACATTAAGAAATCTTACTCTTTAATGAATCTTGTAAATCTAGATCTTCTCTTACACGATTTACAAAAGCATCTCTTCCTTGAACCTTAGATCCATCTGGAAGAATATACCATGCACCAGTTCTTTCTACAATGCCCATCAATTCCGCTGTGTCAACAAGATCGCCAATGCTATCAACGCCAACATCACTTCCCCTAAAATAAAAGTCATACTCGCCAGACTGAAAACCAGGAGAAGTTTTTGAAAATTGTAATTCCCAGCGAACCTTGCGACCAACTTTCTCTTCAATAAGTTTATCGCCAACGGCAATCTTACCTTTAATTGCTTGATTGTCTGACTCTGAAGAAAATAGTTTAATAACTGTAGAGGAATAAAACTTAGTAGCCTGACCACCAGTAGGCTGCTGACTAGTATACATAGCATTAATGTTATTACGAGACTGACTAATAAGGATAAAGAGAGTAGGCTTAACTTTATTATTAGCATAGTTAACCATTTTCCATGCGTTACTAAAGTCTCTTGATTCCGCTCCAATTTGTTTTGTATTTTCAAGTTGTTTAAGTTCATCTGAATCCTTTTCAAAATAAATTGCTGGAAGTAAAGAAGTTATACTATCAACAACAATTAAATCTACACCTGCGTTCATCAGGCTTGTTCCAATGTCTACCATTTCATTAATAGTTCTGCATTGTGAAACAATTAATTTTGAGGTATCTACACCAAGTTTTTCAGCCCAAGACTTATCATATGACATTTCTGCATCAATCCACGCACAAATCTTTCCTTCTTTTTGCGCTAGTGCAATAGTTTGAAGACAAAGAGATGATTTAGCAGATGATTTTGATCCCCAAATAAGAACTTGTCTTCCATAAGGCAAACCACCATTCAAAGCCCTGTTTAATCCAAAACTAGGTGTTGATGCATATTCTGTTGCTGGAATTGTATCTCCAGACATTACAGTCTTTCGCAACTTTGGATTTAATTGTGCCAATACATCTTCTACTGTAACTGTCATTAGAACCTTACCCCATGCTTCTCTGGTCTATCTTTATTAATATTAGCCTTTTCTTGTAGTGCATAATCCAAAGAAATTGTTGTATATCCTGCATCAACTAAACCAGCATATAGGTCAAGAGTACGAATTAAGATATCTGCTGTTTCTAAAGCAACTTCTTCTTCACCCTTATCTTTTCTGATTGCTTCCATTAGTTCTGTAACCTCTGATACAATCATCATGCATTGCTTTGCAATAAAAATATCGCTAATTTCTTCAGACCAAAATCCTTTGGCTACTGCTGTTTCATGTAACTGTCCTGCTAGATCATCAAGCATTTATATCCTCCAATGTAACTGTTCCATCCTTTGTTTTACCAAACTTAAACTTGTACGCCTTGCCTTCTTCAATTTTCATATAAGCAGTAGCAAATGCAGTTGGAAATACTGTAACTGAATGAAGATCTCTAGTAGTATCTGCAAGAGTAAGAGAAGCCATCTTCTTTCCAGCCTTTGTAACTCTTGGTTTAAATGATACCACGAACATCTCATCATCTGTATATGGTAATTGCTTATAACTTAAAAATTTTACCAGTGCATTTGGTGATGTTTTTATTTCATCCACTGGTATTGCTGAAACAATTCTATTATCATTAGCAAGCATTAAATATGTTTTGCCAGTTTCAATAGTTGTTTGTTCTTCATCAAATATACCAATAGATCCAGTCTTATCAAGAACTTCTACTCTTGACCAACCAGTACCACGCTTGATCGCTTTAACCATGCCCATTAAAATAAAAGAACCCTTTTCTTCAAAATCTTCAACATCATTTATAAATGCATAATAATGTGAGGGTATGGTAATATTAAATTCTGGAAGATTTAAATATTCGTAAAGATTTTCTTTAATCTCTTGATCATTACGTGGATTATCAGGAAAAGTTGCAGCACCAATAACTCTAAGAGCCTGCAGTGCACGACTGTTTACTCCGTTACCCTTAGTAAATGTAAACTCTTCAAGTTCCTTATAAGATTTAAAAGGACGAGCAGCAATATATTTTTCAGCAATATTATCTGAAATAAACTTAATTGCAGTTAGTCCAAACCTAATTCCCTTGCCCTCAATCTTAAAGTCTGCATCAGAGTCATTAATGTGTGGCAACTTTACTGGAATACCCATGCGCTTTGCTTCAATAAGATATTCAGTACGACCATCCTTGTCCTTCTCATTTTTGAGCAACGCAAACATAAACTCAAGAGGATAATAATACTTTAGCCATGCTGTCCAGTATGAAACTGTTGAGTATGCAACGGCGTGGGACTTATTGAAGGAATATCCTGCGTGTGCTTCGAAATCGTGCCAAAGGTCAAGAGCATCGTTAGGAGCAATATAAGCAGAAGCACCACTAATGAAGCGGTCTTTGAAAACATCAAATTCTTTAGCATCTTTTTTCTTACCAATGATTTTTCTAACTTTATCTGCTTCCGACATGGACATACCGCCAAGGTGTACGCATGCTTGCATAACTTGTTCTTGGTAAAGAACACAGCCATAAGTATCCTCCGTAAATTGTTTCATAATTTGGTGAATGTAAGATACATTTTGCTTTCCATGCTTACGAGCAATATAATCTTTACCAATAGTGTTCATTGCACCTGGTCGAACTAAAGCATTAGATGCTGCAAGTTCGTTAAAGTTCTTAACACCCATCTTTACTAAAAGATTGGTATATGGCGTTGCTTCACACTGAAACACACCCTTTGTATATCCACTAGAAAGCATTTCATAAATATTGGCATCTTCCATATTAATATTTAGAAGATCTATCTCTTTGAAATGATTTTCTTTAATCATTCCTAATGTGTCTTGTATTACACTAAGTGTTTTAAGACCAAGAGCATCAATCTTAATAAGACCAATCTTTTCAGCCTCTTCCATATCTACAGCAACTACTGGAATACGACCTTCAGAACCAGTCACAGATCGTGTTTCCATTGGTGCATACTTAAAGATAGGCTCTTTACTAGTAACAACACCAGCAGCGTGGATTCCTGTTCCCTTAATACGACCTCGTAGTTGATCTCCGTATACCTCTACTTCTGGATATTTTTCTCTAAACCATGCTGTGGTTTTTGAGGTGCAATATTCATCCCAAGTATCAACCATCTTAAGTACTTTATTAACATCTGAAAGTGGAATATTAAATGCTCTTGCAACATCTCGCACTACTCCCTTATCTTTAAATTCTAAGAATGTTGAAATAGATGCTACATGTCTATACTGTCTAACTAGATAATCTTTTACTTCATCACGTCTATTATCTTGAATATCTGTATCGATATCTGGAAAGTCGTTACGTTCTGGATTAATAAAACGGAAAAATAAAAGTCCATACTTAATTGGATCTATGTCTGTGATTCCAAGTGCATAACAAACTAATGAGCCTGCTGCAGAGCCACGACCTGGACCTACAAGAATACCCTCTTTCTTAGCCCAAGTAATCATGCTTCGTACAACAAGAAAGTATGGACCAAAATTTTTATCTTTAATAATTAATAGTTCTTCATCAAGGCGATCAAGATATTCTTTATTATTGTCAAGACCACGCTCTGCTAAGCCTTCAAGAGCAATTGCTTTTAACTCTTTGTCTGGGTTCTTATATTGAACTGGAAGTAGATTAAGACCTTCCTTAATGTTGTAGTCCTCAACCTTATTAGCAATTTCAATTGTTGAAGTAAACATCTCTTCATCTGTAAAACCTTGTTCAGCCATTGCTGCTTTCATCTCTTCATATGAAAGTAAGTGAATATCAAAATTTCTAAAACTCATCATACGGTCTGCACCATAAAGATAGTCAAGACGATCCATAACCTCTTCATGCTTTTGAGACTTATCATATGTAACATCTTTTTGTAACTTTGCATGAGTATTTAGGATAAGCATTAACTCTTGCATTTCTTTTTGACTTGTATCTGAATGATGACAGTCTGGAGTTACTGCAGTTTTGACCCCAAATGACTTAGCAATCTCAAACAAAGCACTGTTAATTTCAACAGGATTGTGTGGCATAACCTCAATATAAAAATCTTCACCAAAGTTCTCCTTAAACCATTCAACTTGCTTCTTAGCAAATGCATACTCTCCAACTTCGATTGCCTTTGCAATTAGTCCACTTTGGCATGCAGATAAAACTATAATACCTTCTTTATATTTTTGTAAAATTTCATGGTCAAATCTTGGCTTACTATAGAAACCTTCAGTCCAAGCAATCTCATTAATTTTATTTAGGTTTTCTAAACCTTGTTCATTCTTAGCAAGAAGGACTATATGAAAATAATTTAGGTCAAGAGGTTCTACACGATCCTTCTTTTCCTTGCGCTCAAATCTATCTAACGCAATATAGCCTTCTATGCCAAGAATAGGCTTGATGCCTTTTGCTTTTGCATTGCGGTACAGTTCACGATGCCCAGATAAAGAACCATGGTCAGTGATAGCCAATGCTGGCATCCCTAACTCTACTGCACGGTTTACGTATTCTTCTGGAGTAGCAACACCATCCATAAGTGAATAGTGTGTATGGACATGCAAGCCAACGTAACTCATCTGTTACCAGTCAGTGTTGGTAGCAGTTGAAGTTGATGGGGTATCGAATCCCAAGTAGAACGCTTCTTGTTCTGCATAAGGAATCTTATTAAGAGCCATCTCTAGTGGATATGGCTTTACTTCACCCCATGCGTATGGTTCTGCATCAGGTGCTGAAGGAATTAGAGTGTAATTAGTTTCAGTACCCTGACCATTACGCTTTAACTTCCAAACAATGTTTGAGATGCTACCTGTTTCAAGTGCATACTCACGAATAGTATTAAATGCTGATTGCTTTGAAATACCCATTGACCAAATTGCAACATATGGATCTTCAACGCCATCATCTACAAGTACGTTGCAATAGAAACGTAGACGTGCTCTCCAGCCAGCCTTTGGATCTTTGCGGTGCATTTCTTCTGCCCAGTCACGACCTTCTGATTCCATAGTGTCTACAGCCTTACGCTTATAGTCCTTTGGATTTGTATGTTCCTTAACAACTAGTGCTAATCCACGATCTGCATTGTAGTTCGGTGAATCTTCATCTAGTTCTTCAATGAAACGAATTTTTGCTGCTTGTCCGTCAGCCAACTTAAGCCAACGTACCTTTGGTTTACTTCCATCGAATTTTGGCTTGTCGAGCAGGGCATTAATATTTTTGAGTCCCTTTGTTACGCTCATGTTTTTCTCCTTTGTTTTATGTATTATTTATTTTAGCATAGCAATGATTGAATTGTCAAATTGGTATTCCAATTGTTTGATTGAATCATTGTCCATATCGCCTATGTCTTTATATTTTTTATCTAGATTAATAACAGTAACCATATGACCAAGTTTTTCAATAAGTTTCTCTGTCATAATAGTTCCCGCTTCATCATTATCTGCTATTAGTACAACATTATTGAAGTACTTTTCTAATAGTCTGATTTGAGATACAGACACATTAGCACCCAGAGTAGCAACTGCTGGGAAACCTACTTGATCTAATCGAATTGCATCAAAAGATGATTCTACTACGTATACAACGTTAGAGGTTTTAATTCTATGCAAGTTAAAAAGAATTTTACTTTTTGGAAGACCTGGAGTATTTTTAAATTCTTTTCCTTCTACAGTTCTAGCAACAAACCCAATACACATTCCATCTGGTGAATGCATTGGTATAGTTACTGAATCTTGTTTTTCTGAGAAACCTAATCCAAATTTTATCATAGATTCTTTTGTAATGCTGCGACCTTCAAAATATCTAATTGCTCTTGGTGATTCTAATGCTTGATTGTTTAATCGTTTAATTAAAATCTCATCATATTGAACAAAGTCTGGTGGACTATAAAGTGTTTTGTTGATAACTGATTCAAGATTAACCTCAGAACCCTTACTTCTAATATATCTTAATGTTTCAAAATATGATCTTCCAGTCATAAACATAATAAATTCTTCTAGGCTTTTTGTTGTTTGGCAACCAAAACAAAAGAATCTTCCATGCTCTTTTGAAACTTCTCCAGCAGGTGTTCTGTTATTGTTATGATATGGGCAGAAGACAATAAGTTCATTTCCAAACTCAGCCTCTACGTCAACACCTGCACCATTCAGTACACGTCTAATTTGTTCTTCTGTATAAATCTCACTTGCCATCTTCAAAATCCTTATATCGATAGTATCCCTTATCAAAATCTACTTGAACCAAGAAGTCTCCCATAAACCCATTACGATTCTTTCTAAATACACATTCAATAATATCACTATTAGGTGAACGACCAAGGGCTAACAACCAGTCAGCATCATACGAGATCTGCCTAGACCAAGATGTTTGTCCAAGTGTAGGAGGTGATGCAAGATCTTTTACATCATCAGGTGTAGCAGATGAGATAGCAATAATAGGTACTTCTTCACTAATAGACATTAGTTTAAGTTCACGAGAAAGGTTCTTCATCTTTACCGTTTCAGAATCAGCCCTTTGGTTTGGACTCATTAACTGAAGATAATCTACCACAACAAAATCTGGCTTGTATTGATCAATTTTTCCACGAATAACAGAAGGCGTTACTTCTCCTCCAGAGTCATTTGAAATAATGTGAAATTCTGGACGACCTTCAACCTTGTTAGCATGCCACTTCTTAAGCATATCAATTTCAACTTCACCATTAGATAACTTTCTATGTGACCAAAGACCTTCACCCATAATTGCATATACACGATTACGAACTTCTGTCTCGCTCATTTCAAGTGAGACAATCATTGGAGACTTACCCTGTTTCCATGCTTGAACAGCAAAGTATAAAGCCATCCAAGACTTACCAATTCCTGGATAAGCAAGAAATACACCAAGTTGTCCTGGCATAATTCCAGAAGGCAGATAGTTGTCAAAGCCTGGCAGCCCAGTTTTAATTCCTGTTTGACCAATAAGGTTTTGTGCTTGGACACCTTCATAGTATGCAACTGCAGAGTCTAAGTCTGTTGCATCAATATCACGAATTGCAGATGTATTCTTTTTTAATTCAGATGTTTTTGTAATTAAATGTTCAAGTGCTTCTCCACCATTGCCACCCTGCACATCAGATGCTGCAGAGCGTAGAATATCTTTAAGGCTTTCATTTAAATACTCTGTCTGTAATTCTTCAAGATGATGCTTTGTTGCACCAATATTTTCTTCTGGCGTAAAGTCTCTAAACTTTTCTACAACTAATGATACTGGAGGAACTGTTCCATTATTCTCTGAGTAAAGTCTTATAAAGTTCCAAATGTCGTTATGAGTTCTTAGTAAGTTCTCTACATTGGCTTGAAGCAATACATGCATTTGCTTATCTTTTAATACTGCTGATATTACTTTTGCCTCTGTATTATTCACTTAACCACTTCCTCGCTAGTTCTCTACGTTCTTGTCTTTCTTTTAAATCTTGCTGCACCTCTAGTCTACCATTAAGAATTTTTTCTGCATTGTATGCAAAATAATTCCAGTTTGGATCTTGTGCAATACTAAAATAATAATCTATCAAATCATAGCATTGAGAAATACCATAAGATTCTACTAGAGCATCTGCAGCCCATTGCTCAACATTAAGATTCATGTTGGACTTTTGCTCATATCTTTGTAGATATAATTTGTTAAATCTACTGAGCAAAGCCATTCGGTCTTTGCGATCAGCCATTACTCGTTGATTTCAGACTTAGCGTCTTGAATCTTTTCTGTTAACTTATCTTCTACAAACTTATAAACACGCTCAAATGCTTCGCTTGTAGTTTCTCCATCACGCTTACTATCAACCACGCCAAGATCAAGTCTTAATGACTGAAAATTGCCCAGATTGAGTGTATATCCTAATGTTACATTTACCTTTGTTGTATCGTTTTCCATTACCCCACCTATTTTCTAGTTTAAATGCTTTCAGACCATACTGGAATGTATCGTCCATCTTCTGTTCTCGTATATGTAAGTATACCGTCTCCCATTCGTCTTGTCAACTCTTGACTTGTAGGAGTCATATTATTTGTTATTAATCCATCTTTTCTTGGTTGTCCAATATGTATACTTGCAAGTATAGCACGAATATCCTTTACGTGATCTTCTGAGTAGTATGCTCTAATTTGAAATCCTGTTTTACCATTAATGCTTGATCCAACTGGTGGTGGTATCACTCCTCGTTTTATTAAACTTGGAATATATTTCCTATGACGATTAATTAATTTAGCAGTCTCTGCTATTGTATATGCACGTTGCCTATTTTTTTTAAAATCAGAACGCAAGCATGTTTCAAGCCTATCTTTATTTATATTATAAACAGTGACCATTCCAGTAGACCTGGAACTATGGTGAAGTCTAACAAGATCACCATTTAAAAACCATACCTTTTTGTTCCCAGGAATTACAGGTTCACTATTATATTCTTCGCTCTGTATTTTTCCTTTAGCAGTAGCCATTTGCCCTCCGCAGACTCTGATGGAGGATGATAAAACTTTCTATTGCCACACTTAATGCAGTATGTTTCAATGTGGTCAAGATTTGAATGAATTCTATCAACAAACATTCTTCCTTTGCATCTAATACAATTTATCATTAATTAGGAATGCCTATCATTATTAAATGAATAGCCATAGACAAATCTCCAGAAGCACCAAACCTTACAACTCCTTCTACTCTAGACGTTGTAACAGTTTTTAATATGACTGTAACATTTTGTCCTGCTGGAGTGTTTCCAATATTTAGTGGTGTTGCACTTACTATTGGAGAATATTTAAAATCGCTTGGGAAGTCGTAGGAAAATGTTTTTTCTGATGCTGCTGTAACACTACTGTTATTTGCAACCTCTACATATCCACCTACGACTCTTGCCTCAGATGTTTTTATGCTTTGCTTACCAGCACTAACGGTATCTATTGTTGTGTAATTATATGTAGCAGAAGAGACTTGAGTGGATAAGTCATTTACTGCCTCTGCTAACTGATAGATGTATGTAACATCTAGTGGTTGCCCTCGTTCTGGTAGTGGTACTTTTGCCATTATATCTCCATTATATCATTAAACAGTATGGGGTCCATCTTGATAGACCCTTAAAAATGATGTGTTTCTTGAAACTGGTGTACCCTTTAAGTATACCTCAATTGAGTACTTATTGGGAACAGAAACTTGCTGCACACCATTTATTGTATATGTTGATGGGGTAATAATGTTAATTGTATTGCCAATAAGCCTTTGCTTATATATCCAATCTCCATTATCACTTCTATCAAATCTAACCCAAACATCATATTCACTTGCAGTATCTATCAATACAGTACCATTTTTTATTTGTACCTGATCCCAAATACTTGTTATAATATTTCCAGTTTTATTAAAATCTATGTTACCAGAAATATATGTATATCCTGACTGTAAGTTTAGTATGGGAGACCAATGAGAGGTTCTGTTTTTATCTTCAGAAATGATTCTATACCTTACATCATATCCTTCTTGATTAACATTTATATCTGGCAAGTCTTTTTTTAAAATTCTAGCCTTTTTAATTCTGCTATCTGACATTATGTAACACCTATAATAAATCTAAATTCTATATAATTACTTGTATTTGGAGACTTAATAATTGTTTCTTGTGTATCATTTTTTATAACAGAATACCCAGTCAACCCGTAAATTGGATTTGTTGTTGCAATATTTTCAAGCCTCATAGCATCTAAAGAAATATAAAAGTTATTGTCTGGAACGTCATTTGTAATTACACATGCATAAATTTTTACCACAGTTACAGCATTCCATGTAAAATTTGAACTTGTGTATAATTCTTGAAGTTGTTTTGATTCAACAAAATATCTATTTGTTGCAAAGTCATAATTTCCACCATCTACTATTTCTAACTCAAATCTTGCATATTCACCAGAGCCGTCGTCAGTTGATGAAAAATCTACAAGTAGTCTTATTTTATCTGGAATATCTGTATCATCACCATCTTTATTTACTAAAGAAAATGCAAGTCTTAACTCATCTATTGGTGAGTTTCTTGTAAAGTTTACATCTGCCCCTGTTAAATGAATATGGTTTGATCCTGAGCCTATAACAAAATGATTATCAACAATTGTTATATCTGAATCATCTCCCGCCATCATAATTATATTATTTAAAAATCTTGATCTTTCATATCTTTCTGCCCTGGATGTTTTATAAAATATTGTATTGTCAGCATTTGTCTGAAACACTGGACTAACAACTGCAATAATGTTATCATCGCTTGGATCATCAAGTGGCGAAGATATTGTTTCCAATGCCTGAGTTGATGTAGATGTATGATATTGCCAATTTTCTCCAGAGGTAAATGCAAATACAGTCTTACTATCATATGCTCCAGCAGATGGATTTGATCCTGCTGAATATAGTCCTATTTCTGTTATTTCGTATCTTTCTTCTGTTGGAAGTTCTGCAGTTAAAACGATCTTATCTGTTCCATTGTCATTTATAAATCCTCTTGATGAAATTGGAACACGGAACATTTCAAAATCTAAACTTTCTTTTGCTGAATAGTCTCCATATGGGTCAGCAGTTATTAAAGGCTTTGCCCCACAGCCAACAGCAATGTAAGAAGCATATGCTGGTGCTTGACCTAGCATATACTTTCCTATAATTGTTTTACCAGTATTAGTTATCATTATATATCCGCCTCATATATTGTACCACTTATCGTTATCTGAATATCAACCTGTTCGTCACTTTCCATATTTATTGTTTCAATAATTAAATCGCCTGTTTCCTCATCTAGATAGACATTTGATCCATTTGGACCATTGCCAATATTTGGAATTTTTTCATCAAGTTTGATTGAAAAGTTTGCAAAATATTTATTTGATGTTAATTGAAGACTAACTATATTATTAGGATTATATTGCTGTTGTATAGATGAAAGATTTTTAATAGGACTATAAGAGATCTGTTGTCCATTAATAATGTCATTACGTGCAATATTGATTAATTCTTGACCACCAATATTTTCAAATATAAGATCTGTCATTACTTCAATTGGCACAGAATCATCATTAAATAAAACTGTATCAATTGGTGCTGTTTTTGCTGGTGGTGGTGGTGGCTTAGGTGCAGGTGTTTGCATTAATGAAGGTGTAAACGGAGTTGGTTCTACTGGTGGTGGATTATAACTTTCAGAATTTGGTTGTGCTTTTTCTCCACCAAGACATCCCAGAGGTTCAGCGTTTGTTTCAACGCCATCCATGTATGTAATTCTAACACGCTCATGACCACCTGGACATGTTGAAGATGGTCTGCTAGTAACAGTTTGATACCATCCTTTATTTGGTCCAGAAGTTATAGTAGTTGTGTCTGGTCCTTTTGCAATATTTTCTTTAATGGTTGCAATATTTTTTGATGCTGTTGCAATTCTTTCTTTTGCATCAATAATTCTTCTATATCTATCTGCAGATGCTTCCCATGTAGCAGCACGAGCCTCATTTCCTTTTGCTCTCCACTCTGCAGCACGATCAAGAGCAGATTGTAGGTTTTCTTCTGGACTTGGCATATTACACCTCACTCAAATATAATGTCATGGATGGACCGTTAAGATTTCTTGAATAGTCAATATTATAAACAACAAATCTAGAAGAAGAATCTGTGACTAAATCTAAACCATTTTCATCTTTATAGTTAATAGTTACTATATCACCAAGTTGAATTGTTGGTATGCCAAATATGTTTACCCCAATTGATTTTTTAGGACTCATTAATTTATTTATAATCCAACTCATTAATGATTCAGCATCATCTTGGGTTTGAATGTACTGACTATCAATAGAAAATTCATTCTTGCCATATATCAATCTACTTAGTTTAATTTCATCATATTTTGATTTTTCTACTAAAGGAGAATATGTTAATGTGCTACCGCTAAATTCTGGGTCAGATAGATTACTTCTTTTTGAAAAATATTCATCTACACTATATTGATGGGTTGTATCCTGTGTAAATGTAATTCCCTGAATTCTTAAATAGTTACCAGTTGTTTCATCAAGACTTAAAGCCTTGTCTGTTGCATTAAAAATTAAAAACTCTGCACCATATGAATCTGCTTGGAATCCAGATGTTGTATATCCTTTTATTCTATTAAATGTTGGTGATATCTGTGCATAAAGTGCTGGGTATGCACGATCATATTTAATATCAAAATATGCACATTCACGCATAATAGAACCAAATTCTTCAAAATACATATTATATTTTGGTGGCTGCTGAGAACTAATTCCAGATAAGTATGTTGACTGAACGATACCACTCATTGCATACTTACGGAATGATTCATTTGCATCAATGCTTTTATCTCCAAACACACCTGATATTGTTTCTCCAACAGTAAATACTGTATTTTGAGAATAATTATTGGTGAGCGCATATATATTTTCAAACATAACTCTAGATGAGCCACGAACAAATAAACACATATTGTTGTACACTGGAAGCGGATCAACATCATCAACTACCTTAATCAATTTATTGTTGATGTATAAATAAAATCTTCTAATCTTTCCAATATCTTGGTACTCCACAGATAAATCATAAACGGTTGGATTTTCTTCTCCAGCCATCCTATACTGTCCAGTAAATCTTCCATCATCTACTAAGATTGAAGATAGCCCTCCCCATAATTTAACTGGAATTGCCTTATCTGACGATGATTCCTTTTTTATTTTATAAAATAAAATATTGTTTATGGAAATTGTAGATTGACCTTGATTGTTTAATTTTAGATATGAAGAAACATTATCTTCTGTCAATGCAACAATTTCAAAATAATACCCATTGTTTGTTTCTGGATTCACCATAATACCAAGTCCTCCTGAGCCACCACCAATATTTACATTTTGGTTTGGTTGGCTACCATTAACCTGATAGTATGATGTACTGCCAATCGGAGTCTGTGTTCTACTGGTATTGTTTTCTACCTTTCCAACAATTCTCATTCGTGTACCAAAATGTTTATATGCTGTTTGAGTTGGAGGTTGACTTCCTACTGGTATTTCTACATTTTGCGTTGTATAAAAGGGATCTGTATTTAATGCTTTATAAACATAAGATATAAAGTTGAGAGGTTTTTCTGTTGTTTTAAATGATGGACCATTCATAACTAATGCAGAAGACTGTACTGTTCCAGTTTGTGTTGTCTTTAAACTATTTACCTGTGTTTCTGTTAAATAGTTAGTTGCCATAAAGTTTTTAATAACACCATTTCTAGATGTTTGTCTTGCTAATGCTTCATTTAATCCTGCTGCACCAACAGTTGTTGCTGGTAAATTAATATCAGAATCTAATTTTGTTGTAAATAAATATTCTGATTCCATATTACATCCACGAACAATTCTATTGTTTGACCAATAATCATTAATACCAGCAGAATGATAAGTTATTGGAGTGCCAAACTGACCACGACCATGCGCTTGAACACTTCCATTTTGTAATCTAGAAATTCCGTCAACAGTTTCATAGTATGGTGTTGAAAAAATTCTTATTAGCCCAGTTGGATAAATCTTTCCATTAAAAGGAAGGCTTGAAAAATAGTTTTGATATTCTTGATTGCTGCTAATCCAAACATTTCCAACTCCAGTTATATTAAACTGTGCAGCATCATATCTAATAACTTCTCCATTTGCATATAAATATCCTTTATATCTTGTTAGCCAATAAATATTTTCTCCAAGATCAATTATATTATTTATAATTTGGTGATTTTCAACAGTTGGTGGTTGATTTGTTATGTTAGAATTTATTGGCATTGCTCCTAAAACATAACTTCCCTGCTTTGATGCAAGTTCATTTATAGTTTTTGTTGTATCTGTTCCTGAAACTTCCCAAAGAAGTGATGGCTTGTAGATCCATGTTTTATCTTGATCAACCATAGTTGACTGTCTTATACTTCCATAAGAACGTTGAATATATCTATTTGTATAATTAATCTTTCCATCATTATAAATTTTTCTGTCTTTAGATGCAATAGATAAAATATTTGGAAGATTGCCAGATGTATTATTTTCTATTACTCCAGAATCTGTTTGATTGTTTGATCCAGATAAAACAAAGTCTGTTGATCTCTGTTCGCTGGTTGGCATCATATAGTCTTTACTCATTACAACAAAATTATTATATTCATCAAAGAACATTGCTGTTTGTGTAGATATAGCAAGTTGATTTAATACCTCAGCAACATTTTGATCTGGAGCAATAAAAAAGAATGGGATTATTGGGTCTGATTCTCCATTAACTCTTTTAAATGTATAATTACTAAAACCAACGTAGTCCAATAATAAACTTATTGCATAACTAAGAGATGTCTGTGTTGTTAATAGTCTTGGTGCTGGCATTGATTCTAAAAAGAAATAAAAGTCACGCAGTTTAATTGATACTGTTGCTCCAGTTGTATTAGCCTGTGGAATTCCTTCAGAGTATAAGGTTTTTATTGGAACGGCATAATCGTATCCGTCAACATTTAATATTGATTCATAAAAATTAAACTTAATATTTTTTCTTATATATTTAGCAATGATGCTTGATGTATTGTTTTCATTAAAAGCCTGATCATCATCAAAGATAGACAAATCTCCAGTGGATGCAAGTAGTTGTCCCACTGGCAAAGATGTTATTCCAATATCTGAAAGTTGTTTTGTTATTTTAAAATCTAACACCTTATCAGAAACATCTACAACAAGTCTTGGAGACATCTCAATTAAATCAAATGTTGAATCAAATTTATTCATTGTCTCAACAACAATTCTTAATCCACGAATATATTCAAACTCTCTATACCCAGTTAGGTTTTGATTATTTGTAAACTTACTTGGGTTTGTTAAGTCAGTAACAAAATTGGTTTGATTATTTATTTGCTCAGATCCAAGAATCCAACCATACTGTGGTACAAAATTGTCATACTGACTGCTTGATCCATTCCATATATAGATGGTACCTATTTCATTTTCATTTTCTATTACTAAATATGCATACCCATTTATAGATTGTTCTGGCAATAATGATGCTGATGATAGTGTTTCTGCAAATAAAAAACTACTCTTATATTCATTTGGAATGATCAATCCATATTCTAATTCAACATAGCCATCATTTCCAATTATTGAATTTCCATTTTCACGAACTGAGTTTTCATCAAACGAATAAGCATCAATCCAGTTATTATTTTTTAAATATTGAATTTTCCACCTAGATGGTGTGGTTTTATTTGCTTCCCCATAAAATGGATCGTTTAAAGATCCAGTTGAAGTAGTAAATGGTCCAAGGTCTACAGATCCAACATTGGTTTGCATTTTAACAACTAATCTATTTGTTGGAACTTCATTTTTATATACTACAAAAGGAACTGTATCATCTATATAATATAAACCATTAGATATATTGTTTGCAATTCCATGCTCAACATTATCTTCAGTTCTATATGAAGTCCAATATTTAAATTGATCATATCTAGACGGCATATAGTATCTTGGACGCTCTGCTATAGATTCTCCTGAATTTGGTAAATATCTATTATTAAAATATAGTGGCTTATTAATTCCAGATCTTGGTCTAAATGGCTTTAAACAATCTTCTAATGAATAAATCATATTCATTTTATCTTTTGTTAGTGTAAATTTTTGTGGAGTATTATCATTTTGATATCCACCATCAATTGTTATTTGTGAATTTGTAGCCCCAGTATAATAGTTTCCAGCATCTTGTGGGTCAAAAACAATTGGAAGATTTCTATATTGAACATTTGATCCAAGCGGTCTATATCTATAATTGCCAATCTTAAATGTATTATCTGGCATGTTCATGTTCCACTCAGCCAAAACTAATGACTCAAGTCTTATTGTTGAAGATGTTTCAAAATGTGTCTTTAATGTTTCATTAACAAACATTTAGACCTCTTCCAGTGTTACCGATATATTCCAGAAGTCAAAATTACTTCCGCCACGTTTTACAACTGAATAGTTAAAGTCAGAAATATAAACTTGCATTATTTGATTATATTGTGCAAGATGTCCAAACGCTGCGCTATCTTCACCAAAATTAGAATACTTATCATATGCTAAAAACATCCAAAATGGACCCTTATGATTTTCATACCAATCTAAAAGTTGAACACCACCTGCACCACCATCTGTAGTAAACTCTCCTGTTTGATTTTTGTATGGAGATATTCCAGATGAATCAAAATCTGCAACGGTATAGTATGATCTGGATGGCAACATTGACCAGGAAACAGACATAGACAACTTATCTGCAATATGATAAGATCTCATACGACCATTAATAGTTCTTTGTCTTTGTTCAATTCTCTCTGGATTAAATTGTAGTTCACTACGATTATGATCAGATAAAATAATAAACTGATCAAATAGTGATTCATCTGTTTCTTCACCAGTATCTGCTCCAACTTCATATCCTGTTGGTAGGTATAGTCCGTCAACTAGAGTCCCTGGATTTTCTGACCAAAGTATTGCCTGTGGTCTTTGATATCTACGTCTACCTGTCAAATATGCACTAGTTGCCATTACTGTCTTTGTCCTCTAATTTTCTGAGATTCAACACTTCTTATTTGCATCATTACTGCGTTAGCAATATCGTTAGGGCTTGCATTTGATCCACCAACAGTTATGCCTACATTATAATTATACACTGCTGAGTTGCTTGTTGTAGCAGTATTTACACTTGATACGCTTGATGGAGCAATTACTGTTCCACCAAATGATGTATATGTTGGTGTTTCAAAATCTGATCCAGAGAGCATTGATGGGTACTTTGAACTATTTATTGCTTCAAGCATTGGTCCAAATGCCCTTGTTGCACCCCTGTTCATTACAAACTCTCCAGGGGTTAGAAGTGCTGGAACTGAGTCAGATCCAACTCTTCCACCATATGCCATTGGCTTTATAATTCCACCATACATTTTTGGAACTGTTGCGCCCTTTGGAACTTGACCTTCTCCTGAACCAGCACCAGTCCCTGTTCCACTTGCCCCTGCACCTGTATAAACAACATTCCTTACTTCTGTTACTGTAAGTGTTAATGCCTTGCTTTGTAAACTATTCCATGCTGATACTAATTTATCTACTAATCCTTGGTTAAACTCCATAGTTTTCCCAAATGCTTCACTCTTAACTTTAGCAAGATCAATAGCATTTTGCGCTTCAATCCACTTATCTCTTTGTGCATCAATTGCATCTAGTTCTGCTTGTAGTTCGTCTTGCTTTGCCTTAAGTTTATCTTCTGCAGCCTTAAGGTCCGCTTCAGCAGTTTTTAGTCTTCCTTGCTGAATAACATAAATCTTATCTTCAAGATCACGAATTTCTCTTTCTGCAACAACCTTTTGAGCATTAAGAGGTGCTATCTTTGTTTCTTCAATAAAAGCAATTTGATCTTGAATTAATTTTCTTTGTTGTTCAAGAGCATATATTTCTTGACCAATTTGATATTGACGTTCTTCAATTTGTGCTCTTGTTAGTCCAGCAGCGTTACGTTGATTCTCAATTTCAAATTCTCTTGCTACGGTTAATGCTTCTTGTGTTTTGTTAATTTGATTTGCAGCCTGAGTTGCCCTCATTTCTTGGGCTGCTGCTGCAGCAGCGGAAATATCTCCTTGTGTTAAGGCATCTGCCAAAGTTAACTGCTGTCTTTGTTGTGCTGCAATTTCAGCATTAATATCAGCAACCTTTGTTAGTGCCTCTACCTGAGCATCATATTTTTCATTAATTGCTTCAGCAGCACGATCCATAATTGATAGGTCATTAGAAAGAGTGCTTGACTCTTCATTTAAAATTGAAATGGGCTTATCAATTTGTTGCTTAATCTTATCTTGAAGTCCATTAATTTCATCTTGATATTCTTCAATTTTACGTGTAATATTAATTTCAATATCACGTTGCTTTTGATTAATTGTTTCTTGGATTCCATCAATCTCATCTTGAATAGCCTCAACAGCAGCCTTTGCGCTATTAACTGCATCTTCTGCTTCTTTCATTGGCTTCTTAAATTTAAGTTGAATAGATGTTTCTAATACATTAAAGTATTCCATTGCATTGCCCATTGCTTTATCAAACAACCCCTGCATTCCTTCAGGAGTTTTCATTGCAATGTCAATTTCAACTTGCTTGCGTTCTGGAATTGAATTAATATAATCAGCAAGTTCTTGAGAAACTATTTTGCCATCCTTAAGGTTGTTTAACATTTCTCTAGCAAAATCAGGATTATTAAGAACAGCCTGTATTTGATCACCGTTCATTCCAATAGCCTTCATTTGGTCAACAAGGTTTGGAAGTTGCTTAAGCATTTCAAGTTCTGACTTTGAGGTTTCCATTGTTTGCTTAAATGCAAGATTTAATCCTTCAACTGCATTCTTAGCCTCTAATGCCTTTGTAGCCATATCTTTTAATTTATTCGCAGGCTCAACACTTGAATTAATAGCAATTGCAAGTTCAGCATCTGCAACCATATTGAGGGCTGTTGCACTATCTATTCCAGCAGCCTTTAGTTTAACAAATGCTGCTTGCTGTGCCTGTACCTGTGTAATTGTATCTATCTGTGCAGTATTAAAATCACCAAGAGTTTGTTCGTTAAATGCTTCTGCTAAATCCTTACCAGCAGTGGTTAGGATTGATTTTCCATTCTTAATTGTTAAATATGTCTTACGTGTTGCATCATCCATTGATTCTATAAACGATATAAATCCTCTATTTTTAGCAGTACCGCCCTGATCACCATTCATTAGTTGGTTAATTACACCGCTATATTTTGCAATACCTGATCCAGCAGTTATTCTTTGAAGTTCTTTAATTCCACCACTAGCATTGATAGAAGCGTCTCTGACCATCTTTAAACGGTTTAGTAGGTTATCCAATGTGGTATCTCTTGATCCACCGCCTCCACCGCCTCCAGAGCCTCCTGGAAGGGTATTTGGTGCTTTGCCTGGAGCGAACTGCTCTCTTGTTAATAAAGCAGACAATGCATCTTTATTTGAATATTGATTAATAAATGATGCTGCAGATCTTCCTCTAAGACCACGCTTTTCTGCCTCTGCCTTTGCCATAGATGCAGCATTTTCATCAGTGATTGTTTTATAAACAGAAATATATGTTTGAGTTACGGTTTTCTTAACATCCTCTGGAAGATTCTTATATCTTTCCCAGTCTGCAATTAACCCCTTTAAACTTGGCATATCTGGATCTTTTTGAAGTGTTTGAAGAACCTTTATGTCAATCTTCTTTTGTTTTTCAACTTTATTAAGAAGTGGAACAAGTTTGTCTAGTTTGCCAATTGCATCACCCTTAAGGAAAGCAGCAAGATTAATCTCTTTTCCATCCATCTTTTGCAGAAGTGTAAGTGCATTTAATCTGTCATCAAATTTACCTTCTTGACCCTTTGCTCCAATTTCAGTTAATAGTTTTAATCCAATATCCTTGCCACCCTTGCCCTTAATGTTTGTAGCAAGATTAATTAATTCTGAGACCTTACCTGGATCTTGTGATGCAAATGTAGTTGTTAAAAGAGTTTCAAGTTTTGCTTCTCCATCTTCACCAAACATATTAAGAAGTTTAGTTCCAGCAAGAGGTGTTAGGTCTCCTGCTCCTACCATTGTATTTAGCACTACCTCAATTTGACTTGTCTTAGTTCCACCAGTTGCAGCAGACTTTGATAAAAATTCATTAATGAATGCTTCTTGTCCAGTACCTTTGTACTTTGTTCTTACCTGTTCTTTGCCAGCCTTCATAAAAGCATTTTGAGTTTGGTTTAATTGTAAAAATCCACCCTTGCTTTCTGTGTATTTAAATGCTGCAAGTTGTTGCTTTATTAAGTCTTGTCTTGATTGACCAAATTTTTTATCGTCTGATGCTTGTCTTGCTCTTAAAGTTGCAATCTGTGTTTCAAGTTGAAGTTGTTTTTCTTTATCTTCAGTTGAAGCCAACTGTGTTTCTAATGAACGCAATTGATCATCATACATTTTATTTTGTGCATCTCTTTGTGCTTGAATAATTTCTAAAGCCTGAGTAAATGCTGCACCAGATGCTGCGCCATATTCTGCCAATAGTTCAATGTTTCCAGCAGACTTTAACTGCTCAACTAAGTCTGAGGCTATCTTTGTTTGTTCTTTTCCTATATCAAGTCTAACCTTTAGTGGGTTAGTTAAAATATTTTCACCATTAGGACCAAGTAGTTCTCTTAATTCTCCACTTATGTTTGCTGCAATTGTCATATCAGACATATTTATTCCAATTGAACGTGCTACAGAATTTGCATCTTCTGCACTCATTAGTCCATCTGAAACATATGTAGATAGTTCAAGAGAAATCTTCTTTATTGCATCAGTGCCACCCTTAGCAAGATTATTTGCAAATGTATCATAAACTGATTTACCAATTTCTGAATCTAAGAAGTTTGTTCCAAATTGTTGTCCAGCACGATCATATCCAGTAGTAAATCTATCAGATGTTCCACCTTCACGTCTACGTGCCATAACTTCAGATGCGCCAACCTTACCAGTTACTTCTCCTACCTTTTTCATTTTTTCAGTAGTTGAAGAAATAGCCTCTATATAATCTGATTGAGCCTTAGCCTGTTTTTCATTACGATCTTTCATTATTTTAATTGATGAAACTAATGCAACGACACCAGCAACAAGCATTACCCAAGGATTTGCAACAAGGAATGCACCTAACTTAATAAAACCAGATTTTAATGATGGACCCATCATTGTAAGTGTAGATAGAAGAATTGCAAATGGCATAACCTTTTGTGCCATTTCTCCCATGCTTCCACCTAAGAATGATGCAGCAGTTGCCAAACCAGCAAATACATTTACTCCAGCAGTTATCTTTCCAGTAAGTTTGTTTGTTGCTTTTGTAGATTCTTCTGTTGCTTCAACATTCTTTTTAATAGCGTCTGATTGTTTAATTGTGCTTTCTTTAACTCTTGTCTTATCAGCAGCATCTGAGAAAGGAATGTCCCTTACCCCACCCTTTACTGCTGGAAGTGGATTTCCATTTGCATCTAAACCAGTATCAGCACCTGGAACAACCATCTTGCCCTTGCCAACTCTAATCATTCTTCTATCTGCTGGCTTCTTTGTTGTTGTTCTTACTCCAGCCTTCTTTGGCTTACTATTTTGTTCTGTAACTCTTGTTGTTTTACCAGTTTTTGGATCGTAAACTAACTCACCAGTTTTTGCTGCAACTACTTTACCTTCACGTAAGTCATTTTGGCTTGTCTTGATATCATTTCTTTGACCTGCTGAACCTTTTCCAAAAGCAAAAGTTTTTCCAGTTGGGTCTGCCATATAGATACCACTGATCTGCTTGTTTCCCTTTTCTGGTCTTGTAATAATAGTATGTTGGTTATCTGGTGGACTATATAGTCTTTTCTTAATAGCCTCAGCAATAGTCAATCCCTTTGCTGGTCCATCTTGTATAACTGTGTCACTTGGAATTTGAACAACAGGATAGTCACCTAAACGCTTTGCTGCAATTCCTTTTCTAATTTTATCTCCCATAATTTCAGGGACATCGCTTAAACCCTTTCCAAGAGTATAAGATCCAACAATGTTATATCTTTGCAACATCTTTTGATATCCACTTGAAGTCTTAACTTCCTTTGGTAGATTTTCAAATGTTTCTCTAACAATATCATCAGTAACATTTGTTACTCCTGATGCTCTAATTTTTTCAAGAATAGCATCATCAACAATTCTTGCTTCTTCTACTGGAATATTTGAAGCAAGCCATTTTCTTGGACCACGCTCTAACCATTCTTTTTCAAAGTCAGCAAATGATACACCTCCAGGGTTAGCCATTCCTCTATTTAACTTGGTAGAAAAATCAAAACCTAAGTTATGTCTTGTACTTACCTCTGGTGGGAATCCATTTGCTATTAAAAATTCTCTATAAATTGATAGTTTTGATCTATCTAAATCTGTTAGTCCAGGTTGCTTTAAAATTTCATCAATACTTCTATACTCTGATTTTCCAACGTGAGTAAAGTCTTTCTTTGTTAAAGAGTCTGATCCAGCATCTGTTGTTCCTTCATTGAATCCCTTAAGTTTTCCATTAACCATTGCGTCAATAATTGGCTGATATCTTGGATCTTGTGCAACATCTTTTGGAATAACTGCTTCACCAGGTGTAAGCATTGAAGCAACTGTATCTTTATTTCCAGTTCCTGGAACATATGTTGCACCGCCTGCAAACTTCTTTGGAGTTTTACCACCCTTACCACCCTTACCTGGAGCCATCATTCCAGGATTTGCTGCTGCAAATTTTGCTGCTGCAACTGTGGCATCTACATATGCCTTGCGTAATGCTGATACAGCAACTGCTTCTAATTCAAACTGTTGAGTCAGTCTAGTATGTGCTTGGTTAAGTGATGCAGCAACTGTCTCTGCCTCTAACTGCTCTTGTGTTAAATAATTTGTTGTTGCCCCAAGAGTTTTTGAATCTCCAGTTAGTTTTAAGAATCCAGTTCGTAGGGATATAAATAGTTTAATTATGTTTGCAACACCATTTGCAAGCAAACCAAAAGTCATAAGCAATGTTGGTCCAACTAGCCCAACAAGGGTTGTCATTATTACAAGAAATTTCTTTGTTCCGTCTCCAAGATTATTAAATCTTTCAAACAAGGTTCCAAGCATTTTTACTAGTGGTGTAACTGCTTCTAAAAATGTTTTACCAATTGGTGCAATTGCAACCTTTAAGTCTTCAACTGCTGCTTTAAAATTAACTCCAACTGAATCTTCAACAGCCTTTAATTCTCGCTCTGATAAAATTGCAAGTTCTTCTACAGACTTTCCAGCAAGATCTAATACTCTAGATGCCTGTGTTCCATCTTTTGTAACATTTTGAAATAATGTAGATAGACGTGAGAACTGGAACTTACCAAATAGTTGTTCAATTGCTCTTGCACGATTAAGAGGATCTAATGTGTCAAGTGCTTGTGCAAAGTCAATCACTGTTTCTCTAATGTTTCCAGCATTTCCTTCAACAATTGCCTTTATGTTTATTCCAAGGTCTGCAAGAAATTGTGCTGATTTTTTAGTTGGGTTAATCAATGATGCAAGACCAGACTTAAGTGCGTTAGCACCTTCTGATGCATTTATTCCGCCTTCTTTCATTGCTGTAAGGAAGAAAGCCAAATCTTGTACATTACCACCAAGTTGCTTTACAACTGGACCAGCCTTTGGAATTGCAATAGTTAAATCTTCAATTGCAGTTACTGTCTGGTTTTCAACTGCGTTAAGGAAATTAACTGTTCCTGCTAAGTCTTCTGCTGCTATGCCAAAAGCATTTGTTAATGATATTGTTGTTTCAAGAGATTGCTGTTGTTCAACTCCGCCAAGAACTGCAAGTCTTGTTGCTTCTGAAACCTGTGCGGTTAATTCAGCACCCATCTTACCAGTAGCAGCAGCATCTGCAGCCATCTTCATTGTATCTACAACTGCTACGCCATACTTAGTAAATCCCTTTGCAAGTTCTTGAATATCTGCAAGTGCTTTTTCTGTTTCACCAGCACTTGAAAACATTTCTCCATAAACACGTCTAAATCTAAGAGCCTGTGCCTCAAGATCCATAAATGTTTTTGCTGCCTGACTTCCAAATATTGTCAGTGGAACTGTAAAACCAACCATCAACTGGCGACCAGCCCACTGAGTATTCTTACCAAAATTTAAAAGACTTGTAGAACCTTGCTTAATTAATTGATTAAATATTGCTTGTTTTTGTGCTGCAATCGCTGTTTGCGTTGCAAGATCTTTCATGTTTAATGTAGTTGGAGTAACAGAAATTGCTTTCATTGCTCCAGTTGCATCACGACCCATCTTGATGTATTGGGTCTGCATCTTCTTGACACGTTCTTCCGCTACCTTGCCAATTGTGTCAAATTCAGACTTAAATAGTCTTCCAAAAGATTTTGTTGCTCCGCCAGCGTATCTAAAATACTGGCTCATTGAAAGTTTATTGTTTTCAAGAGCATCAGTAAATGATTCAGTTGATGTTCTTATAAGACCCATCTGGGCATTAAACTTGCCAGTAGCATTTATTGCATTTAAAAGATTGGTCTGTAGATTTTTTTGAGCAGTTGCAGCAGACGCACTACCCTTTGCTACATTTGCATGAAACGTAGCAAGTTGACGTTGCAAATTCTTGAGTTCCGCTAACGCTGGACCAGCATCTATATTTATGCCGATATTAGCATTAACGTCACTCATGAATTTACACCTCTTTTACTATTTAGTTATTTGCAAGTACTGTATTTAACAAAGCATTTGCGTCAGTAAGTTTTACACCAGATGCAGCCTCAATAATGTTGTAGACTGTTGGAAGATCTAAGATATCTTCTAGTTTTGTAATATCTGATGCCAATTCTGGCTTGTACTGCTCCATCGCAATCTGAACACATTCGATAAGAAGAGCCATTGACTTTTCATTATCTTCTGCAACAGATGCTACCTGCTCAAACTTCTTCATAAATGGACGAAGCAAAGAAATCTTCAAAGGACGTACCTTAATCTTTGTTCCATCCATAAGTGTCAGTTCTGACCCCTCATGTACTGTTGTTGCCATTATATTATTTCCTCCCATATAGGCTTAGTTAATTATAGCATGAAATGCTTATTTTGTTAGGTCTTCATAATCTAGACCCATGCCAATACCAAATCCTAATTTCTGTGCTTTAGGACCTTGCAGTGACAAAACATCATTACCATCAGATGTGGCACCACGACTAAATACTCTTGCTTTCATGGCTTCCCATTCATCTTGACCTTTTCCAGATTCTTTATCTATATCTATACCCTGGATTGCTGCCAAAAATTTATTTTTACTATGCTCTATTTCTCTGCGACTTTCAACAGTTGCAATGAGTTCTGGCATTGATAATGATAATTCTAACTCTTCATAATCTTTCCAAATACCAACTAAAAACACTTCTGCTTCTAACTTTGCTAAATCTAATTCTGACCAACTTTGACCACTATTTTCTGCTTGATCTTTAACTGGTTCTTCTGATTTCTTATTTATTCTAATTCCAGCAGCAACATCTAATATTTCATAAATTGTTGGCAAGTCTACGTTGTCCTCAACATCTGAAATCTTTTTAGATATTTTTGGATAAAACTGTTTCATACAAACCTGAACACATTTAGCCAATACAGATATTGACTCATCGTCATTGTTTGCTAACTTTATACCTTCAAACGTTTCCATAAACTCACGAAGATACTTTATCTTTAATGGAGTTATTGTTAATTCTTTACCGTCTAAAAGTGTAACATTTTTTGATTGATAAATATAAGTTGCCATTATCTTTAATTGTAGCATAAAACAACAAAGCCCACCTCCGAAGAGATGGGCTGTTGCAATCTATATTAGATTAAGTAGATGGAGACCAAGTGCGGTCTACGATCTTACCGTATGAACCAGAAGCATCTTCTGGAAGTAGACGGAATGAAACTTCAAACATTGAAGCAGCATCACGCTTTGCAGATACTGTTACATTTTCAATTGAAAGTGCACGGTATGCTGTATAAACACGCTCTACGTATGCAGAATCTGCACAGTCGCCTGTTCCTGGACCAACTGCAACGATTCCTCGCTCAACTGGGCACTCACCGATATCTCCTGCTGAAAGTTCAAGAGTCTGTCCGTTAGACTGAGACTTTGTACCTGACAACTTTGAATCTGAATATGCTAGAGACAAAAGGAGATTTTCCAATGTAGCCTCAGCGAAAGCAGTAGCAAGATTTACCTGCATACCCTGCTTGTACAACTTAGCAACGTCTAGAACTTGGTCAACCTGTACTTCGCCGAAGTCTGGTTGGAACTGTAGTTCAAGACCGTTCATGGTGTAACCTACGTTTGTGTAGCCTGCATCTGTATCTGCTAGATCCTGTAGTGTATCTTTGAAGGACTCATTTGGGTCAAAAGACTCAATTGTGTCTGCATCAAGAGTAGTATCTGCAACGAAAAGTGCTGCTGCACCAACGATAATATTAGTTGATGTACCACGAGTATATGCCATTTATTCACCTCTTTTTCTTATTTTGATATGAAATTGTGGCGTTTGTTTCCTCTACTTAATTATAACAGCATTTTTAAGCATATAATGAGCCAGTGGTATGGTAGTCATATTCTATGATTAATTTATTAGCATATACTGTTCTGGCTGAGGCAAGTTCTAAAACATCTCTTGTTTCATCAGCCTGATATACCTTAAAGTTATGAAATTTAACGTTCATCTCTCCTGACCCATATGTCTCAGAGTCTGTAGCCCATTTGTGTAGGTCTTCTGCAGATGCATCCTCACGGTCTAGGCATTCTGAGATTATTCTATGAGCGTCAAGAACCTTAGTTAGATTTGTAGAGTATAAATAATAAACCAATTGTTCTCTTTTGTGACGATAAAATGCATTTGGTCTAAATCTTAGAAGTCTTTCATATTGAATAAGAAGGGGATCATCTATTCCTGGTGGAGCAATATAGTTCTTAAACACTTCTTCAATATTTGTTGGAGAAGTAGGAAATATTGGTTGCATCTGTTCTGCTCCACTCAAAATGCCAAACCTTGCCAATTCACTTGCAATGAAATCATTAACATATTTTGGAGCATATCCAGTTTCATTAATATTAATAGCCATAGTCTTATTCTACACCAATCCTTGCATTTGCAATCCACTTAAATCCAGTGCTGATACCTTTATTTTTACCGCCCTTAGATCCCGCCTCAAAATTTGTTTTGTATAATGTTGGCTTGCTTATATAATCGTAAAGACCTGATGCACGTATAAAGGATTGCTTAAAATATCTTAAAAAAAATTCATCTGATATTCTTTCAAAAGATCCAGAAACTTCTGGTCCTCCAGGATTTTTTACAGTTATTGGTTTTTTAGTAAAAATAGTTTCTCCACCTTCTTTAAATGCAAGAACTTCTTTTTTAGGCTTTATAAAAACAGGAACTCCACTTTCCATTATTTCTGCTTTATTATAAAACGGTGTATTTGAATCTTGTGATAATGTTCTTGATTGTTTAAAGTTTGACTTAAATGATAAACCTAAATTACTAACTGTGTAATCAAATTCAAATAGCCTTGATTCTGGACTTCCTGACTTGTACCATTCATAAACATGGTGCAATGCTTGTGGATTTGCTCTTGCTTCTAAATCTATATAAGCCTGTAATGCTATTATTGTTTCTTTGCCAAGATTATTAAACATAACCTTTTTGCCTTGATCGACACCATTAATAAAGCCATAGGAATAATCAACTATATTGTTCATTAACTTTTTAAAAGATTTTGTGTCTGTTTTTACTATCATTAGTCACCAACTGCTTGATTTTCAGTTCTGCGTAAAACCATTCTAAAATGCTCTATATTTCCAAATGGTCCAATAAATGGCTCTACCGTTGCTACCTCGTATATTGTTCCCCTACCGCTTCTTGGTCCAGCAGTTTCACGATAAATTATATTATCGTTTGAATCACGAACATTTGTTATTAGTATGTTTGTGATTGCATTATTAGAATTTTGTGAAGAAAGTCTTGGATCGTTTTTTACTCTAGCAGAAAGCAATCCATCTATAGATAAATATGTATTTGGTGTAATTTCTTCAGTTGCTTGTTTTACAATTGGTGTTGCATTAACAGTTATTGATCTATCAAAAACCCAATCTTTGCTTACCTGACCATAAGAGTTTTGAGTGATTATTGGAAAATATAGATCTGCTTTCATGGGATACATAAAGTCTGTATCTTCGCATGTGCTGTTCATTTTAAAGAACTCCAGGCTTCAATACATTCGTTATATATTTTTCTAATGCTTTGTCAACTAATAGATTTCCAGTTCCTTCAAACATTCTTGAGTCAAACTCAATCTGGAACTGATCTGTTTTATAATTTTTAATAAACTTTTTATAATAATCTAACTTTCCACACTTAATATCTTCTATAAGTCTATTTGTTGCATCACGAATGTCATGTGGAATTACTCTATGACCAGTTTCAAATATAATAATATAGTCCCAGCCTTCTGGGAACATGACTCCTTGAGTTGGCAAAATGTTATATGCACTATCATAAGAATCGTTTAAGTTATTAGCATTGTATGAATCTGAAATAGCATATGGATACTTTAGTGGTTTACGCTCTGCACGATTATAGGTTTCTAGTGGTACTTTAAATTCTTTATAAATAGCAGATCTATCTTCAGTTATCTTATATGTAAAGTCTCCAATTTCTGGAGTTTCTAAAGATGCATCAAAAACAAGTTTTCCATTTTCATAAACTTTTAATACCTTATATACTAAATCCCATAATGGTAGATAGTCTGTTCCTTGACCAACTGTTTGTAGTAGACCTTTTTCAAACATAAACCCTTTTGATCCAATAACAGAATCAATAATTGCTCTTGCTAGTTGTTCGTATTCAACATAATCTGCTATTTCTGATGCAGTTGTTCCAAGAGTTGCAGGATTTACATATGGTCTCATTATGTTTAAAATATCCTCAACAACTATATCTCCACGCTCTCCATCTATATCTTCATATATAATTACTGAGTAGTTATGGTCATACTTTACAAAGTCTCCATCTAAAACAAATGTTATTTTTGCATTTTCATCAGATGTTAAAAACTCTTCAGATTCAATAGTAATTGGTGAATTTTCAATAGTAAATATATATCCTGAATTAGCATCTGGAACATCATATGTAACAGATAAAGGATATGGTGGGATTCTAGAAATGATCAATTTTATTTACCGTAAAATCTGGCAATTTCTTGAGGCTCTGCAATACGCACTGCCTTATGTGTTAGCCACTTAACGGATTCCTCCTTTGAAACTATGTGATATCCCTTTTCAAGGTTTCCAACTTCAGTCCAGTGAAGATTTCTTGCTGAATACAGAGCAACCTTCTCTGAAGATTCTTGTACTTTTGGCTTATCCTTTTTAACTGGTGGGATAAAACTACCAATTGTTTCAAGAATTTCTTGCTTGGTATTTGCCCCATCCAAATTAATGTTATTTTTCTTAGCATATGACTTAAGTTGTGGCATTGTCATTTTAACTAACTCTTCAATAGTAATCATTAATTCCTCCTATGTCATTATACCAGAATATGAATAAGGAGGGTAGTTGTTACACTACCCTCCCTATAAAGTGCGTTTACAGATTACTCTGATACGCCAGATGCGTCTGCCCAAGCAACTGCATCAAGTTCTTCCCATTGAATTCCGAAACGAACGAATACTGTGTATTCGATTGTGTCCTTCTTTGGTTGGTAGAAACGGTTTACAGTGATATCACGCTGGAATCCCCATACACGGTTTGAAGGGAATGTCAAATCGACATATCCTGCTGGGTAGTAAGGAACTTCCATTACGTCAATTCCTAGAACACGTGTAGTGCGAGCACCACCAAGTGTTTGACCCTGACCATCAAGGTATGCCTGACGGTTTGCTGCAGTTCCTGCAGGTGTTGGAGAAAATGCTTCTGCAATTGCATCAGCAAGTGTACCATTGTGCTTTACAATGCCCTGGAATGCATCAGTACCAGCATAGAACTTTAGATTGTTCTTTACTGCACGATACTTACGTGGCATAGCAAGAATGATGTCCTGCATTACTACAGGTGTCCATTCGTTATTGTCTACTGTAACTAGTGCTTCGTGAGCATCTCCGTCAAGTACCTTTGGTACGAAACCTTCCATGATTGAAAGGAAGTCGCCTGTTGAACCATCGCCGTTAATAGCGAGATCTTCAATATCGTTACCGAAAGCATTTGTCATCAAGCGAACTAGATGATCTTCCAATGCTCCACCTTCAATATTGTCTTCTAGTGCTTCAGTTGAAACTTCCCAATCAAGACGAATCTTCTTAGTTGTAAGTTCTACCTTGCTGAATACAGCACCTGCATTTGAGAATGTAGGGTCTGCCTGAGCAGCAGCACGAATAACACGCTCACCAACATTAACTTTTTCAAGTTCCATGGTGTTGGCTCTCATTGTAACTTTACGACCATCCTTGGCGAGAACTGTTGCATCCCACACGTAGTCGATGAAGCGACGAGCCTGCTCTGGTAGCAGGATACCACCTGGTGTACCAGTTGGATTTACTGCGTTAGGTCCAGAGAAATCTCCAAAGTTTGCTGTAGCAATGTTACCTACTACAGTTTGTGGAGATAGAGAACCATCTGGACCAGTGACTGTAGCACCGCCGATGGCACCTGAAGCAGTTGAACCAGCACCTGTTGGGTGAGAGTTAGACTTCAGGATCTCTTCTGTTGTATTTTGTTCCGACATTATTTCACCTCCTAGTGAATTTTACCTTAATTAAATAGGTCGGTTGATGTGAGGAAACGACCGCCCCATAGGGATTTTTGAACCCTTACAGGTTCGAACTGCACGATCTCGCCTAGATCGCCAGACTTGCGGAAAGCGGTGTCATGCTCTACGGCATCTACTCGCTTGCCAAACTCATTAAAAACACTCTTAACTTCGTTTACTTCACCAGATACGGTTTTAACCTCACCTGATACTAGGTCAAGAGACTTGCTCAATGCAGCAACTTCGTCATGTAAAGACTTAATGGTTGCAGCAAGATCGCCAAAGGCATTAGTAAGAGAATTTTTGATTTCTGCAACTGCATCTGCAACTGCTTCATCTGACTTTTCAACAGCAGGTGCTTCTGCATCTTCTGTATCTTCAGCCTTCTTATTCTCTTCATCTTCAGCAGCAGGTGCTGCTTCAGAATCTGCACTTTCGCCGTCAGCCTTTGCAACAGCAACTTCTTCAACTGCTGGTGCTACGTCTGCGACTGCAGGAGTTTCTTCAACTGCTGCGGGTGCCTCTGGAGCGACCTCAACATTTTCTACAACTTCAGTTGTTTCTTCTGTCATAGGACTTACCTCCTTTGTAATCTTAATTGTACTAATGCCTTTAGCACTATCAACTAAGAACTTTATCATGTCTTGCTTATCTTTATCACTTTTTTCAACAAAACCAATATTTTCCATCTCTTTACCGCTGATTGGACTTTCGGCTGTTTCTGAATCTGAAACTAAAACAATACCGTTCTCAGAATCATAAAAAACATTTTCAATAACTGCGTCTACTGACGCTCCAGTAACTACGTTTTGACCATTAACTTTTTCTACAGAAATAATACTTGCAAATTGATTTGCTGGGCTATCTACAAGGGATAGTTCAAAAAGATCATAATCCTTAATAATGCGAATTGATTTATCTAACTCTTCATTATAGGCATCGTCCCAAGATTTAATATTTCCACCAATAGAAAATCCTGTATAAGTTCCATCTAGAACCTTTTCCCAAGCATCTTGTGCACCCTTAGAAACATATGCTGATACATAAACTCCGCTATAAAATTTCTTTGAGTTTGGATCAAAATAACGATCTTCCTTAAATGAAACAATCTTTCCTACGGCTGAAGGCTGATGCATCTCTCTTAAATTTCCACGGAAATTTTTAAATGCCTGAAGACTTGCCTCTGTTGTTACAATATCATTTTGCTTATCAATATTGTCTAGAGTTGCAAAGCCTGAAACCATGCGACGTTCAACGTCTACCTTACCAATAGGCATTGAAAGACGTACATTGTCTTTATCTGTTGTCCAGTGCGCTTTATTGATTAACATATCGTTTCTATTATACCAATCTTTTATGAACATTTCTCAACTATTGAGATGCTCTTCCTTCGCCCTGTGCATTTCTTCCAGATACAGTTGCTACACCGTCAGACTGATTGTTGGCTCTTTCTGAATCTCTCTCACGATTCCCTGCAAGATTTGCCCTTGAATCTGCTGCTTGTCGTGCTGATAGTTCAAGTGGAGAGTTTCCATCGCCATCTGGTCTCTGTGGCAAGTCTAAAAGTTGACGAGCCTCATCTGGAAGCATGATCTGTGTTTTAACATATCTTTCAAGAATTTGAGATTGTGCAATTTCATCAGTAAGTGTAAACTCATTAAACTTTAATTGTAAAATGTCAGTCTTTTCTCTGATTATTTTATTTACGACTTTCTCAAGATGATGTTGTGCTGGTCTTGCAACTTGCTCTTTGAATGTACGATCTTGTGCAAGTGCTGCAGCGATTGCTGAAGAGTCAGATCCACCAAGTTTAGAAATAGGAACCTGATGTGCAATTAGAATATCATCACGATTTTGTTTGCGATATTCTTTAAAAGAACCATCCTGAATTCCATTTTCAATTGGCTCCATTTTAAACTCAACCCTTGAATTATCTGTATCTCCAGGAAGTGGTATGTATAGAGTTCTATGTGACTGAGACTTAAGACCAGTCTGCAAGAAACGGAACATCTTATCTTCTGCATCTGCACTTAACTTAGCACCCTTAAGAGTAATAATGTATCTTGGAACTGCTTTATTTTCAAAATAATCAATATTATACTGTGAAGCAAGTTGATCACCAAGTAGTGATGATAATGCAGCAATTACATCTGGAACTCCATAAAATGTGTTTAATGGAGAGTATGACTTAATATGAATAATTTCATTTGGTCTTTGATCATTAGTAACTATGTTTGGATTTGTAGCACCAAAATTTCTAAAGTAAACAACATACTGACCAATTATCTGAACAAATCCATCCTTTAATCTGCGAACACGAACTGTTGTTGCTGGAACATGACCAACATATCCAATCTCACCAGTTACCGTTCTTCCTATTTCTATAAATCCATTACCAGTTGCTTCTACATCGGTGTATACCTTTTCCATTACCTTTGTAAAACTGTCATCGTCATTAAGGCTTTCTAGCCAATCACGCAACTCTATTTTCATTCTTTCAATACGTCTTTTAGCACGAGTTGTTGCTGCTTCATCCTCTGAAGTTTCAAGACGAAGGGCAGTTCTATCAGAAACATCAAACCTATAGCCAAGACCAACAATATTTTCTACTTTTGCATCAATTGCTGCATGGTTTGCAAAATTTGTATCATAAAAATTTGCCAACTCATACATGTTGTATGGTGGGGTAATAACGTCAAATAGCCCATACCCATTACGATAAACAGTTCCAGGATTAATTACTTTTGATCCAGCCTCATTTACTCCTGATTGCTGAGTATTTGCAGAATCTAGATATGCCTGTGATGGCATTTGATTTTTGCTTATTTGTCTACTTACACGACGGCGAAAGTTATTATCAAGACCGCTATACTCTTTTATTTCATCCCATGTCTTTGCAAATGGATCATGAGAATTAAAAATATTTTCTTTTTCTTCTGTTGTATTTAATGATGCTGGAATATAATATTCGTTTATGTCTTTAGTCAATTTCGTACGCATCCCTTCCATATTTTGTAAGAGTATCTTGTGCAGCCTTCCATGCTCCAAGATCATTCATTGATGGAATTAGTCCTTGCTTCATACGATCAAGTTGTTCTGAATGCTCTTCATCTGAAATCCTAGTGAGACCAGGGACAAATACAGCCTCACCATCTCCTGGATCTCCATAATACATCGCAGCCTGCTTTAATTGTGTAATTTTTGACATGTCATTACGCATAGATTCAATGTTAAGAACATTTCCTTCACCATCAGTGAACCATTTACCATTGGACTTCTTATACACATAAAGACCCCAGTTATACTTCTTTTCAATAACCTGACGCTTAACATTTTTTACAAGCGGCTTACCAGTTTTTTTACTAATTAATGGATTCATAACCATAAGTATACCATGCTATACAGGTATTGTGACAGAAGATGTCCATATTGAGTTGTTATATACCTTAATCTTGTCTGGGTTAAACTCTACTCCCTCAGAATCATCAATAATAATCTTATTGGTTCCAAGGTATGTTTTATATACGTCTACAGGGTTAACTCCATATAGTTCAGACTGGGAAATAACCAAAACTCCATCCCAAGTGTAATTATTTACCCAGAAAGACCAGTCGTAAGAACTTGGTCCGTCCTCTTTAACCTTAAGCCATGGTCTCGTTGTTACAGACTGAATCTGCTGTAGATTATTTGCTTGATAATAAGAAATATTGTTAAATGTTGCTGGACCATTTAAGTTTATAGATCCAATATAAGAATCAAAAACTAAAGCCTTGCCAAATGCTATGCTTAAAACTGACCATTCTTTTAATGATATTTCTGGTTGTCTAACCAAAGTTCCATTTATATAATATGTTATTCCATTATATTCTGAATTATCGCTTTCTTTCTTAGCAAATATCTTTGCACGATTTCCAAAATTATTACTTGCGACTAAATAAAAATTAATAGTTTCATCTTTATACCTTATGTCAAAAAGTTTTGTTTCTGTTCCTGGGAATGAGTCATAGTCATATCTCATCCACATCTGCATTGCACTAACTCTATAGTTATCTGCATTTGCCTGATTAATTGGCATAGATATTCCACGATCAATTAATGGATCAAACTCTCCACGTACCTCAATACCAGAAGTTCTTGTTAGATATAAATATGGTGTGCTTCCCTTATAAATACTAAATGGATTCTTTGCCTTATAGTCATAATATATTCCAGACTTTTTATATGGGAAAAGACTAATTCCAAAACGAGTTCCAATTGGATTAAATGAATTATCATTAAATGCTTGTGACGCTACCTCAAGATTTTTTAACAAAACTGGCTTTGATAAAATACCACGAACGTTAAAGTCTAAGTGATATACTATTGCTATTTCATTAAAATCAACGTCTACTCTTGGATAGATTATTGTATTATCTACAACTTCAAACTTTGTAACTTCCCAGTTTGAATAATCGTTTGCATCTAATATAGAACTTAATTTTGGAGAAACAGTTTCTGTAAAACTATCTTGAGATAAATTTGCTCCATCAACTATATACTGAAAAGTAATAAAACTTCTAATTGATGCGTTTGCTGTATCATACTCATAATAGTCTATTACTCTATCAGACATCTGCTGGTAGTTATTCCATCCAGAAAATAAGAAATTATCTAACTGTGAATATGTTTTTTGAACTGGGTTAGTATATTCGTTAAATAGGTCTTCGTATGACCATGAGCCTGATGATTGACCTGCAACAAGTTTAGATGGTGACGGATACTTTATATTAAACTGTAAAAAGTCTAAATCGTAATATTGATTTCCAACATCATTTGTTACATATTGTGCAAAATATGATAATGGCATATAGTCTTCCCAGTACCCAGAAACACCTATATCTAAAAAGAATTGACTATATGCTTCTATTGGCAAGAGAGTATAACTTGCAGTATGATCAATTAATTCTTGACCTGAATCAAAAATAACAAATCCATCGCTAGTAAAATGATTTTCAATTTGATTTGAATTAAAGTTATTAGATATACCAACAGTATAAATGTTTCCTGTAAATGACAGCAGACCAGTTTCATCTCCTCCAACATACATCTTTAATCCATTTTGATTACCAAAAAATGAAGCAATGTTTCCACCAAAAGACTCAATGATTTTTTTAAAATTAACACCAATACTAATTAATTCATTTACTGGGAAACTTTCAATAGAATAAAACTCTTCTTCAATTCCATTATAATATAAATAGTAATCAATATTGGGACCATCTTTTCTAATAGAAAAATAATTTCCAGTGTTACTATTATAAATTTTAAATAATATTTGTTCTGATAGATTATCTTCTTTTATTTTAAAAACACCAAATATTGAATGAACTTCGTCTGTTAATATGTTAAACCTTGGAAAGTTTATATAGGTATTAAGACTATCCCAACTCTCATTTGGTCTAAAGGTAATAAACTTGTTAGTTTCAGATTGTATTGTTTTACAGTCAGAATAAAATTCGTTAGTTGTTTTTGTATCTAAGAATATTTCTGGAAGTGAGTATTGTGGAGTTGTAAGGTAATTTGAAGTTGTTGCTAAATTATCAAATGTTCCCTGTTGCCATTGAGCAAAATCTGGATATGAATAATTGGATGTGTAATCTGCAAATGGGTAATCAATAAAAGAAGAAACTCCTCCATATGCACCGTTGATTCCCTCTGGAGAAATAACTCCTTGACCATAAACCCATCTTCTTTTTGCAACAGTTATTGGAACTTGATATGGGTATATGGCAATGCAGTCAATTTCAACTGGAGTAACATCTTCATAAGAATAAAATCCAAGCCAGTCTTCAGATGGGTCTGAAGTTGGCAAAACTAAAGAGTCTGTTTCAATTAAAAATGAAACTACCTCTTCTCCATTTATAAGCATGCTTACAGAATTTCTAATAATTCTTATATGTATTAACATTGGTCTAAACCACTCGCCAACAAAGTGTGATCTAAAAGTATTACCAATAACTAATGTTAAAAATCCGCCTTCAACATATAATCCATCTGAACTATTTATTGGACCAAATATTCTTTTTGCATCCATTGTATCTGATGTTATTCTTGCCCAAAATTCTACAGTATATTCTTTATGCCTTCCAGATTCATTTAAAAATCCTTTTCCAGGAATAATTAACGAAGGGTTTAACTCTGGGTTTGGTAATAGTTTTGTTACGTTAGATGCTCCAAAAACTAATGGAACACTTGTATTTTTTGCTAACAATAATTTATCTATTGATAAATAATATCCATAGTCTGAAGAAAGACCATATGCTGGGGCACTTATAACCTGTGCATCTGTATCAAGGTTTATATTTAATGGAAATGATTGTGGAGTCACTCCAAGAGAAATAGCATTAAACTCTTCAGACCACTGACCAAAACTTAAACCATTAATATAAACCTGATATTCGTCTGTTGATATTCCGCCTTGATAAAGACCTATCTTTAAAACAATTCTTAAATTAGTGTTTTCATTTGGTATGTCAAAGGTGCCAGATACAAAACCCCATTGCTGATATATCGTTGTATCAAAATTATTTAAAACTTGTACAACTTCTGATGTTGTTGTATCAGTATATTCATAGCCAATTTGAACTGAAGCAAGGTATGTTGTATTTGAATAAAAATACGAACCCAAACAAAAACTAGACAAAGACTGTTCAAGGTCTGTAAAATTAATAATATCTGGGCTTATACATGTTATATACTCAATTGTTGTAGAAGGTATATCGCCTTCAAGTATTGTAGTAACGCTATCTTTAAAAGGCTCATCCAATACTGATGTTCCAGAACTTGCTACCGCTCCAGTTACTGACCATCCATCAAAAATTTCTCTCTGAGACTCTGTTATTAAACTAATATAGTCTAATTTATCATCAAGAGACCACAATGCTGTTGGATGTTCAGCATAAATCTTTTCTGCATATAAGTTAGATGGATTAGACATTTTTCTCCTAACCTAATTATAGCAGGCTAAAGACTAATATAATTTAATCTCGCAGGCATCAGTTGAGCAGTATGCTTCACCCTCTGCTTCAAGATTTTCTACTCCATCATAAATAGCAGACCAGTCGATCTTTCCAATTTTGCCAACATATGAGTTATATTCTTCTCTTGTAATTTCTGTATATGGCTGTTGTGGATATGTTTGATTTCCCATTGGTAGGAATGAGACTGCCTTTAGTTGTCCTTCGTACATATTTAGTGCTGGAGCAACAAACTGCTTTTCTGTTTCCTTGTCAAACGATAATGTTACAGAAACACCATTATCTGACCAGTACTTCTGAGCAGTTGCAGCCAAACCAATTTTTTCAAATAAACTAACTTGCTTTTCAGCACGTTTGTGCCCTGATGCAACTGGGAAGTAGACTACTGATGTATTTGCTGATACTAAATCTGCTTCAATCTTATATCCCGCTGCTTTAAATAAATGAAGCATTGGGTCTGTATTTCCAAAACGAATTGCACGAAGATAGAACTCTCCACCAGGTCCCCAGTGAACTCCAGGAGTTGCACCAGAAAGAAGTGAGACTGACCCTGATGGCTTAACTGTTGTTACACGAACTGACTCACGAACACAGAGCCATTCTGAATACTGGTGATCATAGTGACGTATCTTTGAATAGCCTTCATCCATCCATTCACGAGTTGTTGGCAAACCATGTTCGTCGGCAAATGCTGCTATTCCAGTAAGAGATGTTCCAATGCGACGGTTTCTTTGCATAATGCCGTTTGTCTGCTGCCAATGTGTAGGCATAAGAGTTACAGTCTTTCCATATAGGTATGCAAACTTCAATGTCTTGAGGAAGTCCTCCTTGGACTCATGACGATTTAGGTGCACTTCTACAAGCGTACATAATTCATATGATTCCAATGGCTGCTCCGCACAAGGATTGAAGCCCATAATGCGAGTGTCCTTATAATCAGGAGCATCTGCAAGACGACCATAATTACGAGCAACATCAAGCCAAATAAAGCCTGGCTCTCCATTGTCTGCAATTAAATCTACGTAGTCTTCATACTTTGTTCCAACGGTTGCAGCAATAGAATTGTTTGACATCCATGCCCAACCTGGCTTTTCTGGATCGTATGAGTTTCTTTCTGGGAATACCTCTGGATTTTTAAGATTAATAAAGCCATCATCTTCTGGTGTTCCAAGTGCAAGGGTAGCAGAACGACGAACATTTCCTGACACCACACAAGTACCAATAAGATTTACAATATCTACAATTGCACGACTGTCAAGCATTTCTCCTGCTCTGGAGCCAATTACCTTGCGAATACGTGTATGTAGATCAATAAGTGGTGCTGGACCGCTTGCAACGCCTCCAAAGCCCTTAATTGGGGCACCTAGTGGACGGATAAGGTCATAGTTAAATTCTTGAATAGGTTGATTCTGTCGTAAAAATGAATTAACCAAAAGACGAACTGATTCTACCCAGCCTTCACGAGTATCAGGAATTTCATAAATAGAAACTGGCTCTGTTGGTGCATAAATAGGCATTTGCTTATCTTGTCCAAGGGTATCAAATCCAACTCCAATGCCTAGCATAAGGGCATCCATTACCCAAGCAAATAAAGCACCTGGATCATTTCGATCAATATCTCTTGTTGAGACCATTGCACAGTTTTGTAGTGATGCTGAATTACGCTTCTCCATAGTCATAGGGGTTCCAAATGCCCAGAGACCACGACCTGGTGGTGTCCACTTTAATTCAAACATTCTTTGAAAGGCTTCTTGAGCAGATTTCTGAGCCTTATTATCATTCCATGGTAGGCGATTATCCTTAGCATGGTTTTTCTGTACTGAATACATACCCTCAATTACACGACGACAAACCTCATGCCAGCGTTCTTTTGTACCGTCTTCTTTAACACGAGAGTATGTGCGAATAAATGTAATCTCTCCTAAAGAGTTAGATCCAGCATCTGTAAAACCAAACGGTGCTGGAACATTATTATACTTATTTACAAAATCTTCTGACAAACGGAACGAAAATACACTTTCTGACATTTATTTACCTTTCATAGCAAAAATTATATGAGTACTTTGACTTTTCCAAAGTAGTCTTAAGTATATCATACATTTCAAAAGAAAAAAACTCCGTTTTATGCGGAGTTTTAATTCTTTAACTATAAAGTTAAGGTTGAGTACTTTTAGTTTTAGAAAGCACCCATAATTTGCATTAGTTCAAGATCAATCTCATAATTATTAGCATCTAAAGTTGTGAACTGATCTGAGCGAACCTTTGTCAATCCAACAATTGTTGTAACTGTTGAACCAGATGCAATTGATGTTGATCCAAGTGTTGGAGCAGAGTATCCTGATACTGTTCCCCAAGAAAGTGTACCTGATCCATCAGTTGTAAGGTACTTTCCAGAGTTTCCAGATTGTGAAGGAAGTGTTGCTTCTTTTCCATCTAACTGTGTCTGAATCGCTGAAGTTACACCGTTAAGGTATGAAAACTCAGTATTTGAAACATCTCCAACTGTAAGAGATGATGCTGTTAATCCAGCAACCTCTAAATCATCAAGTGATCCTTGTGTAAAGTCTACTGTTGTTGAAGGCTCTGTTGTTACTCCCTTAAACAACTTCCACTTATCTGCAGAAACATCTCTTACGATACCAGCATGCTTTGCTGAGCCATCGTTGTATCCAACCACTATACCAAGGTCAACTGTGTTTGCTGCATTTTGGTGAGCAAGTTGAACCATGTTGTCTTCAATTGTGATAGATGTTGCTGATGCTGCAAAGTTTGTACCATTTACAGTAAAATCTCCATCTACAACTAAGTCACCGTCTAGTGTTGTAGATGCTGAGTCTGTTAGAACAATCTTTGATGTATCTGTAATTCCATGGACAGATGTTGTATCTGAAGAGTGGTTTGAAAGATCTGTTGATGATGCTTTTGCATCCAACTGTGTTTGAATTGCTGAAGTGACACCATTTAGATAGCCAATTTCTGTATCTGATACATCTGCTACACGAGCCTGAATTGTAGTTGTGTTTACAGAAATTGCACCTGATGCATCATCATATGAAAGACCATTTCCTACAGCATTACCTACTGCATCTTGTGCTCTTTCATCTGTAAAGTACTTATTTGTTGTACCTTCTGAAAGGTCATCAGTGTCTGAGTCTGCAACTCCGTTTTCAGCAGAGATTGTCAAGCCATTCTTATCGCCTGTGATTGTAATATTTGTCTTTGTTGCATTTGTTAGTAACTCTGCTGCAAAAGTCTTTGTAGCAAGTTCTGCGGTATCTGTAATACCATGAACTGAAGTTGTGTCTGAAGAGTGTGTAGATACTGCATCATCTGCATAAGTCTTTGTTGCTACTGTTGAGTCGATGTCAAGAGTAATTGTTCCAGCGTTGTCGTTATATGTCTTGTCAAGTCCTGTACCAGCAACAATTGCACCGTCAACGGCATCTACTGTTATTTCATCAATGTTAGGAATCTGTTCTGATACTAACTTTCCAGAGGAGTTAAGTTGTGCTACACCGTTTGCTGCTCCAAGTAGAGACTCTGGTATGTATCCATCAAGACTTGAAGTAAGTTCTGACTCATCAAGGAAGTAGTCAAGATCTACCCAGTGATTTGTTCCATCACCAATCTTAAACTTTCCTGTGTCTGACTCAAATCCAATTTCTCCTGCATTTAGGATTGGACCGTCACCGTTATTTGTAGATACCCACTGAGACGCAGTACCTCTACGCTGTTGCATTCTTATTGCCATTAGTTACTCCTCCAAGTATCAATATTCATATTATAACAGATTTTAATTGAAGTTATCAATTGAATATCCGCCATCCCATGTTACTTCCCATGAGTTTGTATTGTAAACTCCAGCGTCTACATAGTCTCCTGGGTCGTTATAGTATCCAGCATCTTTAAACGTACTTACAACAAGTCCAGTACCATCGATTGCTGTATCGTGGATGTGCTGTGGTAGGTCTAAAGTGTCATCCAATAGTGCTATTGAATACCAAGTTGTTTCATAATAAATATACAAATGCTCTGATATTTCATCAAAAAACAATTGCCCCTGTGATGGAGATTCTGGAAATACTATATCTGTTGCTACTGAAAAACTAGTTAATGCAGTATCTACATATAACTTAGTTGCAGCATGTGCATTTTCAGTAGGTGTTGCTACTGTTACTGTACCACCAAAGGTTCCACCAAGGGCAACGTTTAACCCATTCTTTACTTTAAAGTCTTTGTCAACCGTTGCCACTTAGCGTCTCCTTTAATTAGTTATTAGTCTGCCCAAGACATAATTGTTGCTGCTGCAACAACTTCACAGGCATTTACTGCTGTTGTTACACGAAGGCGGAACTCGCCAGCAGAATAATCTACGGTCGCTGAAGATAGTGGATTTTCTGAAGTATAAACTGTTCCATATTCTGTAACTGCAATATTGTTATTAGCATCAACAGTTGCAAGTATTTCTGTAATCTGTGAGTGAAGTGTTCCAGAAACAGATCCAACTGTACGAACGACATACTTAACTGACTTGTTGCCAGTAAATGTGTGTGCTGTTACTGTTGAAGCAGATGCAACATATTGCTGTGTTGCTTCTTCTGTACGATATGTATTAAGGTTGATAGATGTAAATGAACGAGTTGTTCCATCTACCGCATCCTGTGCACGAGCATCTGTAAAGTACCAAGTACCAGATGATCCTGTTCCTGATGGATCTTCTGCAAGGTCTGCAGTTGTTGAGTCAGCAACGCCATTCTCTGCTGTTACAGAAAGTGTGTGATTTCCTTCATCATAAGTAAATGATATATTTGATGTTGTTGCATTTTCAAGAATATATCCTGCTGCATCCTTCGCACGGTTTTCTGTAAAGTACTGTGCTGATCCTTCAGCAACATCATCAGTATCAAGAGTTACAGATGAGCCAAGTGCTGTTGAATATCCATTAACAGTAATTGAATCATTTGTAAGTGATGAGTTAGCAATATTTGAAAGTGTATTACTTGAAGCATCAATTGTCTTATTTGTAAGTGTCTGAGAGTCAGATGTTCCTACAATATCTCCAGAAACTCCGTGGACTCCAGAAGATACGTTGTGATCTGTTACTGCCTGATCTGCATCTCCTGCTGCATCATACCAGGTATCAACAGTTGTACGGTCTACAGAAATTTCAAGACCATCTACTGCAATACCTGTTCCTGCTGTTACAGAACCTGAACCTGAGAACTGTGTCCAATCTTGACCTGAGAAGTCAGTTATATAGTGATCTCCTTGAACCCAAGAAGTTGAACCGTAAGTAGTTCCTTCCATAACATATACTGCTGCACCAATTAGTTCTGTATATGTATCAGCATCTTCTGCACGAACAAGAGTGTATGTTCCAGCAGTTTCTGTATATGTATAAATACCGTTTTCTGAATCTACATCTTGGTTAATAAGAAGAACTCTGTATCCAACATCGTTAGTGTCTAATGCAGCATGTCCATCAATAACAAGAGTACCTGTTGAACCAGTCATATTTACATCTGAATTAGCAAGAAGATTTACTGCTTGCTTCCATGTAAGACCTGAAACTGCGTTGTCAACATATCCATGTGTTGCAATTTCATTACCTGCTGAAGCAGAACCAACATATGCTGAACCATCTGCATCAAGAACAATGTCTCCACCATTTGATGTAAGATTTAGGTTAGTCTCTGCTACAACTGATAAGTCTCCACTGCTATCTGAAACATATGATCCACTTGTACCAAATTCAAGGTCTCCGTCAATAGCCTTGTTTGAAAGTGTTTGTGTATCTGATGTACCAACAATGTTTCCTGTTACACCATGAATTCCAGTTGTTGCCTGTTCGTGTGTAGTTAAATCTGATGCTACATATCCTGCCTCTGTTGCTGCTGTTCCTGCTGCATCATACCAGCCATCTACTGTATTGCGATTAATTGCAATCTGTGCTGCATCAATATGCAATCCAGTTCCAAGATCTGCAGAAATTGTACCTGCTGAGTATGTAATTCCATCTCCACCAACTAGGTGGTTATCAACCAACGATGTTGAGAAGTACTTATTTGTAGTACCCTCTACAAGATCGTCAGTATCGTGGTTTGAAATATCTGATACTGTACCAGTGATGTCTGCTGTAATAGTTCCTGCAGCAAAATCACCATTAGAATCACGCTTTACAACAGTGTCTGGTGTATTTGTAGATGTCGCTGTACCGCCAATTTGATCGACGATAAAATCAATACCATCTTGTGATTCAGTAAGAATGTTATAGCCATTGATAGTACCTTGTGCACCTTCAACAACCAGACCATTCTTTACCTTAAAGTCTTTATTATTTGTTGCCATCTTATCTCCTTAGTTATACCTTTAGACCCATACGTGCATAACGTACGGTTATAGGTGTGATTCCCACTTCAGGTGTAACAGTTAAATTAACTGTGTTACCTACTCTAGAGACGCTAATGGTGCCAATATTCCCATCGTTGTCAATCGTTCCATATTCGCTAACTGATACATCTGTACCATCAACCAATATAGTCATTTCTGTGGCGTAAAATTTATTATCGCCATTAGTTGTTTTCTTAATAGATACAATATATTTGACCATGCGCCAAACAGTTGCATCAAAGTTATCTATTACAGTTGCATTTTCAATGTTGTTAACTGTATTTTCGTTGTTTCCAGAAGTTCCAAGATCCGTTGCCTGACCTGCTGCAGTATCAATTAAATCTTCATAGTCATTCTGAGTTGGTCTATCACCAGTTTGGAAAAGTGATTTTACGCTTGCAAGGGATATTCTAGCCATGTGGTAATTATATCATGATTTTAATTAATCTTGTTAAAGAATATAGTTGCTGTAGCCAATAACCTGTAATGGAATTGCTGGAACGTTACCACGAATATCTTCAATCTGAATGCTGGTAAAACGCACTCTAAATGGAAGAATTTCACTTATTGTTACTTTTCTTAAATCTTCTTCTATTTGAACAAGAGGGTATCCAACCTGTTCTATTAGTCTGGTTTTATTATTTACATCATCTAATATTATTGATGTTGCCATTAATCCGTTACATCTTCAAGAATCTTCATGCTACCCTGAGCAACAGTCCAAACTCTTGTTGGGTCAGATAACTGAATATCAAAGATATCTCCTGTTTCAAGTTGAACAGATTCTTCTGCTGTAAGCCAAACTGTAAATTCACCAGGACCATCGTTATCATCTGGTGCTGGAGTTAAATCAAAAATAAATGTTGCATCATCTGTAATAACACCAGGTGTAGAATTTGGTCTCTTAAATTTCATTAAGATTTCCCAGTCTGCAATATTCAATGGTTCTTTTGCATCGTCAGTTGCATAAACTCTAAACCCAGAAGTATCTCCACGAACTACTGTCCAAATAACTGTAGGTGGTTTATTTCCAATATCATAAGATGAAGCACTCTGACCTCTATATGTTGCCATTATGATAATCCTCTCGCTAACGATCCCCAGGTTCCGTTGCCCTTCATGCTTCCTACAACAATTACTCCAGTTGAGGCATTTGGGTGTGCTACTACAGCAATTGCACCAGATCCGCTTGTTGGCATTGTATTTGTTAATCCGCCAGTTTCACCAACATATAAAATATCTCCTGCAGAATATGAAGAAGTGTTTAAATTGCTGAATACACCAGAAACAATTATAATTCCATCTGTTCCGTCTGCAATGGTTGTTTGTGAAAGACCCGCTACTGGAAATGTATCTATATCTAAAGATTCACACTTTGCAATCGTAGGTTTAACATTGTGACCAGTTATATAAACTGGATCACCTTTTGTAATTGATACACCACTTTCATTTCTAACTTCTAAAGAAAGAAATGGAACTCCAACACTTGATAAAATTAATTCTAGACGTTCAGCCAATGACTGAATATCCTCATGTACATTAACTGGATCAGTTAAGAGAGGATATGGTAAATCGTAAGTTGACGTTGCGCCTGTTGCCATGGTACTATTATTATAGCATTAAAAAGAAAATATTGAATAAGTTGTACTCGTCAGTAAATTATGCTATACTAATATCAGACACCGTAAGGTGTTATTGTTTTCTAAGGAGGAAACTATGAAGAATGATCAAAAATTTCTAATAGGGGTACTCGCATTTGTGATTGCATTTGCTGGTTTTATGGGAAAGGCAAATGCTCTTTCTACTGAGAATAATTTAAGTAAAACAAGCACATCTGCTAATTCAACCGCTCAGGCGGTTTTTTTGGTTTCTAAGGCTAAAAATGTTGAACATTTAACAAAAAATGCAAAGACATTGCTAAAGTATCAAAATTCAACACATTTGACAGATCGTCAACTTAAGGAACTATTAAAGGCTGTAGGATTTAAAGGAAAAGCCCTAACTATTGCCTGGGCTGTTGCTAAAAAAGAGTCTAATGGTCGACCACTGGCTTTTAATGGTAATACAAAAACTGGTGACTCATCTTTTGGTATATTTCAAATAAATATGCTTAGAGACCTTGGTCCAGAAAGAAGAGCAAAGTTTGGTCTTGGATATAATGCTGATCTATTAAATCCAGTTCTTAATGCACAGATTGCATACTATATGAGTAATGCTGGAAAAGATTGGTCTTCTTGGCATGGAGTAACTTTAAAGACTAAGGCTTGGATGAAGAAGTTCCCACTATAATTAAATAAAAATATCCCTGGTCTTAATTGGCTGGGGGTATTTTTTTTGTTGCTATTAATATAAAATCATCAGCATTTTTTCTTAAATTTTTATATATTCCATACTCAAACTCTTTATCATCTAAAAGCCTCATAAATGGACAAAAAATTCTTGCCTGAGTCATACACTTTAAATGTAGTGGATGTGTGTCTGAAAATAGTCTTGGACCTTGTTTATCATTTGGAATATATGATTCATCAGTTATTGTGTATCCTATCCACCTACTGCATTCATCCAATTCATTAAATTTTATACCGCAATATCCACATAAAGATTTTTTATATATTTCTTGTTCGTTTTCTTCTATAACATTAAATACTGTCTTCTTTTCATCAAAAATTGGCTTTGACTGCCAAGGCACTGGTATTATTTTATGTAAGAAAAAATCATTTTTTAATTTTAATCTATCATTCTTTAGAAATTGAAATTCTTCTGGCACCATGTATGCTGGTCTTGGCAGACCTTTATTTTTTTTTAAACTATCATTCCAAAAAAAATTTTTTTTAAAATATTTACTCATTTTTTAAATTTTTACTGTTTTCTGTTTGCACTTTAATAAGATCTATGTTAAAGAGTGTTTCTTTTTCTATGTTTTCATCATAAGAAACTTTATACATTTCATCAAATGCATCTCCAACACAAAAAATAAAACCTTTTTCTTCATTAAATAAAACATAGTCTCCAGACTCTATTCTTACTGGAGAATTTCCAAGAATTGCTGCATACCATTTGTTACCAAATATATCTATAAATTTTTTTTCAATCATTCGTACATCTTTTTCTTCCAAAATGTTTCTTTATAAAACCCAATCGCTGCATTGTGTGTTTTTTTATTTATAAGCCTACCATACTCAATAATATCTAAATTTTTTTTACTTTCCCAGTTTTCTGTTTTGAATAATAAAATTTGTGCTATTGGTGTTCCTGCTTTTATAATTCCACTAAAGGTAGAACTAAAAAACACTGGAAGATTTCCAGGGTACATTGCAAATTCTCCGTCAATAATTCCACTCATTGTAATAAAAGGAAGGTCATACCTATTTAAAGGATGTGTTATCAATGCACTATATCCTTTTGGTATTTTTATTGTATGCTGAGTAAACCAAGCATAATGATTTTCAGAAAAACCAATTGGAGTTGGTAATTTTTCATTTAAAGTTTTTTCTCTTTGAACAACATAAGTTTCTGTTGGATTTACCCAAGATATTAATGGACCATTACTTGACTGATCAATTGCAATATCTACTGCAAGAGGAATCATATATCCAGATGTAAATGAATCGATAAAAGGAGAGCAAGCCTTAAACGACATGTTGAGTGGAAGAATATTTGGAACAGAATTTCCAGACAAAAACTTAGTTGTTTTCTTATACCATTCTGGAATAAAATTTTTTGAACTTGAAACATCTGGATATGATTCATCATTTGCTGCATGCTCTATTATATTTTTATTATTATTAAAAAAATTAAACATTAGTTATATTCTTTTCTATTCCAGAATAAGTTCTTATACCTATCAAAAAATCTACTTCTTAGTGTCACATCAGTTTTTTTATATATGTTTAATTCTTTTTCTTCACCAATACTCATTTTCCAAGAGTCTCTTTTTACTGGAATAACTTGACAGATTGGCGTTCCTGCTGGTATTAGTCCTTCAAAGTTTGTATCATTTATAACAAAAGGAAAGTTAACTGGAGCATTATATTTATCTGTATCTACAAAGCCTTCTACAATTGTAAAAAATCCATTGCCCCCATGAACAGGAGGTAAAAATAAACAAGAGTATCCCTTTGGAGTTCTTATTGCCCATGGATTAATTATTTTAGGATAATCAAAATTATTCATCTTAGGGTGATATGGAGCCTGCATGGTGCTATGAAATTGAAGAGAAAACTCTCCATTGCTTGTTGTATACCTTTGAACACCATTATCACCTTTTTTTACAATAATGTCGTAGGAAGTTACTAATATATACCCTGCAGTCAAAGCATCAAAAACTGGAATACACTTTTTTATAGTTCCATTGCTTTCACCATTTATTGTTATATCTTTTTTACCACCAATATAACCATTTGTTTTTTTATACCACTCAGGTAAATATTGAGACGATGGCTTAGGAAAGTATAACTCTGGAACATCTGCAACCTTAGTAAAAATAATTTTATTTGACATAATTGATGACCCCCTCATCTTTTAAAATAAATTATTTTTATTAGACTGTAGGTGCTGGTGTTTCTTCTGGAGAGTTAGAAGTTGCTGGTATTGATGGAGATGTTGTTACAGATAGACCATCAATTTCAACCATATCAATTGGGGCAACAGTCTCAACTGCTGGTGCAACAACATTTGGTGCAACAAATGTAGACCCATTCCACTTCCATAAAACCTTTACTGAAGAGTCAGTAATTATTGGACCATCAACCTCTGATGAAAAGTATGTCTCTTTGATTCCAATAACTGTATTGTCATTATCTGCATCAAGAACTGCATACTTAATTTTTTCTGCATCAAGAACTGATCCATTAACATACTTTTTATTTAAAATAGAATCATCTGCAAATTCTACCTGATGAACATTGTCTCCATCAATATCTACTTCGCTTGAAGATTCATGCCAAGCATAAATTACATCATCTTTTACGTGTACAAAGTATCTCATTTATTTTCTCCTCTTAGAAATATTCTACTACTTCATATCTGCATGGACCAGTTGCATAGATAGTGGTTGAATCCACTAAATAGGCACCATATACTGCAGAAGTTAAACTTGTTGATCCGCCTGTAATACTTGTAGCATTAAGACCAAGATTTTGAGCGTTTAATGATACGTTTCCTGCGTTAACATTTTGTGAAATATTAAAAGCAACTGATCCATAAGGTCCAAGTGTTGACCCATATCTATTATTATAGGTATAGTTACCGCCTGCTGCCATAACTGCTGTACCATCATAACCAGCAACGTTTGCTGCTTGAATTACACCTGAACCAGATGTAGATGTTGCAGACATCGTTCCGTTAAATGCTGATGCAGTTCCATTTGCAGCATTTACTGTTCCAGTTGCTGCTACCGTTCCTGCTGAAGATGTTGAAAATGATAGAACCTGAGTCTTAGAGGTTGTAACTGCAGTAATTGTGATGTTTCCTGCTGTTGATGCAGAACCACGCTGAATTGACTTAACTACAGATGAAAGACCTGCTGAGGCTGCTGGAAATGATGCGATACCCATTATGCTATCTCCACTCCGCTAATGTGAAAATTAATTGTTGTTGCTGAAGCAGAACCTGCAATGACTTTTGTTGTTGCAAGAACCTGCTTTAGATCAATATAAACTGTTGTATTTGCACCAATTGCTGTTGCTGTGTGAAGCGCAACACCATCAAGTGCTAGTGTAAATGTTCCTGCAGTTCCTGCAGTATTTGTTACAGCAATATTTGTAATTACTGCTGTGGTGGATGCTGGTACTGTATAGAGCGTTGTGCTTGATGTTGCTGCTGCTGCTCTAGCAAGTACCTTAGTTGTTGTAGCCATTAATTACTACCTCCTAAGTAGTCGATAGTGCTATTATACACTATTTTTTTAAATGTTATGCTATTTCTGCGCCAGTAATATGATAATTTAATCCAACTTGATCGGCATATCCACTCAAAACTTTTGTTGCTGGAATAGCCTGCTTTAAATCTATAACAATACTTGTATATTGATTTACTGACGTGTTTGCAAACATTTCAACACCATCTACAACAAGATAAAAACTAATTGATGATCCTGTTGTATTACAAACTGTTATATTTGTCACAATTGCCGTTGTAGCAGATGGAACTGTATAAAGTGATGCACTTGAGGTAGAAAAATTACCTCTAGCAAGTGCTTTTATTGTAGTAGTCATTTATTATCTCCAATTGAACTATTATATATCATTTTACAGTGCCCCTACCAATGCAAGATATTCAGATGCAACACCAGTTAAAGTATTATCATCATATGCAATTGTTTTATTAATAAGTGTCACAGAATTAGATGGTCCAACAGATGGTGCTGCCCACTTTAATCCTAAAGTTGATGAACTATCTGCTGTAAGAACATAATTATTACTTCCAACTGAAAGATTATCTGCTGTTTGAGATGCTGAACCAATTAATAAATCACCCTTAGCCTGAATTAATGTCAAAGAAACTGATCCTGCTGGATCAAGATTATCAATCTGATCTTGTAAGTCATTTAATGTATATGCCATAGATGGGTTTACTAAATTTGCAGTATCTGAATTTTCTACATCATAGTCTAATGATCCGTAATGATAAAGTCTAAAGGCAGCCTTGATGTCTGCTGAGTCCGCATACCCAGGAATTTCTGTGGGGTAGAGTGTACCAATCGATTCAGATGCCATATTTAATCACCTCAGTAATTATAGCACAATAGAGATAAATAAATGGGTAGTTACCTCTGCTTCTAGGTCAGACCATCCACCATCATACTCTAAAGCCTTAAAGTTAATAGTTAAGTTATTGTCAACAACTTCTGAAATTGTCATTGATGAAGCAGTTGGATTTATATGTGCAATGCTATATTGAACATTAAAATTTGAAGCAGTTAGTCCAGAAGTTGATGTTATTGTAGATATTGGAATGACAATTTCTGCCTCTCCTGCAACATAAGTTGTAATATTTGTTTTTGAATATAATGTTGGATTTACCTTTAAAAGTTTAATCCATGTTGGACCACCTGGCTCTGACACATATTGATATAAAAATGAATAATTCTGTCCTGGTGCCAAGTTTATATATAAATCATTTAAAAGTGGGGTTTGACCAATTTCTATTGAGTTTGGATCTCCAATACCTGCAAAAATCTGACTTCCACGTTGACCAGTTGGACCTATATCAACTAATAGTTCAACAACCTCTGGAGAACCAAGAACTGTTAAATCATCATTAGAAACTAGAACTGTTGGCATTAAACTGCTCCAGATACATCATCTGTAACTGTTATGGATCCAGTAAGTAATGTATAGATTACGTTTGCCCCATTATCAATTTGAACGTCATAAACATATGTGGTGCCAGCAGTTAGAAGTCTTCCCTGATCTGGATCAATCGTACATGTAACAATATCTGACCCAGTGTCTACTGTTGCTGTTGCCTCAATCTGACTTCCTGCACTACCACGACGATTAGCAATTGTAAAAACTGCATTTCCATCGTATGCATCTAAATCCATGGATGTACCATTTGCATTTTTAGGACGGATTACAAATTGATAAGTGTCACCACGATAGTAATTAAAATTATATGTACCTGGAAATGCCATTTAAATCCTCCTGAATTATTATACCACTAAGACACTGATATATGTATTGATTTTATTATTACACCTGCATCATTATCTGTTCTAATCTGTGGTATACCACCAGCAGTTTGCATTTTTTTATTTTCAATAAATAATGTGTGCTCTATGGATAAGTCATATGTAAACTGATATTTTAAAGATCCAACGTATGTGGTTGGATATTGATCTGAATTGTCAATAAAGGTTCTAGCCCAAACCTCTGTATTATTAGAATATGTTGTTAGTTCTACATTATAACGAATTGTTACAATTGATCCAATGTTTATGCCTTTAAAGTTTAATTTTTGTGTTTCTGTATTCCATAAAGAAACTGATCCATTTGGTAAAAATAACTCATTTGTATTTTCACCTAATCCATCAACATAAAATTTTACCCACCCATCATCACCCCTAGTAGCACCAAGTCTTAGGTTTGGTCTTTGAAGTGCATCATAGCAAGCCCAGCCTATTTGTTGCTCTGATGGAGATAGGACACTTGCCCCATCCCTACCATTCCTACCATCTTTCCCAGCATCCCCTTTAGGACCTTGTAAACCTTGCTCTCCACGCTCTCCACGTTCACCTTTATCACCTTTAGGTCCAGACTCTCCCTTTGGTCCCTGTGGTCCTGGTACGGCTATATAGTTTCCAATTAGTTCTCCAGGAACTTGTTCATTTAAATTATCTGAATATTTTTTCTTTTTTGTCTCTGGAAAGTCCATGCTCTTTGCCATGATTTTATCCAGACTACTTTACTTTAAAAACTTTTTTCCCTATTTTAATAATAGGTGGTAGTTCTGTTTTAGGAGTAGAGACCTTTACTACTGGCATTACAAACTACCTCCTGGTGTGATATCGCCTAACACACAGATTGTTCCAAGTACTGGAGTCCATGTTATGTCTTCTCCAGACTGTGGTATTGTTACCTGAAGATCAAATGGTAACTCTGCAACAACAGTTGTATATTTTGTACCCCAATACTCTGTAAGAGATCCAGGTACTTTAATTTCAACATACCCATCTGAGGCAAGAGTTGGTAGATCATCTAAAATATCACCGTTTGCGTCATAAGATGTTGCTGTATATGTCCAGCCATCAGTATCAAAATAAGTAGACTCGTCATCTTCAAGGAATTCTACTTTTAGTGTTCCGCTATCTCCACGGACAACTGTCCACTGAATGTGTGCTGGAGATGCACCATACTTTTCGATTACTGGAGAACACATAATACAGATTATACCATAAATAATAAAACTGACACTCAAGGAGCAGTGGGGTGGGGTAGAGAGCAACCTTGAGTGCCAGCACTTTATTGTAACATTATTTTTAACCAGAACATAAGATTATAACAAATAGATAACAAATCAATAACAAAACGTTATAATTCAAATTGTTGTAAAAGAGTTATAAAAGTCCAGGGTATTAAGAGTTGAAAAGTAAAAAGTTTAGTGTATACTTAAATATATATAAAGAAAGAATATACTGTAAATAGGTTTTTAAAAGATATCTTATATATAGTAATTACTTAGAGGATCTAGCAATATATTCAATAAGAATATCGTACATATGATCAATTTTTTCAGACTGTGCTTTTCTTTTTTCCCTAGCGTGTTCTTGTTCTAATTTGATATCTTTAATCTCATCACGCATACTGGAACCGCCATTAGTCTTTGTTTCTTTACGAATATCTTCTACTGCATCTATAATTGGCTGAACTTTAAAATCAATATACCAGCGAACTGAGGTTATCACAATTCCAAGAATTGAAAGAATAGTTAAAGTCAGCCCAGCCCATTCTTGAATTGTCATAATGAGATTATTATATCACTATTTAAGATTATTTTTAAAATGACTCAATAAAATATTCTTTTTGCAACTTGCCATTTTTAAGACTTACACCTGAATACTTTTCATACATTTCAATTTTTTCTAAATTTTTTGCTTTATTGCAATAGTCTAAAAAGTTAGTTTTTATATACTGTTCTATATTTTTTCTATTATATCCATTTTTTTCTAAAAAGGAATATACGTTTGATCTTCTGCCAATGAGATCAGTTATATCAGAAGAATACAGATGCATTGTAGGGCTATACAATCCTGGATAAACAATATTAAAGCCATTGTGGATTAACTCTATTGACTGTATTATTTCTTCTTCCCAAAAAATAAAATCTGGACACTCATTGATAAACTTTACAACCTCTTCATTACCAAAAACAAAATTTGCACTTATCTTGTCTAGTGGGACATATCCATTATTTATAACTTTTTGATAAAGTTCTATTGGATATTTTCTTTGAGAGTAATGCTCCCAGTTTGGTATTACAGAACTATCTATTCTAAATGAGTTTTCTATCCACTCAGTATATCCAAGACAGTCATCTGGAAAGTCTATAATTGTTACATTATCTTTTGAAGTTATATATCTGTATGCACCAGCATATCCACTTAGAACAATCTTATCATTATTTAGTTCATCTCTTATAAGTTCAAATTTTTCTACTACATATCTATCCCAGTCTTTTTTAAAGTATGTATGGCAATCAACTTGAAAAAAATAATCTTCGTTATTATATAAACTTGCAGCGACTCTTCTATGCTTTGATATTCCAAAATTTTCATGAATTGTTGTATATGTCATTTTGACATTATTAAAATCTTTAAACCTGTTTAATGTCTTTTCATAAAATTCAAAATTAGAAATACACGCTATTCCAAAATTAATATCAAACTCACCAGATGATCCGATAATCGCAGACATAACGGTTTTTTCAAGTTCGTCGTCAAAATCAAGACAAGCCAATGAAATGTATATCGATTTTTTGATCACAATCAATTATACCCTGTCCGCTTTAAGTTCAGCGCAAAAATAGAAGTCCAAACCACAAATATACAAACAGAGAGTGTAAACACTCTAACATGTATATATGTTGACCACTATTTACTTTGCTGGTATAATTGCTATTAGGGGGAAAAATGCAAATAACAATTACAAAAGAAGAATTAATCGATAATCTTAAAACCTTGTTTTCTAATGAGTTTAAGGATAGTCTAGAAGAAACAGATCTTGATGAAGATGAAAAAAATGCTAATGTAGTATTGTCAAAAAAGAGAATTGCTCAGGATGCTGAGAACATAGCAAATGTAGTTTTTAAGGCATGCTCAAAGTAGCGGGGTATAAATGGAAAGAGACGCTAAACCTTGGGATATGTTAAACCCTAATATAGAAAAACTAACAGAAGAACTATCAGATGCTAGGTTAGAGATATGTAAACTATGTGAGTTTTATAGGGCAAGAACAAACCAGTGTAAGAAGTGTGGATGTTTTATGAAGTTAAAGACTAAACTAGAAAATGCTAAATGTCCGCTTGGTAAGTGGTAATGTTAGACAAAAAAGAAATAACTGTCTACTGGTCTCCAGGATTACATATCAAAGATGATAGGGTCATAGACGGATCATTTTTATATCCAAATCCAGAGTCTTTATTTTTAGATAAGGCAAAAAATAAAAGTAAATTGTCTGCACCAAGAGAGTCATTTTTTAGTTGTCCAGCAGTAAGCAAGAAAATGAAAAACACTTTTGTATTTTCTAATGCATTGGAGTCTAGTTTCTATTTTGACTTTACTGACCCAGATAAGCAGATTATTGAAAATTCTCCAAACTCATTAGATATATCTATATTACGGCAACCTACGTTAAATACTGGTCCTTGTTTGTCTATTAACCTTTCATATATGTTCTTTGCCGATGAGCCAGTAGATGCTTTCTTTACCCCGCCATATTTTCATGAGCCTAAATATACCAAATATGGATCTGTTATACCTGGAGAGTTTAATGTAGGTCAATGGTTTAGACCTTTTAATATTGATTTGCAAATGTGGAAAAATAAGGAAAACTTTTTTATTGAAGATGGTGAGCCACTTTTCTATGTTGAGTTTAAAACAGATAAAAAAATTAAGTTCAAGCAGTTTAATATGAATAGGCAATTAAATGACTATGCTCTTTCATGTATTGATACAACGAATATATTTGGATTTGGTCAAACCCTTCAATCCAGATATGATAGGTTTAAGAAGGTTAGGATGAGAGATAAGATCTTGACCGAAATAAATAAAAATATAATTGATTAGCATACCCTGTTCAAAATCTGAAAAATTTTTCATTTTGCTAAAATCTGAATATTTTTGTCAGATGTATGATACATGATCACAAAAAAAATACACAAAAAAAATAGTGAGCACACATCTAGGCATGCCCACTATCTTGCATCATACACACTTGCATGGGTCTATGTGTGTGTAATCCTTATCGAAGATAATTAATCCAGTATCTCCACAATCTTCACATGTGTGTGCATACATACCGCTCATTGACTAACCTCTTTCTCTTTTAGAATACCCAGAATTAAATCTAATTGACTTGCTGATAGTAATGCTTGAGCACATCCCCACATCCATGCAAGGTCATTGTCTCCATAGTGTTTCTTAGCAAGAGTGTTAATCTCTTGTGTTATCTCAAAATTAGTTTTCATTTACTTACACTCCTCACATGGGCATTGTGGAAACTCTAACTCTTGCTTAATGCGATTAGCAAGTGCCATAACCTTATTGTAGGTATCTGCACTAGCACCTCTAAAGGATACTAATTGACCATCTACTACCATTTGAGCAGCGATAGCAATACGCTGGTCTAAGTTGTATTGTCCATACTTAGCGGACTTAATTTCGTTTTTATCTAGTGTAATCATTTGACTACCTTTCTTTAGTAATTTATTTAATCTTATTTAATTGTTATAGGAGTATCCTATCAGATACCTTGCCAAAAGTCAAGGCGACACGCCGTAGGCGTTGTGTGATACTAGTCACACTTGTGGAACTCTAGGTAAAACCTATCGTTACACTTTGAGCAGAGTTCATACTCTGACCCCTGTGAGGGGATTTCCCAAATTCTGTTAGTCATTTTATCTAACCTTTCTAGTTTAGAGATTTTCTCTAACTTTCTTTATACTGGAAGTATAGCATAGAAATGTCAAAAAGTCAAGACGACACGCCGTATAAATACCCTAATCTCGTGTGATCTCCGTCACATCGCCACGGGGTACCACGGGGAGTTATCCACAGGTCAGACCATTCATGTGTGGATAACCTATGTGATGTAGGTCATAGTGTGTTCTAAGTCACAATGTCCGTTTTGCCCTACTTTGTCCCCTCCAATTTGTCAGACCCCCCTGTTATACTTACTAGTATAAAGAAAGTTAAAAAGGTTTTAACTAAGAAAGGTTAGGTCAAAATGACTAACACTAAAGTAAATAAGTGCAAAGCAATGGCTTGCACTCACTCAGGCTCTTACACAGAGCGCAATCACATTGTGAACAATCGTGTTGTTCGCAAGCACAATCAGAAGTGGCACTTCTGCATGGTGTGTGACAGAGTAGTCCACCTTGACTACATTGCATACCATGAAATGAAATGTCAATCATTTCGTGAATTGCAAAAGAATTGCATTGCAAAAGGTCACTATGAAAGTGGCTTACACTCTACAGGCGTTGCTTGTAACCGATAATAGAATTAACAAAAGAAAGGTTGTCTAACATGACTACACTAACAATTAACACAGTATGCAAAGAGCATACACCTATGAAATCTGCTATCTCTATGGTAGGAGATGAGCAATTTACTTTCTGCATGGATTGTGAACAAAACATTGAGCGTTGGTATAACGATACCGACCCAGAGCGTCTACCTGAGTGGACAGATTGGAAGGTTTCTAAATGAGTACCTTTGCACCTATGCGTTCCGTTTGTGGCGCAACTACCACTATGGTAGACATCTATGACTTTGAGTTAAACCCTCATGGTGTCATCTGTTGTGACAATTGCAAATCAATTGTGTTATGCCGTAAGGCGTGGGACTATCTATACAAGGAGGCTAACTAATGACAAAGTTTATTTATACTATTGCGGTTGAGGTTGATGCTATTGACCAAGATGATGCAACATGGATTATTTATAACACACCTCTAGACAAACTAAAAACTGATTGTTTGGAAATTGAGATTGAGGAGATTGAGCAATGAAAACACTTCAAGAAAAATTAGATTTGGTTGCTAAAGAATTAGAGCCAATACTTTGGGAATTGTTAGATGAAATTGAGGAGAAATAAAATGTTAGTTATTCTAATCGCAATGACTTCGTTTGCAATTGTAATTGCATTGCATAGTTAATAAAAATTTAGATCCTTGCATAAAAATGCAGCCCGTGCTGGCACGGGGCGATGTGGTGTAAATCACACACGACACGCCGATGGAAAACTTGACTTTTGGGGTTTTGTGTGTTATTCTTACAGTATTAGAAAATAAAGAAAGGTTCAAAAAATGGACACTATTAGAAAAGATGAAATCCTCGCTCAGACACCTGAGCAGACCCTAGCAGACTACGCTAGAATTGACGCTCTTATCGCTAAGGGCACCTACTCTAAAATGTGATAGACATCACACCAAATAGACTTGACTTTTAGGGTAATCTCTGATAGTCTTACTACATAAGAAAAACTAAATAAAGGACAAAAAGGCTAATGAGCCTAAGCAAATAAATGTGACCTAAATCACAGTGAGCCTTAGCAAATAAGTAGCCAATTTGTCAGACCCATGAGATAAGATAGTCTTATCACTTAAACGAAAGGATGACATCAATGTCATACACTGTAAATCTAGAAACCTTTAGCGGTTCTGTTAAAAAAATCTCTCTCCCTAGCAAGGGTGCGGTTGCTCAATTCATTAGCAACTATCCTAACCAACTACCTGTTGGCGTATCTGTTAAACTATCATGTGACGCACTAGGCGTTCGTGGCGTAATTCGTGGAAAGGCTTCACTCTAATGATAAAGTTTGAACATAATCTAAAGTTTGTTACTGAAATGCAAGAGGACCACCCTCACACAATTCAATTGCTAAACATGGGTGAGGAAATGCGTACCCTAATTTTAGAGTCAATGCTAAAAGATTTACTTGCTCCAATGATTCAGCCAGCAATTGATGAAATAAATAAGGGTGGGTCCTATGCAATTCTAAAGGTGGCAGAATAATGATGACACGCAAAGACTATGTAGAAACTGCAAAAATTCTAAATAAGTTTGCTGATAGAATTGACGCTCATGATTTTGATGATTTAATTTTTGAATTCAGTGAGTGGTTTGCTTCTGACAATCCAAGATTTGATGAACAAAGATTCTATGATGCTTGCGTTGATAGTGAAGAATTTCTCGCAACACTAAAATAAAAATGGTCTAGTTACTCTCTGGAGTAAATAGGGGGATCCTGAACAAGATCTAAAACTGTTCATTTTTTTGCCCGTGGAGCACGGGGGGTTTTCCACAGGGTGGTTGTGGATAACATTAAGTGGGTGTGATTTTTTTCACATTTCCTGAGCGTCTCACTATTTGGATTTACTCGCTAGTAATTAGATTTTTGTCAGACACCCATGATAGGATTACAGAGTAATAAGTTAAATAAAGAAAGAAGGTTGCTCATGTCAGCAAAAACTTACTCAATAGAAAGCCTACTTGTAGGGAAAAACTATCGCTCACGCTCTCGTAATTTTGAGGGTGTAATTACTCACGCAGAAAAGCGTGAAGGTATTTGGTATGGAGAAGGATTTGAGGCTTATGTCGTTCAGGTTCATACCCCTACTTATTTGTCAGACCGCTATGCTACTGTAGCAGTAAAGATTGGAGAATAATTAAATGAATACTTTTAATTGCAGAGATTGCTATGATGAGGGAGTCCTATTTTGGGGTAATGGTCATGAGGAGTTTGACTCAGAGTTTTGTGAGTGCGCTTTAGGCGTGTCGCTTGAAAATGAGTATTGTGAGTGGTACGCTAGTAATGAATTAAACGAATACACATTGGAGAACGCATAATGAACGAATACCTATACTCAGTAACAGTTACCTATGACTCAGCCCCTATGCCTAAGTGGGTTGGTCGCTACTCAGATGCACTATCAGCAGTAGAAGTCTATCAACGATTTGTAGACCATGGATTTGCTAACGAATACGCAACAGTTAATCTTTCTGAACCTTCAGGCAAGATGCACACAAAAACTTTCTACAAAACAGGATTGGTGGTAACACGATAATGGGAATGAATACAGCGATGGATCTAGCAGAAAACATTGACATAAGCCTTGAACAGGCTATTGGTTATCACTTACAGGGTAATCACTATCCACCAGTACCGCTAAGCATGGTGCCAGTATGCATACAGGCTATTGACTTTGCTCATGAGGATAAGTGGGACGAGACTATTGAAATGCCTGATGGTATTTTATACAAGGGCTTAACCGCTGCACCAGTTTGGGCTATCATTGAACAACACCACTTGCATGCATGGTTGCCAGAAAACATTGAAGACTATGATGAAGACTTGGGATTTGAATTAGGATTGGGGCTTGAATAAAAATGGCTGATACAATGATAAACATGGAACTAGTAAAAGCAGATACACTAACAGTTGATTCTTTACAGATTGGCGATCTAGTTGAAGTGTATGGCGAAATTGTAGAAGTTATTTTTATTGAAAGTGATTCTACTGGAGATAACTATGACATACAAGTTAGAAATGATTTTGGTGAAACAGAAGTTGTTCAGTTTGCTTTTAATGATGAACTGAATTGGTATGTTTATTTAGAATAAAAACCGCCCGTGCCAGATATGCCATCACGGGGCGATGTCCGTTTTGTACACATTAAGGGAGTTGACATTTTTTCCCATTTCTGCTAAGATTAATTTATGAAGCAGAAAAAAACCCAAGACGAGTTACGCAAACTAATGGAGTTGCGTCGTAGCAATGCTGCCTCTTATGTCCCTAGTAAAAAACAATACAAGCGGATTAGACAAACCACAAGAAAAATGTTACAATTAAAAGATAACGATTAAGGACCCACCATGACACTAACAAGAAGCAAAGACAGGAAAGTAACTAATGCTGTATCTCCTAATGGTAAGACTGCAACAATTGCTAACACTTTCGGACTACCCGCAGGAAAAGAATATTCATGCCCTGGACAAACAGAGACATGCGCTAAAGTCTGCTACGCAGGCAAACTAGAAAAGATTTACAAGGGAGTACGTAATGTCTTATTATCTAATTGGGAACAATTAAAAGACGCAGACCTTGAAGCAATGCAAACCCTATTGGATGAAATGATTGTTGATTTCAAAAAGGATTGCGATAAGCGCAATGCAGAAAAACTATTCCGTATCCACTGGGATGGCGATTTCTTTAATGATACTTATATACAAGCATGGAAGACAGTGATCACAAACCATAGCGATGTGCAATTCTGGGTATACACGAGAGTAGAAAGTGCAGCCCTTATTCTTAAGGGTATAGATAATCTATCTCTATACTATTCTACAGATAAGGATAACAAGGATACCGCCGTAAAATTGAACAAGGCGGAGGGTATTCGTCTAGCATACCTTGCAGATACATTCGCAATAGGACAAGCAGACATGAAGGAAATGATTGGTAAGGTAGGGGCTAAGTGCCCTGAGAATAAAAAGGCTATACCCCTAATCAGTGAGAAAGGCTCCGCTTGCGTTTCTTGCAGTTTATGTGTATACTCTAAAGCAGACATAGTATTTTCGGCTAAGAAAAGGTAGACTATGGAAATGCTCCTATGGATAAGCCTATGGCTACTTATCCTATTTATCACCCAGTGATGTGAGCCAAATCACACAAGAAAATGTCTCAAATAATGAGATTTTTAGGAAATGGACTTGAAAAATGTCAGTAGGAAATGTTATACTTAATACATACAAACAATACAAAAGGAGAAAGAAAATGGCAGTAGCAACAAACACATACAAGGTAGGCGACCTATACACAACACAGAAGTCAAAGGTCACAGGAACAATTCTAGCGATTGACCCACAGGCTAATGGTAATGTTCGTGTTAAGTTAGATGTTAATGGCAACACACGCTATACAACTTGGACAGCAAAGTCTGAGTAATTAGTTTATTCCTGAGCATGAATTAAAACTGCTCAACACAACCCCCTAACAAATCAACCACCAAAGAACAGGAAAATAAACACATGGCAAGAGGAAAAGCAATCAGCGTTAAAATCGCTACACCAAAGGTAATCAAGGCACTAGAAGGCGCACTTGAAAAACTAAACAATGACTATGCTAATCAAGAAGCAAATGAAGCAAAGTATAAGAAAGCACAAGATAAGTGGAACAAGGAAGTTGCTAAACTTGCTATGTCTGTTATCAACAAGGCAGAGGACTTATCTGCTCATACTCGCTACAATGGACAACTAAATGTGTCGTTCTCACTACCTGCTGGAAGTATCACACTACCTGATGAGCCAAAGAAAGACTATGTAGTCATGCAAGATTGGACTTATCGTGAGCAGAGAGATGAAATCGAAAACGCAATTCGTATTCTCAAGATGACAGATGAGGAAGTAGTTAATACTTCAACATACAACGCAGTTGCTCGTTATCTCTAATTAGATAATAAACGACCTGAGTATGTCGCTAAACTGCTCTCCGCAATCCCCCTGCGTTCAATCCAAAACTTGGATCTAATCCAAAACTTGGCTAAAGTCCCCTGGGGGATAAAGCGGGTCAACTAAAATGTCAGTGCCCAGTAGTACAATTGAATTAATAAACAAACAGAAAGAGGTAGCCCTAATGGACCAAGTAACAAAAGTAGACAATCACTTCATGACACGAGAATTCCTTGAATCTCAACTAGTAGCCAATAAAGAACGCATTGACCAATTGGAAAAGCACATCCAAGAAGTAACCCAGCGTTCATATGGTGAGGCTGCAGAACGTAACCGTATGCGTAATGAAATGCAAGACTGGACCTTGGAGCAACTAAGCGACGGAACCATTTCAGAAGATACTGCACAAGAAATTGCAGATATTTGCGGATTTGAATTAGCAAAAGAATTTGAATTAGAAGTTACAGTTCAATATTCAATTACAGTTAATGCAAAGAATGAAGAAGAAGCAATGAATCTAATGTATGACATTGATTTTGATTCAGTCTCACACCCTGATGGAATAACTTATTTATCATCAACAGTTGACCATGTAGATATTTAGTAGGGGGCTACTAATAAACCTGAGCATGTTTTAAAACTGCTCCTTCAATTCCCTTGAAAAAATGCCCGTGCCGCCTGTGGATAACTTTGTCAAGTAGACACTCCGATCAAGACCAGTCAATCTTTTTTCCATGTCCGATTTGCCCATGTTTAACTATACCGATTTGCATTTGTCAGCCCATTAGTGTATGATTAAAAGTATCAACAAACAAAAAGGAGAAAACTCATGGCACATGAAATCGAAACACAAAATGGTAAGGCTTCATTCGCATCATTTCGTGAACCCGCTTGGCATGGATTGGGTACCGTATTTACAGAAGAAAAAACAACAGCAGAAATGCTAGAGGCTGCAAACCTCAATGGTTGGAATGTTCGTCTGGAAGATTTGGAAACCCCATCACATTTAACAAGCGACAAAAACTATCAATACGTTTTGCGTACTAACCCTACAGATAACACACAGACAGACATCTTAGGTGTCGTTGGTGAGCGTTATCATGTTATGCAGAATGAAGATTTATTCTCATTCGGTGATAACATTCTAGATGGTGGAGGTCGTTGGGAAACCGCTGGCTCAATCAAGGGTGGTCGTGTTGTATTCGGTGCTCTTGCATTAGAGCGTGAAACAATTCTTGACCCTAATGGTGTTGCAGATAAGGTAAAGACTTATTTGCTTATCAATACATCACATGATGGCTCAATCGCTATTCAAGCAAGTATTACACCTGTTCGTGTCGTATGCGCTAACACTCTTAATCTTGCACTAAACACAACTAAGAAAAAGAATGGTGTTAAGCAATCATTCAAGATTCGTCACACACAGACCGCAAGCGGTAAGGTGCAAGTTGCTCGTGAGACTTTAGGTCTTGCTCATAAGTACATGGACAGTTTTGATTTAATGGCTAAGGCTATGATTGAAACAGAAGTGTCTGCTAAGCAATTCAATGACATTATTCTTGCTGCATACCCTAAGCCAGAAAAAGATGCAAAGGGTGCTTTCAAGAAGTGGGAAAACAAGGTAGATGTTATCAATGACATTTACACTGGCGAATTCAATGGAATGATTGCTGGTAACGCTTGGGGTGCTTTCAATGCACTAACAGAGCGTTTAGATTGGTATCGTTCTGCAAGAGGTGGAAGTAACGAAAGTATCTTAGCCTCTGCAAGTGGATTTGACCCTGCAATTAACGCAGAAAAAAATCGTCTGCTAAAAGTTGTGCAGAATGTCATGCAAGTAGCATGATACAATTTCCTGAGCATGAAGTAAAACTGCTCAACTGGTCCGTTAGATTAGTGGTTAAATCACTACACTGTCACTGTAGAGATCATGGGTTCAAATCCCATACGGATCGCAATTAATAATTATGCAATGCGATGTATAAAAAATCGCCCCGTGGCGTGTGATCTGGGTCACATGATATTTCTAATAAAATAACTTTACGATAGAAATACAAATTTCCCCAAATTTTCTTTACGAAAGACTTGACATTTTCCCCAAATCCTGCCATAATTAATACATGACCACCATAAACGACTTAATAAATGAAATCTATGATGACAATTTCTCACACCTAGAGTTTGAGGAAAACATGGGCGGTATTGAATGTGACTGCCATATACACATTACTCTTAATACTATTGCTAGATATGCAGGAATAGAGGTAGGATAATGCTAGGCTACGACCTTGATGATTTAACTGGAATGATACAGGCTATTGAGGCTTCTCTTACACAGGTAGATGATACAAATGATCCTTGGCTACATTCAAGATTATCTATGACTCACAGTTTCTTATCAGGACTATGGGCAGAAGGGTATTTTGACTAATGTGGAAGTGGACTAAGTATAGTTATGTTTGTACTAACTGTGATGCTCTTATTGAGATAACTACCCTGGTTGATCCCCAGGAAAATGCCTCTTGTACCTGCATGCGTGGGGCTTGGGTAACTCGTACCAATGTGGAGACTGTGGCGGAAGTCACACCTCGTCCACTTGTAAAAATCAACTCAAACCCCTATAATTAATATATGGACCTAAATACATTTATTGAATATATGAACATACATCTCATCAGTCTTGAACAAGACCTTGAAGAAAACCCTGCTTCTATCCATGTGGTAGATATTGAGGGACAAATCTATGCTACTCGCCACCTTTTGTCAGTGGCAAAGGATATGATTAACTAATGAACCCACGACTACAAAAACTAATCGACCTAGGTGAATCAGGTACTGATATCCTGCATGGAGAACTAAAGAACTTAATGTATGAGGCAGAGAAAGAACTAGAGCACTGGCACAACATTGAGATTGAGACAGACTATGATGACGCTATGGATTCCATGGAACGCAAGTACTGGGAAGGTATGCTTGACGCATACACAACAGTATATAAACTAACATATGATTTATCGTTTGCTATTGCAGATAGGGTGAAGGCTAATGGATAATAAGTTTATTGAACTTACTGAGGAAGAATGGTTTGAACAATTTAAGCCAGTACTAAATCATATTGACGAGAATGGTTCATTTGATGGGTATATGTTTGAGACCTATGGAGATGAAGTAGACTACGTAAGGGAGCAGGATGTTCATCATATTTGGATGTATGGCGATGGTGATGATGGGGGTTCCTATCTCTGGAATGGTTGGGGCATTGTTAATAGGATTGGATATTTTATTACTGAAGTCCCTTGGGTAGAAGGGTATACATATCAGATTCAAATGTCTATCCCAATTTACTACTGCGAGGGCTGCGATACTGAGTGGGAGGACCCAGATAATCTTATTAATGATAAATTCTGGGAGTTGCAAAAGTGCCCAGCCTGTGCTACCATTGAAGAACTACACCAACTAGAGGAGACACCATGAAAGACCTATTAACAGACCTAGAATACGCAGGTTCAATTTCAGTAGACTCAGGACAAGCAATTGTGGGAGACCCATGCTATCTTAGTGACTACGACCCTAACACAAAAGAAGAGTGGAACTTAGAAGGCAAAGAAGGACAGTATTCCTATCAAGGAATTAGTGCAACAACAATTGCTAGTAACTTTGGTTCTATCGGCGATGGTTTAGCAGTTGCTTTCTCAACAGGCTATGGTGACGGAAGTTATCCTGTCTATGTTAAGACAAATAGTGACGGACGAGTGTCCATGGTAGTAATCGACTTTGATAACAATCTAGATGAGGAGCAAGAGTAATGGGGGCAAGAATTAATTTTATTTTTAAAGAGTCAGACAAGCACCCTGCAGTAGTACTCTACAGCCACTGGGGTGAGACTGAATGGCATAGGGACCTATCTATGGCATTGCAGCATGCAAGACCACGATGGATTGATGATACATATGCAACCCGCATGATGATAAGTTATCTTATTCAAGATTCAGTCCTGGAAGAAACAGGGTTTGGAATTTATGCTGTTAACGGACCTAACTATGAATTGGGAGATACTACGGTAGTCATCGATTTTTGGAATAAGACTATCTATGAGGTTGGCTCCAGCAATCACGTAAAGTGGGAAGCATTCATTAGTGCATATCATCCAGTATTAAGTGAGCAGGCACTAGTCTAGGGTCAGACAGTGCACAGGGTGGAGGGTATCTGTGGTGGGTTGCCCTCCCCCTTATTTTTTGATACAATGAACAGAGGGGGGACTACATGTATAGAATTAGTAGAGCAAGCGTTGTTACTAATGAAGAGAAGATCGCCAAGAAGATTGCTAACCTAATGACTGATTTCACCCTTGACCTAGAAAAGGTGGGGTATCACCTAGCAAGAAGCACACCTCATCTGCTATTTTGTAGGTCTATAGAAGTACTAGAGGCAGCACAGTTCCAACTTGACACAGTAGAGCAGAATAGGATACAATATAAGAATGACCGAAATTATTAATCAAATTAAAATCTTATCTGAACTCTATGCAAATCACAGAGAGGATAAGGGCTTTAGGGACTTTATCGAATTCAACGATTTGGGATTGCCACTGGCATACTTCTCACATGAGGGTTTGGCAGAGCCAAGTGCTGATGGTTTGAGATACATCACGGAAACATTTGATTTATTTATTGGCTCACTTGGTATTCAGGATACTGGTTTTACTTCTCTTGATGAAATGATTAATCATATAGAGTAAGATCCGCCTGCCCTAGAAATAGGGTGCCCGTGCCACGGGGAATTCGGACATATCGGACATGCCCCAAACCTAAAAAGAACATTACGAAGGACCATATTTTTTCCCAGATCCTGGACATTACGAAGAACAAATAATTTTCCAGATTCATACATTACGAAGGTTTGATATTTTTCCAGATTCATGGGATTGTATCAAACCTTTCTATCTTTGTCAAACCTTATATCATCCAAACCTTTATTTGTCAAACCAGAGTATAATGGTTTTATGCCAAAAAGATATTTCTCCAGGTTTGCTTACTCTTATAGTTATACTAGGGATAAAGGTCATCCTTCTTTATACCGCCGTATTTTGGCGGTGCTGCTGCGAAAGCAGCGGGGGATCAAATAAACAATACCCGATTCCCCTAGTAGTAATACATAACAAACCCCTATAAATAGACAAACCTTTTTCTCTGGATTTTGAAATATTTATCAAACCTTTCAAACCTTTTTATTTATTTTTATCCACATTTTGAGACAAATTTGGATATTTTTTTATGCATGAAATGGGCTTGACAAGATAAAAGGTTTGGTATATAATGCCCAAATCCATGCATATAAGGGTTTGACAGATATGAAGGTTTGGTATATAATCCCGCTATGAAGGTTTGGGGATAGATGGTTTGGCAGCCAGACATTACGAAGCCCCTCTTATAAATGCTCCATTCTCCACTTCTCTCCACTTCAAACCACTTTCTGCCATATCTAGAAAATATCAGTAAGATTTATCTGTGGATAACTTGTGGATAACTATGACATTTTTAGCCTATTTAGTTGTGGATAACTATGATATGATATACAAATGGGCATATTAGAAAACCTAGAAGCATCTATAGATTTTGATGAAAAACTCCCAGGGTATAAGCAAACTCCACCTGATTGGTGTGATGATTGTGTATCAAATCCAGGAGAAAAATGTCCTGATTGTGGATGCACTCATAACTGCTAAAAACCAGGGTATCCAGACATTACGATAGAGCATATCTTTTCCAGATTCATGTATAATTGACATATGACTACTGGACTACTATGCTCAATCTGTGGACAAAACAATGCCACACAAGTAACTACCTCTGGCACATATTGTGTATCCTGCTATGGCAGATATTATGAAAACCGTAGACGATAATCATACACATAAGTTCTTTATCCAGCAATCCCTCATATCTGATCTACCTATAGACATACTCGTATGTGGGATATGTGGTTATTCTACTACTAGGGTTTATGTGGATTGATTTGACTTCCCCCGCAAATTTTGAGATAATGAACTATGATATGCAGAATCTGTCTTGATGATAAAGATGTGTCCCAAATGGTCATTAACCATACAACACCAGTAAAGGTTCACTATAAAGATATTTGTAAACCTTGTGCTGGAGATAAAAGTAGGCTTGTTAATAATCTAAGAAAAACCAATCCTATACCAGAAAATCATGCCTGTCCTATATGTCATAAAAAAGATAAAAAATATTATTTAGATCATGACTGGAAAAGCAAGCAGTTTAGAGGATACCTGTGCAATGCCTGTAATGTAGCACTTGGGCTATTAAAAGATGATGTAGTTATACTCAATAGGGCTATTGCTTACTTGACTTCCCCGCTAAAAAATAGATAGGTGTATAATTAAAGAATGAGCGCACAAATAATTAATAACTTCGTAGAGGCACAAGATTGCCAAACAATGATTGATAGACTTGAAGAACTAATTGCTTCAGGTGATGTCATTATTAGAGATGATGGACGCATAGGCGTTATCAATAAGGATGATGAGGTTTTCTCACATTTTGTAGAAAAATATAAGGCTAAGGCATTAGAAACCTTCAATGATGAGTTTACACATTTCTCAGGATATATTGCAACAAAGTATGTTCCAGGAATTGGAATGAATACTCATATAGATTCTCAAGAAGGAGAGGAGATGGGTGTTCTTATGTACCTAAATGATAACTATGTAGGTGGAGAACTAACCTTTACAACTCCAGATGGAATTAACCATGCTATTGCTCCAAAGGCTGGAGATGCAGTATATTGCCCATCATGGTATCCACATGGTGTTAATGTAGTTACAGAGGGAAATCGTTATTTCTTTACTGTAAGTCTTATGAATCATCCTGTTTGACTTCCCCGCCTAAATAGGGTATGCTTGAGGGATGAAGAAAAACGAATGCCAAAAGTGTGAAATGTCACACAAAGATCCCCTATTTTGGGAGACTCATCAAACCATGCAAGATGGTAGGATTTGGTGTGCATATAAATGATGTTTCTTACAGGATTTATCTTAGGAATAATGTCGGCTGCAATTATTATTTGGATTGGGCTTGGTGAATGAAAGAACCTCGCATCATGAAGATGGATTGGAAGGCTTTAGGCTATGAATCCAGGTATGTTGATGGTAGGCTAATATGGGAGATGCCATCCAATAGTGAGTCGCAAGACTCATAGAGTGGTTTATAACCTCTATTTATCGCCGAACTTAAAACCTCTATTTTGCGCTTGACTTAAAAGCATGACAGGAGTATACTGATTATATGATCAATATGGAAATCCCAGACCCATTTCAAACCTTTGTAGCCAAGAAGTATGCTAACGCTAAGGGTTATGTTCATGACTTCTTTACTGGGGAATGGTCTTATAAGTGTAGTGCTTGTAAAGATGATCTTTATGCTCCATCCCGCAAAATTATGACAAAGATTAGACTATTTCATACCCGAAATGAATGCCTTGGTGGATACTGATGCCTATTCATGTTCCTATTTATGTTAACAAAACTTTAATTAAAACCTATACGATTGGAAGAATTTCAGGTGATACAAACCCTGACTCTATCAATACTTATTTAATTACAGAAGAAGGTTTTCTTTGGGAGACTGGTCAAATGTTTAATCATAGGTACGGAGATAGCATAGAGACTTGCGTAACTAAGGGTCTTAGTGCTATGATGGATACATGAAAATAGGTCCATATACATTACGCAAACCATGGGTTAAGTATGTTAACCTTGAGTTAGATATTGAACAACAAATCACCAGAGCAATTATGAACTCAATTAGATCAGATATTGTTGCAGATATTATCTCTTTAGATCTTTGTGATATAGATTGTGATGTGATTCACTACCTTGAAAAAACGGCACGAGCATGAGATACTTTACAAAGGGCTGGTTAAAGGGTGGTGTATGTGATGGTTGGGGCTTTGCGATTGAGTTCTACCCAAGAGAAAGATCGTTAAGCATTACTTTTATACATTGGTATTTAATTATTGAGAAGGATTACACATGAGCGATGCATTAACTATTTATATATCCCGCCAACAATTTGGCTGGGAGTCTGATATTTGGCGTGGAGACGAGCAATTAGGTGGATGCACTGCTCCAACCTTTGCAGGTGTATTTGACTTAACATATGAAATAGTTGCAGACAGTGACCCAGTATGGACTGACTTTAATGCAAACGAGGACCTATGACACACGATGAATTGCTGAAGAAGATAGATGATGAAGCAATGCTTGGCAACAAAGAATGGAAAGCATTTCGTGCAGTAATTGAACTTCACAAGCCTGTTATGCAATGGAGTGGAGGGTATGACGGAGAAGACAATCCACTATATGCAGAACAATGCAGTGATTGTTCAGGAAATGGTTTTACACAAGAATATCCTTGCGAAACTATTAAGGCTATTGAGAAGGAGTTAAGATAATGTCAAAAGTAAATCAGGTAGCAAAAGAAAACAAAGGCAAAAGTGATGGTTGGAAGTTGAGTGATACTAATTCAGGAGCCTTTAATTCAGACGGTAAACTAAATGTGGTTGCTGGAGATGTAAATACATGCCATAAATGCTTAAAGGTATACCCATATGGCAGAGATCACTGGTGTGAAGATGGAACTGTAATAGCACAAAGTAACATTACCATGGTTCAGGATTGGAGTCCACAAGGACATTCAACTGAGGCTTATTGGCGTAATCGCATTGCTGAAGAGCAGAAGTTAGAAAAGATTAGAGATCTTGCTAAGGATTTGGCAAGCACTGACTACCGTGGAAATCCTCCAGCAGAGCATTATATTGCCAAGAAGATCTTTGATATTTTGGATGGTAAGTAATGACATACGATCAATTACCACCGCATACTACAGTATGCCGTCATATTTTTAAGCGTTCAGATTGTGCTGGGTGTTACCCACCTCAATATCAGTTTGACTATCAAACGCCAGTAGATTTACCGCCACCATCAACACGTTGGAGACAATAAATGACACACGATGAATTGTTAGCAAAGATAAATTACAACTGGGGCAAAGGAGCAAGCGAACCAAATAGTTTAGCCCTTCGTGCAGTAGTAAAATTGCATAGCGGTACAGGTATAAGTAATCGTTGCGTTAGTTGCACACACGGAAATCCCTGCGAGACTATTCAGGCAATTG